>Ga0214921_10005002_pt1 | contig 19045 bp, 21 predicted proteins | sample LL1505_MetaG_FD_177992 | JGI IMG/M metagenome (GOLD analysis project Ga0214921, IMG submission 177992) | Freshwater microbial communities from Lake Lanier, Atlanta, Georgia, United States - LL-1505 | ecosystem: Environmental > Aquatic > Freshwater > Lake | place: USA: Georgia | collected... | reverse complement strand
CCTGGCGTGCCTCCATTAATACCATATGCATTTTCATCCATAATTTCAAACTTATAATTCATATAAGGTAATGCAGGTCCTTGTCCTGCACTTGGAGGAAACTCCATACCAAACTTTAATAATTTATTAAAAGTTAAGTCTGTATTTGTAATTGTCACTTTAAAAGTTACTAAATTATACCATATCTGTAAATTTAATGTGGCGTCTGGATAACTTGAATAATTTTGTTGATTACTAATATGGGTACTTTGTTGGCCAAGATATGCGTTTGTTGCATTATTAATATTATTAAAAATTGATTGAATTTGATCTAATAATGTAACATATGAATATATACCATCTGGAATAACAATAGTAATCCTATAAGGTTTCTTATCTAAGACTGGCTTAGATGGTGCAAATTGATTATTCTCTTCATCTGAATCATTATATGTATCATATAAAATTTGATTATAATCAGTATCTAAAGGTTCATTATGCGGGTTTAATCTATCTTTAGGAATAATTAATGTAAAATAATTAGTCCCTTTTGCTTGAGAAAATATAAAATTAACATTGGGAAATTCAAAACTAGATAATTTGCATCCAATTACATTTTTAATAGGTTCGCTTAAAACATGTAGATAATTTCCTGCATTTGCATTATAATAAGGTTGTATTGAGTTTGGATCAATACGTTCCGGATCATCTGCTGTTGGTTGTGGTATAATAATACCTGTATTATAACCATTTGGATCATTCGTAGATGGTGGAGATGATTTAAATGTCAGAGGATCTATAGGTATTGGCGAGGGATTTTTATATAAAGTATCTATATTAAGAATATATAAATCTGTTTCCATATAATATAATATACTTTATAAAATATTTTTTATATATTCTTAGAATATATAAAAAATTGATAAAATAATATATAAAAAATAGTATTTATATATTTTATAATGTCTAAATTAAATATTAAACTATTAGAAGGCGCTAAATTACCAACACAAGGTACAAGCCAATCAGCTGGATATGATTTATATGCTTTTGAAAATATTAATATAGAACCAAATACTCTTGAGAAAGTTAGAACTGGAATCTTTATTACATGTCCTAAAAATACATATGGACGTATTGCTCCCAGATCAGGACTTGCTTATAAAAATTGGATTAATGTTATGGCAGGTGTAATTGATAGAGATTATACGCACGAGATAATGGTATTATTATTTAATCATGGAAAAGATACCTTTAAAATTAATAAGGGTGATAGAATAGCTCAGATTATTTTTGAAAAAATTTGTAATCCAGAATTTAATATTTTATCAGAAGAAACAAAATTGGATGATACGGATAGAAAGGGTGGTTTTGGTTCAACTGGAACTAAATAAGTTATTCATCTTCATATAATCCTTTATCATATTCTGATATAAAATATTTTAAACTATCTCTAAAATTATCATTTGAATTTTTTTTATAAAATATAAAATTATTATTAAAAGATACATGATATTTCTTTCCATTCATTTTTTTTAAAATTGCAAAATAATTACCATATTTTTCATAAATTTTTATTAATAATCCACCAAAACGTATCTCCTTATTAAATTTATTAATATAACGCATAGAACCTTTTAATGGTAATACTGAAAAATCTTCTAAATTTTCTATATAATCATAATCCATTAGTTCATTTTGATATTTTAAAATAATATCATTAAACTTATCTTTTACATTCGAATCAATAAAAACTTTAATTTCATCCATTTTTATTATATAGAATTTATATTTTATATAGTAAAAATATCTAGAAAATAATATATTATTATATTATAATATGAATAATAATAATAATACATCGATAGAGCAACGAGCAAGAGAAACTGTCCAATTATTAAAGAAATATCCTAACAAGGTACCTGTCTATATAGAAATTCCTAAAAATGATATGATTTTAGAAAAAAGAAAATATTTAGTTGATAATAATGTTAATATAATGCATTTACAATCACTTATAAGAAAATCTATAAAAATAAATAGTTCTGAAGGTATTTATATGTTAGTTAATAAACAACTAATACCAATAAATACAGAACTAGGTACAATATATCATACTAATAAAAGTGATGATGGTCTCTTATACATACAATTATTAAAAGAAAATACTTTTGGATATCTATGATATAATACAATTACTTTTCTTTTTTTTATTTTGGCATTTAGGTGGTTGTATCACCATTGTTGTATATAAATTTGGATCTAATATGTTTATTTGATTTGATTGTTTTTGTAATATTGAATCTGTACAAGTTATAGGAGGTATGTATGTTGTGTGATTAACTAATTGATTATATGAAGGTGCTGATGGGATAATTGTATTGGGTATATTATTAATTTGACTAAAATCTGGAGCAGAAGGTATTGGACTAAGATGATAGTTAGAAGATAAAGTAGTTTGTCCTTTTATAATTGTTGATATTCTTTCTTCTTTAATAGTTCTAATTATATCATTCAATATATTTGTTTCAAATTCATTATTTTGTTCATTTATAATATTTTTTATATCATAAGATATTTTTTTATAATCAGAATTATTTAGATTATAAAAATAGTTATCAATTTTATTATTTATTATTAGGGATGATTGTTGGAATGCAAACTGAACCTTGTCAAGTTTTTCTATAATATTACTGTGATTATTCATTATATTGATATAATTAAAATATTTTTTTATATTCAAATAATTATAAAGATAAAATTATAATACAAACTATTATGAAAGTTTTATATAGAATAAGTGATGCAGGATATAATAAAATTAAACCTCATTATATAAATCCTAGGAATATCTTTTTGCACTTTATAAAAGTTTTTAATGAGTGTGATATACTTATTATTGCAGATAATATATCAAATGATACGTATGATTTTTTATGTAATAATATTGATAAAGACAAAATTATTAGAACACAATTAAATAATGCGGGTGCTTTTATGTATGCTGTATATTATGCAATACATAGATTTAATGATAATGATATTGTATATTTCGCAGAAGATGATTATGTATATACAAAAAATGCTCCTACTATAATTAAAGAAGGCTTAACTATTGCTGATTATGCAACTGGATATGATCATCCTGATAAATATATAAATCAATCAAATGGTGGTAATCCTCATATATCAGAAGGTGGAGAATTAACACGGGTTGTTATAACATCTAATTCACATTGGAAATATACAAATTCTACAACAATGACCTTTGCAACAACTGTAAAAACAATAAAAGAAGATTTTCTGATATATCAAAAATATTGCAGTACTAAGCATCCATTTGATTATCAAATATTTCAAGAACTAATTAATAGCAAGAATCGGAAATTAGCATCACCATTACCATCTGTTGCAACACACGGAGAAACTCAATGGTTGGCAAAATTAGTAGATTGGGAAAAAGAAGTTCAGAATAAAAATTGACTACGCAATATTTAATTAAATAAAAATTGATTGTTAATAACATTAAATATATAATATTATATAATATTAATGGATAAAATATTACTGATTATTGAAAGCCCTGGTAAAATTAAGAAAATCTCATCCTTATTAGGTGATAAATATATTATAAAAGCATCTATTGGACATATTAGAGACCTGGATAAAGATAATATTTCAATCGATATTGATAATAATTTTAAACCCAATTACATCATATCTAGTGATAAGACAAAAGTTGTAAAAGAATTAAAAGACCTAGTATCAAAAAATATTAAAATAATTATAGCGACTGATAATGATCGAGAAGGAGAGGGGATTGCAGAAGGCCTAAGACAAGTATTAAAAATTAAAGATTATGATAGAATAGTTTTTACTGAAATTACAGCTAAAGCTATTATGAATGCTTTGAAAAATCCAACTAAAATAAATATGAACTTAGTTCAAGCACAAGAAGCGCGTAGGATTTTAGACAGATTATTAGGTTATATAATTTCTCCTGTTCTATGGAAGTATTTAGACAAGGATGCTAAATCAGCAGGACGTGTTCAAAGTGTTGTTAATCGAATTATTATCGATAAGGAAAATGAAATTAAAGATGCAGCATCTAGTAAATTTTTTAAGACTAGTGGTATATTTAATAAATTATCTGCTGTTTTAAACAATAATTATATTAATAATGATACAGCTCAAGGATTCTTAGAGTTAATTAATAAAAAAACAGAAATTAAAATTACTAATATTGAAAATAAGGAATCAGTTAGAAAACCATCACCGCCATTTATCACATCCACATTACAACAAGATGCATCTACTAAATTAAATTTTAGTGTAAAAAAGACAATGGAAGTTGCGCAAAAACTATATGAGGCTGGTCTAATTACATATATGCGTACAGATAGTCCCAATATATCAGAAGATATTAGTAAAGAGTGTATTAAATATATAATTAACACATATGGTGCTGAGTATTCAGAGCCTAAAAAATATGAATCCAAATCACAAAGTGCTCAAGAAGCTCACGAATGTATTAGACCTACTCACATTGATGATGTTGAACCTGATAATATTACTGCTGATCAAACAAAATTATATAATTTAATTTGGAAAAGAACAGTTGCTAGTCAGATGACTTGTGCAAAAATTGATAAGCAAATAATTACAATTGATATGTTGAATAATAACTCAAGTATTCTAGTCTTCAATAAGATTAAATGCTATTTTATTGCAAATTTAGAAAATATAAAATTTGATGGATTTTTATCAGTTTATAATAACATTGATAAAACAGATAGTGATACACAACAAATAATTAATGAGTATAAAGTAGGAGATTTATTAAAATTAAAAAAAATAACAATTTCTGAAGAATATACAAAATTACCTTTGCGTTATAATGAGGCTGGTCTAATTAAATATCTTGAAAAGAATGGAATTGGTCGTCCTTCTACCTTCTCATCCATCGTATCCAAAGTAATTGAAAATAAGTATAGTGAGATTAAAGATATTGTAGGAATAAAAAAAGAATCTAAAATATTAGAACTTTCAGATAAATTTAAAATTAAAGAATCTATAAAAGAACTAACTATTGGTAATGAAACAAAAAAAATTGTTCCTACAGAAATAGGAATTCAAATTAATGATTTTCTAATGAAGCATTTTAGTAATATTATTAATATTAATTTTACAGCCCAAATGGAAGAATATTTAGATTTAATATCAGTTGGGAAAGCTAATTATTCTACTATAATTAGAAATTTTTATGATATGTTTAATCCAACTGTAGTAAAATTATTAGATGAAGCTAAGGTTATAAAAAAAGAACTTGGATCTTCAAATGATAAATTATTTGGAACCACAAAAGATGGTAAAGAAATATATATTGGTTCGGGCAAATTTGGTCCATATCTTAAAATATTAGATGAAGATGAAAAATGGAAATATGCATCAATTAAAGATATTGATAAAAAAGAATTGGATATAGAATATGCCGAAGAATTATTAGTATTCCCAAAATTATTAGGCAAAATATCTAATAATATCATATCGTTAAATAAAGGCCAATATGGATTATATATAAAATGCGGTACAAGAAATATTTCTATTAAGGATGATGTTGATATTAAAGATATAGATTTAGAATATGCTAAAAAAATAATGAATACACCTGAAAATAAAAGTTTCAAGATTAAAGACAAAACTATTAATATTAAAACAGGAGATTATGGGCCTTATTTGCAAATTGTATCAACTAACAAGAAGCAAAATATAAGTATTCCACACAAATATAATATAAAAACTTTAACAATAGATGATGTAATGCAAATAATTGCGGATAAAAATAGTTTTATAAAATCAAAAAAATAAAATATATAAAAATTATTATCTCCATAAAAATATATAAATGGATAATAATTCAGCAAATGATGTATCACAAGGACAACACATGATTGTTGTTAAACATAATTCAAATACCGCAATCTATAGTATATTCCACACTATAATGGCATTAGTAGCAGTTTATTTATCATTCAGATGTAATGATAATAATTTTAATGGTGCATCATTTATAGTCGCATTATGTTGTCCTTACATATATATTATATATGTATTAGCAACTAAAGGGACTTGTTCTAAATAAATTAAATATAATTATATTATATACAAATGTTATATAATATAATTCAATATATTCATGTGATCATAATATTAATTATAATACTATCTATATTTTATAATAATATAAAATTAAAAGAAATAGTATTAAGCATATTAATATTATTAATGATAAAATATCTAACAGGATATGATAGATGTGGATTAACAGAAATTGAATATCTATTAAAAGGTGAGAAATATAAAGAGGGTTTTATTTATAGAATTATAAAACCCATACTAACAATTCCAGAACAATATTTTGAAAATTATCTATTTATATTACACTCACTATATATTATAATTTTAATAATCCAATTAAAATAAAAGCCTTTTTGTTTTAATCATAATCCAACCTCTAACATTTTCTTTATACAGTTCTGAATATAAGTTTCTAATTTTTTCTAAATGTACTCTACAATCTACTGTATTTAATAAGTCAAATAATAAAAGTAGCTTATCGTCAGATTCACTTACTTTTACAGAATAACTATAAATATTATCCTTAATTGTTCTATAGTATTCATTATTTTCTTGAAATAATTTGTACCATAAATGTTGAGGTAGCTGGGAAAGATATATATTAAAATGATGTCTTGTACTAGTTCTATTTATTGAAGGAAGAACTAATCTCCAATCTTCAGCCATATCATTTTGAGATAAAGGATCAATCAATAGCTCCACCTTTTCATCATTAACCACATAAGATGTCTTAAATTGACCTAATTTAAAATTATCTGTAGATTTTGATTTCTCATTACTATTTTGCATTATTATTTATATACATAAAATAACTTTATATATATATATATATATATATATAATGGATTTAGGAAAAAAATATTTAGATATATCTGTTAAAAAGGAGAATGAGGTGTTTGGTTTATTTAATGTCAGAAGTTATCGAAATCAAGAGAATTTTGATGATACTCCAAAACATTGGATGTTTAATGAACAAGGTTTAAGGAATTATGATGATAATGGTGATGCTTTATTTGATGCTAATGGAAAACAACTTTTTGATATAGGCGATGATGGTATAAAGAAACCTTTGGGTGGAAAAGAAAAGTTTTCTGGTCTGAATGATAATAAATTTATGAAACAAAGTTGAGGACAATCAACATATTAATAAATCTGTATTAAATGATAGTGTTTCTAAAATATTTAATAATATAACAAATAATGTTGTACAAAATAATATTGCACAAGCATCAGCAGCAGCAGGTGCATTAAACCAAATTGATATATCTCATATAAATTGTAAAAATGTGGTTATCTCTAATATTAATCAAGATTCTACTGCAGATGCAGATGTTATATCACAAGCAACACAGAAAGCACAAAGCGATATATCAACAAATATTGCTACTAATATAAAAACAACAATGGATAAAATAAAATCAGATGGTATAAGCGATTATAGTGATGAGAATAAGAAAGCAGCTGATGATGTCGCCAAATTATTTGGATTAGCTGGTGATACAAGATCGGGTATGTCAATGGCAATGTCATTGGGAAATACAGGATTATTTGACGCAAATAATAAATTAGATTCTACAATATCTAAAAATTTAGATTTAGATGATTCAACAACAATCAAAAGTGAAAATAATATACAAAATGTAATAAGTAATAATGTAAATCAAACTAATCTTGCAACGTGCGCAGCCTCTGCTGCTGCAGATAATAAGCTAAATTTGTCAGATCTTACTTGTCAAAATACAATGACTATTACTGATATAAAGCAAACCGCTTATGCAAAAGCTATTGCCAATTGTACTTTTAATCAATCTGCAGTATCAACAATAAATAATAAAATTAAAACACAAATATCATCATCATTTAATCAAGTATATGATGATGTATTGGCAAAAATTGAAGCTAAATATACTCCCAAAGATGCTAAAAAAGCATATAAAGAATATTATGATGCCACATCCAAATTAAATGCTTTGGGTAGATTACACGCAGCCGGTCTAATAACAGCATCATGTGCAACTATCGATAAATATAATACAATGAAAATTGATAAGGAGTGTGTGCAAAAATTACAACAGGCACAAGCTGAGTCTGAAGGTGGAGGAGGTGGAGGTGGAGGTGGAGGTGGAGGTGGAGGTGGAGGTGGAGACGATGATAAAAAAGACCCACCTCCACCTCCACCACCCATACCATCAAATAATAATAAACTTATAATTTATATTTTAGTTGGTGTAATTGTATTTATAATATTATGTATTGGTATATATCTTGCTCTCAGCTAGACTGATGGTTTTCCATAAATATTATAAGGATCTTCTTCTGTTTTTGTGTGATCTTCAATATTTGGCTCTTCTACAATAATTGGTTCTTGTGCTATATGAGTTGCCTTTACACGACCTATTATTTCAGGTAATTCAATCTTATCCCATTCCGAAGTATCTGTACTTATATGATCAGATTTACAACATATATTAATTTCACATTTATTACATCCACAAGGGAAACATATACATTCATAACAAAATGAATCATTATCATTATCTTTATTATCAATTACATCTTTGAACCACTTAATAATATCATTAGGTAATATGGGAGACATCTCAATCAATCTATCATATTCCTCAGCACATTGTTTAATAAATATTTTTGCTCTAATTCTATCATTTCTTGTTTTAGCTAATTCAATTTGAATTTTTCGCGTAAATTTATCCCATTGGATAGATGAAAATCTATGCCCTTCTAATTTTTGAGCAGCCCCAATATATGTTGAAATTGTTGCCAACATTCCTGCAAAAATATTAAAACCACCAATAATGAAAGTGAACATCTGAGCATATGCTCCAAAGTTATTTGAAGCAAAATTTCCTGTTCCTGTTATGGTTGATATAATGATCACTGGAATATTAAACCAGGCATTCATACACCAATATTTTTTATAAGCTCTTTCGTGCATCATTTTAAAACAGGTTCCTTTATCAGCCCATTTTTTTAAAATGTCTTCTTGATCTTCTTTCCATAAATAATCTTTTTCTTCTATTACTGTAGAATTATTATTTTTACTCATTTAATTAATATAAATAACTTTTGTTTATATTAATTTATCATATATTATAATGAATTTATGTAAATATAAAAATATATTTGGGGAACCTAATCAAGGAGCACACAAAACAAGAATATTTGGTTTTGCATTAGTAGATATCATAGGAACTATTATAATATCTTTTATTATAGCTAAATATTATAATATAGATTTTTACAAAACATTAATTATTATATTTATAATTGGAGAATTTTTCCATTATATTTTTTGTGTTGATACTTTTTTTATAAAATCTATAAAAAATTGTTTAATCGTGTAATGATAATAATAATGATATATTATATTCTCCTGTTCGTGGATTAATAACCGAGTGGTAAGTTTTATAAAAATCATCATATCCTAGTGTGGTACTACTAGTATGTGTTAAGTTAGCTACAGTAGGAAACATATCTACTGCATATTTTTCACTATCTGTACCAACAGCACGACCTTCTAAATCAAATACTCTACCAGTAAACCATATTGGTATATCTATTTTAGTTTGTGCTATATTAAATGATGCATATGCTTCAAATGAATCTAAATTTCGAGATGCAAGATTTAGCGAATCTTCTGTAAATCTAGTTGAACCAACATATTGTCTAAAGAATGAAGAAATTGCAGCAGGTGTTGTAAAAACTGTGTGCATTTGCTTTGTAAGTTGTGTCGGTATATCAACATCATATGCATTTGATGTGAGAGTAGTTATAGCAGCTATACCCTCTGCACTGGCAAACATTTTAACTGCTATTATTTCTTTAAATCGCTGAGCAATTTTTTCTTTTTCTGGTGGAAATTGGTGATTGTTAAATAATATATCATTTACTGCAGTACCTCTTTCTATGAATGTGTGTATGCCATTAAATAATGTTGATAATGTAATATTATTTGTGATAGCAACACTCTGTAATTGAGATGTTAGATTACAATATATATATGAAAAATTATTAAAAAGCGTATTCATTGAATAACCAGGAGTAGAAGTATATACATTTATATCTAATAAATAATCATATAAATAATTAATTTCAAAGTCATTAGAAGGAATTGCATTTATACCAGTATCTTGATTAACTGTAATTGGAACATTTATAAAAAATACATAATCTGTGCCTGAATTATTAGTATTAACCATTATATATAATAATTTAGAATTATTAAACTAAATATTTTTATACCATTTTTTATACATATATATTAATATTTGCTAAAAGATTACCATACATATCAGTTGTTAATATATCAGTTATGTAATGTACTTTACCATCTGGTCCAATTGTTTCATCAGTGTCAATAGTTTCAGTCACTGTGTTTTCACTATTTTGAGGATCAATAAAAGTATCACTAACAGCTTGATCGCTAGCAAAAAGTGAATCAATAGTATCAGGTAGAACCCATTGTTGATCTATAGGATCAATAATCGAAAGCTCATCAGGGATAAACATTTTATAATTAGTTTCATTTATTATTCCAAGATTAATTCTTTCTAATATAGAAGGTATGAAATAACCTTTTTTAGGTATACCATAAAATTTTATGTAATTTATATATTCATCTTTTATAGATGTATTAATAGCAAGATTAACTGAAAGGTTTGTAAAAGATGTGTAGCCACTATTACTTTGTTGATTATTTTGTAGAGCTTTCAAATATCTAGCTTGATAATTATTAATCGCTTTTATTAACTGATATTGTGTTATTTGATAATCGCAAAAATTATAAGCAAAATAAAGAAAATATATAACAATATCATTTGTTAAAATATTACTCCTTATAGTTCTATACTCAGCTTTTGGATCTACAGTTTTTGTATATGATTTAGATAATGTTTTTTGTATTGTTCCTAAATATTTTAAACTAGCTTGTAGTTCACTTTCAGTCATTGGTAATATATTATCTTTGTCAGACCCTCTAATACTAATTATTATTTTTATAATATCAGCAAGATCTTCTACATAATATGTTATTAAATTACCACCACCACCACCACTACCACTACCACTACCCAAACCATTACCACCTGCACCAAAGCCACCAAATCCAGAACCATTTGTATTAGATCCAACAGACCCAGGTATACCACCTATACCTGTTTGACATACGGATGACATAGATGTACCTTTTACGCTTGGAGTATAAGTACCAACACAAGCTGCCATACGAGTATTTATACTTCTAACTGATTGTAATAAACTCATTATTTATATTATATATTAATATATAATATATATAATAATATTATAATGATAAATATTAATATAATTAGCAATAATATTAATATTAATAATATTAAATATATTTTTTTAATAACTAATCAATTTATTCCTTTATTTATTACAGATATTGAAAAAATAAATAATCTACCAAAAGATAGTTATACATTAGTATTTAATAAATTCTATAGTCCAAAGAAAAATTTTTGCGAAACTTTAAATAATATTATTAGTAATAATAAAGGTTTTCATTTCTTAAGTAAAGATAAAGAAATATATATAACAGATAATATTAGTTATGAAAATAAAATACTAAATATTAAAAAAAAAAATAAATATGAAATTATATTTGATGTTAAAATAAATAAATATGAACATATTAATATAGTAAATAAAGAATATAATGATGAAGATATTGATATAATATCTGATTATTATAAATCATATTATAATATTTTTAATAAACCTTATTCTTATGACTCTTATAAATTATTACATTATGAAATTATGAAAAATTGTTATTATATAGTCTATAGTATAAAAGATATTGCTGAATTAACCAATTTACCAAAATTAAAATATTATAATCATCGTATAATTATTACTCATTCTAATTTAGATTGTATAAGTATAAGTTGTTTAAAAAATTTTTGCAAAGTAAATAAATATGAATATACTATTAATAAAAATATATTAAATAAATTAAATTATTTATGGTTTGAGAAAATAATATTTATGAATTATAAATCACAATTAAATGATAATATAATAAATGATCTAAATGAAATGCATGAATCGTTTGCAATAATAAATAAATATGATTTAAAATCTATTAAAGGAGAATATTTAGTTTATTTTAACGATCTTGAATTTAAAAGGTCATTAATATCATTTCCATCTAGTGATATTAATTATAATTTATTATATAATAAGATTATTGAAATGAAACTATTAAAAATTAAAGGTTATGATATGATTCTTGATGAACTGGGGAACACTCAAAATAAAACAACAAATATAATAAGTAAATTATTATCTATGTGTGTATTATGTAATAGAGATCCTCCTTTAGATGTTATGGATATGAATGATATGAGATTAAATCTTAGTAATAATATTGATACTTTATTTTCATGGTTTATATTATTTATGGAACACAAACCAAATAAAATAATAGATTATACTAAACTTTTAAAAAAAATTGGGAAAAATATATTTGATATAATAATTAGTAAAGATTTATTATCAGATAAATCAAATAATATATATCCAATTATTATAAAAGTATTTGATAAATTAATAAGATGTATTGATAAAGATGTAATATTATATTTAATAGAAATTGCAATGTATTTGCAAAAATATGCAACATTAGATCAAATGAAAGGAGTTGTATTATTATTAACTCCTTATATATCTAGATATGAAACAACATATCAGTATATTAAATTACTTGAAAAAATATTTCCCAATTTTAAATGCAATGATCTTCTTACTATATTTCCTAATAATCCATTAATTATAGATTTATTAATTCATGTGACATGTAATTTTGTTGGAACTGATAATTTAGAATGTGATATATTTGAAAAAAGAAATCAAATTGAAATAAATATACTAAAATTATTAGAAGAAAAAAATTTAGGAACTTATAATTTAAATCAAATATTAACATTAGCGCCAAATAATTTTTATCTATCATATCACGGCATACCTTCAAAAAATATCTTTGAATTAAAACACAAGTTATTTAAAAAAATTTGTCCTGAATTAAATTATTGTGTTGATTTAAGTCAGATAAATAATAATAAAATTAAAGTATGTTTTATATCATCAATGTTGAATAGGATTCATAGTGTTTTTAAAGACAGACACCAAGTTATTAAACACTTATCATTAAATCCACAGTTTGAGGTATATTTTATAACAACTGATGATTTAACTAATGATGTGAGAAATGAATATGGTAATGCTATTCATATTAAAATAAATAAAAATTTACTTAGTGCAAAAGATTTATTAACTAAAATGAAATTAGATATAATTGTATATTGTGAAATAGGTATGGATTCATATTTTTATTTATTAGCTTGTATGAGATTTGCAAAAATACAGATAAATACATGGGGGCATTCAGATACATCTGGATTAGACACAATTGATTATTTCTTTAGTTCAAAATTGTATGAAATGGAATATAAGAGATCTAAAACACATTATACTGAAAAATTAGTATTACTTAATTCATTATGTACATGTTATATTAATCCTTATACAAAATATAAAAATATTAAATTTAACGATAGATATCATTATGGTTTTAATGAGAGTACTGTTATTTATTTTTGTGCTCAATCCATATTCAAATTTAATAAAATATATTATGACTATATTGTTCAAATACTTAATACCGTACCAAATGCAATATTGTTTATGATAAAAAATGAACAACAATCTATTTTTATAAAAAATATAAATCATAATATAGTTAGTAGAATTCATTGGGTACCTCCTATGAAACATTATGATTATTTAAACTTGATAAATATATCCGATGTTGTATTAGATACATATCCATTTGGCGGTTGTAATTCAAGTCTAGAAGCTTTCTCATTAGGTAAAGTAGTTGTATCGCAACCAGGTCAAATGATTAATGGGCGTTTTACAAAAGGATTCTATACAAAAATGGGATTGAAGAAATATATTGCAAATAATAAAAAAGAGTATGTGGATTTTGCAATAAAATTAGCAAATAAAGAATTTCGAGATCCTATTGAAAAAGAGATTAGTGAAAATGCTCATTTATTATTTGAAGAAAAAGAAACAATTACAGAATGGACTGATAAATTAATTGAATTACACAATCTACATAAATTAAATATGATTAATTAAATTATTTACAATCATATTTGGATCTGCTGATGTATAGTTTTTAGCAACTAAATTTAAAAATATGAATTCTACAAGTGCAATACATCCAACAAGTATCATGTTATGATATAATAAATCAGTAAAATCTAAATTATATTTATTACACATGTAATAAGAAAATACTAATGATACGACCAATATAACACCTAATACTTTTGTAGATTGAACTAATAATAAATTATTAGCTTCTGATACTTCATTGTCTTCTTTATCCATATTTGATAGCTGTACATTATTAATATTATTTTTTAATATATTGTATTCTGTTTGTGGTAATAAATTAAAACTAGGTGTTAGGCTATCAATTAAATATTTAACATTATTAACTACAATTTCTTTTTCTATATTTTTTGCATAAGTAAAGAAAAAAATTCCTATAAAACATACTGTCAAAGCTACTAACATACTTGTATTAACTGATAATTTTATTAAATCCATATTATTATATAATAATAATATAAAAAAATTATAATTAAATTATAATTAATAATAATATAAAATGTTTGATATTATTAAAAATCCAGAATTTATTGTTAATATGGCACTACATAGCGCAATATTATTTACATTCTTATCTTTATTTTTTAAATTCTATATTAGTAAATTAAGTACAACTACTTTTAATAATGAAATTAATAACATGGTAGATAAAAGTTTAGGAGATAATATTAATCTTTTAAAGAATAATAATATTGTTAAAATAATTCCAAAAAAACAACTATCTACTATGTTTGCAAAACCTAATAAAGTTGTAGAAACACAAAATACTGGGTTATTTAATAGTGTATTAGTTGCAAATATAATGATATGGTCTATAGTTATTATCATTATATTAATATTTAAATTTTCTTGTAATATTGATATTAATATTAAAGATATTATAACTGAGAATATTATAGTATTCTCAATAATTGGTGTATTTGAATATTTATTCTTTACAAAGATCGCATTCAAATTTGTTCCTGTATTACCTTCATTCATATCTAATCAGTTATTATCCATACTAAAATCTAAATTAGAATAATCTTAATCTATAATATTTAATAAATACTATAAATATTACTAAATAAATATTATTATATAGATATCTTGATGTATTTACTATTTTACTACTAATAGTATTAGAATCAGTAGAATTATTCATAAAATTTCTTGACAATATTGTTCATTTTATATTTATATATTTTATGAATTTTTCATAAAATGTATTATCATAATATCCTGTTAATACCTGTGGTCATATTATATTAAATTATATAATATAAAATTCTGATATAAAATAATGGTAGATTATTATAAAAAATATATTAAATATAAAATTAAATACAATATATTAAAAATGCATATTGGCGGCGGTGCTCATTCAATTCCAAAACCTTTAATTAAATTATTAAATGTTCTTAAATATGGTACAGAAGAAATACCATTTATTGGTGAAGCAGAAGCTATCATATCAACTATAATATCTACTAGTAATATGTTTGTTAGTACAATGAACCTAATAAATGATTCACAAATTAAAATATTCTTAGAGATAGATTTTAATAATGGTCCTAAAGGTGTTTTGGAACAGTTTAATGATATTTGGGATGATATTGATGATGATAATATTAATTCATTGTGTAATGACTTTCCGGATATCTATAGTGCGATTGAAACTTTTATATGCGATTGGATATCAATAATACCAGAAGTTGGACCTGCAACTGCTCTTATAATTCAAAATACCAAATTATTAACTTTTAATAATTTTGCAAGTATTTATAAAAGACTCCCAAAAAGAATTAAAAAAATATTTCAACATCCACAAATTCTACACAACATTATCTTTAATTTTGAAAAGAATGTTAAGAATACTATATTGGGGAAACATAAAAGAGGCGGAACAATACTAGGTAGTGCATTTGAATATGGTACAGATGCTATGGGTGGTATTGTTAAAGAAAGTGCTAGTATCGTATCAGCACCAATTATTGGAACATTAAGAGTCTTAGGTTTAGATAAAAAGGCTGTTAAAATAGTATATCACTATTTTAATAAAGTATTAAATCCTGCTCTTAGAATTTCTATAAAGGCTTTGAAAATATTTATTCCATTATTTTTTGCATTATTATTAGTAAGACAAAAATGTGATTTATAAATTAAATAATATTGAATTATTGTTGTCCTGCCATTGATCTCCTGATTGGTTGAGCGTTTGATCTTTGAAGACCTGTCATCGGAGGTGGGGGGACACCAGGTTGTTCATCATCTGCTTCTTCTTCGTGAGTCGTTGGAGTGGGCTTAGTGTCAAATGCTTTTAGTGATGGCTCAAGCTCAGTTAGCTCGGGCCAATATTTGTCCTTAATTCTGCAATACAATTTTTCAGGAGCAATTGCAATTCCTTGAGCAAACTTTTGAAGAATATTGATCTTCACTTCATCACTATTAACTGATATTAAGCTGACCAATGCGGCAGAGTGAGTGATACTGTCTTCAGTGTAAAGAGGTGATTCGAAAAGATATTTTTTCTTATTATTGTCTTCATCAACTGTGCAAATATCACACACAGTCTCTTGAGGCATATAATTATCAAGTGTATGTTCGCGTCCTCCATTGTATCCAGCATTATACAGATAGATAGCGACAGACTCTGTTTTGGAGAGCTCCACAAGATTTGGAATGTTGATGACAATGGTGTGTCGTAGCTTCTGGATTCTGACATATTCCATATTTGTTGAACCATCAAGATTCATAATAATAACACGTATTATTTTAGTTTCAGTAGTGTCTCCTGAATGTGATCCCAAGTGCGTTTCTTTGTATGATGCGCTTGTATTAGAATATGTTATGGGCATACGATTACCACCAATTTCAAAAATTGCGAAAAAGTCAAAATAATATGTGTCGGTGCGATGATTGTTAATGTGTTTTTCCAAAATAGAGTCATTATTTGTTGGTATCCTGTCAGCTGCCCACTTTTGAACAGTAATAGTTGTCATTTCTTTATCTTTAAAAGTGTTGTCATATGGTTGTGAATGAACACGCTGTGTTCCAATGGATCCAAAACTCAGTGTTTGGTCTCGTGCATTCAATATCATATCGCCAACCTTTAGGTCTTGCTCTTGGTACATGATATCTTCCCATCCACTTAGATTCATTTCAGGCATATCCATATTAGAGCCTGTGAATGTAGGCTTCTCGCCTACACTTGAGAAACTTCTATATGCGGATGTAGTTTGAGCTCTCTTGAATTGTGGCACGGGCGAATTATATGCTTCTGTAATACTATGCTTAATTTTAGGTACAGTGTTAGTAGAGTTAGTAGAGGGGGTAGAGTTAGTAGAGTTAGTAGAGGGGGTAGAGTTAGTAGAGTTAGTAGAAGGGGTAATAAAAGTCTTCTCGTCAATTGAAGACATTTTTATAGGCTATATACTGTAATATAACTTAATCTTTCAATTTATATCATAATTATACCATTAATTTTTCAATTTTTATTGTTTATATAAAAAATGAAATAAAAGCAAATTGGCTTTTTAATTATAATGAATAATAAGATGAATAAAGGCTATATATTGCATAAATTATTATTAGCAAATGATAATAATAAAATAGAAGAATTAATTAAAACTATAGACACATCAAATATTAATGATAATGGAATACTATCATTAGTCTTATCATATTTCATTAGAACTAATGATATTCGAATTAATCTATTACTATCCAATAGATTAATGAAAAGAGATTATTTAATGTTATGTTGTTATTATTATCATTCTAATTATAATTATTCATTTGAATTATTTGCAAAAAATATACTAAATAATAAGAATATACAACTCTTGACAAAAGATATTGATTATCTGATTGAAAATAAACTTTATAAATTATTAATATTATTAAAAGGCTATAATATTAATTCAAGTATAGATATTTTATCATTGTATGATTATTCTAATTATATTGATTATATTGATCATAATATATTGCAAAATATTAAAGATAATATTATTATTAAACAAGAATATATAAATGAATTTTCTGATTATTTATCTAAAATTAATTATGATTATATTGTTGATGGTTGTAATGTAATTTTATACAAAGGAAAAATATCAAAAAAAAATATTGAGAATCTATACAGAATATCATGTACTTTAAATTGTCTTGTAATTATTCATAAAAGACATGTTAAAAAAAATCCTGAAATTAGATTAGAATTAGATAAAAGAGGTATTAAGTATTATTTAACACCTTTTAATAATAATGATGATCTATTTATAATGTTGGCTTTTATCAATAATCCAAAAGTGTATATAGTGTCAAATGATAAATATAGAGACCATATTTTTAATTATAATCAAACATTATTTGATTATAATCAATTTAAAAATTATTTAAAACAACATACATTATCTTTTACTTATGATTCTATTGAAAATATAAACCATAAATTAGATTCAATACAAGTAGAAGATAATAATTTAATTATCCCTCATATCTCAGGAAAATACTTAATCATTAGTTTAAAATAAGTGAGTATTGAAACCTTTTAACATTCTTTTTTTACTGGAACGTTTCTTTGATGATTTCTTAGATGAGCGTTTCTTGCGACCTCCAGTCATTTTCTTTTTTGAGGAACGCTTCTTCGATGACTTTTTTGAGGAGCGTTTCTTGCGACCTCCAGTCATTTTCTTTTTCGAGGAACGTTTCTTTGATG
>Ga0214921_10005001_pt1 | contig 19046 bp, 18 predicted proteins | sample LL1505_MetaG_FD_177992 | JGI IMG/M metagenome (GOLD analysis project Ga0214921, IMG submission 177992) | Freshwater microbial communities from Lake Lanier, Atlanta, Georgia, United States - LL-1505 | ecosystem: Environmental > Aquatic > Freshwater > Lake | place: USA: Georgia | collected... | reverse complement strand
TTTTGGTCGTGAAGCCAGTTCATAACAGCCGTGGCATCTAAAAGTTCGCCAGCGCCATTATCAAATTTACCTTGCGATTTCCCAACGCCGCGAAAATTAATTCGCAAAGCTGAAAAGCCGTTATTTACGAATGCTTTGTAAAGATTGTAAGTAACTTTGTTGTTCATGGTTCCGCCATAAAGGGGATGCGGATGTAAAACTAAAACTACAGGTGCTTTAGGATTGGGATTTTGATGATAGCGACCCTCGATTCTTCCAGCTGGGCCATTGATGATTACTTCAGGCATTTTCGAATTAACAATTAACGGTTACTGGCTAATGATTTTTAACCAGCTCTTCTTCATTAATTTGACTGAAAAATCTTGCTCAATTTTAGGTAAAGCAAGATTTCAAAATCAAACGACTCTAAAAATTTAAAGCCGAATAGATTAGTTAATTTCGTCCCATTGCATTGGTTTATTTTCAGCGTTTAAAACTAGCTGAGGCGTGCCAGCGTATTTTGCAGCCATGTATTTGCCGTGTCCAGCGTGAACTCCGTAATAATAGGCTGGCTCGATTTCTTTGCCGTTAAATTTTTTCTTTTCAGCAGCTTTTACCCGGTTTTTCGGGTTATTCTTAGTACCCATGATTTTTTTAAAATTTAGTTGGAGATTTTTTTCAAGAGCGCGCAAAATAAAAACTACCGCACCAAAATCAAGGTTTTTTCTTAAAAACTTTTAGGCTTAACAAAAAATCATAGTAAATACAAAATAATCCAAACCAATGCCAAACTTCAACAGATTAAAAGACTGCGTCGTAACTAATAAAAATGTAATCGTCCGCGTTGACATCAATGTGCCATTAAATGATGGAAATATAGAAGATGATACGCGCATCAAAGCAGTAATTCCAACCTTAAAATATCTCGCCGAAAACAAAGCCAAAGTAATTGTAATTTCACATTTTGGTCGTCCGGAAGGAAAAGTTGAACCTTCAATGTCAATTGAACAATTAGTTGGACGCGTTCAGGAATTACTTGGTTCAATTAAAGTAAATTTTGTTGATGATTGCATCGGCGACAAAGTAAAAAAAGCGGTTGAAGCCACAAATTATGGCGAAGTAATTATGCTTGAAAACCTACGTTTCTACAAACAAGAAAACAAAAATGATCCCGAATTTTCGCGCCAACTTGCTTCTTTAGGAAACCTTTATGTCAATGATGCATTTTCTTGTTCACAGCGCGCCCATGCTTCAATTACTGGCATTCCGGCGATTTTAAAATCTTGCGCCGGATTTTTGATGGAAGCAGAACTTGATGGACTAACTAATCATTTAGAAAATGCCAAAAAACCTATGATGGCAGTAGTTGGCGGCGCGAAAGTTTCAACCAAACTTGATTTACTAAATTCACTTTCAATCAAAGCCCAAACCATTGTGGTTGGAGGCGGCATGGCGAATACTTTCCTTTATGCTTTGGGAAAAAATATCGGAAAATCTTTGTGCGAAAAAGATTTGAAAGACACGACTTTGGAAATTATCGAAAGCGCCAAAAAAAATGACTGTAAAATATTTTTGCCAATTGACGTTGTAGTTACCAAAAAACTTGAGCAAAATGGTAAATGTCAAATTGTTTCCGCTGATGATGTAAAAGATGATGACATCATTGTTGATATCGGCCCTATCTCAATTGCCAAACTTACCCAAGAATTACAAAATCACAAAACTTTAGTCTGGAACGGCCCGCTTGGCGCTTTTGAATTTAAACCTTTCAACATCGGAACCGAAAGCTTCGCCCGCATTGCCGCAGCTTTAACTCACGATAAAAAATTGGTTTCAGTTTCGGGTGGTGGCGATTCAGTTTCAGCTTTAAATTCTACTGGTTTGATTGATGAGTTTACTTATATTTCAACCGCCGGTGGCGCATTTTTAGAATGGTTGGAGGGAAAAGATTTGCCCGGAGTTGAGGCGCTTGCTGTTTAAGAAATTATCGGATTTACGTCAAATCCATTCAACACCACAAATGGGTTATGAATTTTCACATCTTTTAAAAAACGATCGACCTGCATTTGGCAAGAAGAGCCGCTAGCCATAATCACATTGGTTTGATCTTGCGGCAGTTTAGCAATTATCTGCCGCCAGTTACTTTCAAAAATTATTTTAGAGTCAGAAAAATTTTCTATCTCAGTTCCAAAACTACCACTCATACCGCAACAGCCAGCTTTGATGATATTTAAATCAATGGCAAATTTTTTAAAAATAGAGCTCCATATTTCGCTGATTTTTGCAATATTGGTTTGTTCAGAGCAATGTAAAATCAGATGATATTTTTTTTCTGCGTTGAAATCTTTTTTAAAATCAATTCGTCCTTCTAATTGGCCTAAAAATTCTGGCAAATATAAAACATCAATTTTTTGATCATTAAAACGGCAATATTCATCGCGATAAGAAAGCGCAATACTTGGATCAATGCTTATCAGCTGACCTTGTAAACTATTTAGATAATCCAAATTCTTGGCAACAACTTTACGAAAACGGTTTAAAAAACCTTTAGCATGAAGCGCTTTACCATTTTCAAAAACTTTGGTTAATTCAACATTAAAACCCAATTTCTTCAGCAATTCGTAGGCATTTTGCAATTCATTGCTGCAAAAATAATTAACGTAAGCTTCGCGCAATAAATAAATTTTATCTTTTGATTTAAGGCAAGAGCCATCAATTCTCACAGCTTTTCCAATCGCCAAAACATCAGTCACGCCAAAAATTTTACGCACTAAAGATTTAGCAATTTTATTTTGAGTTAAAAAATTAACGACCTGAGGAAATTTTCCAAAAACCAATAATAAAGATTCAATATTTCCAATTAAATAATCCTGCGCTTTGCGAAAATTTTTAGTAAAATAAAGCGATAAAAAATAAGCTTTGGCATCAGGAATACTAACTTTAATCGGGCATTGCGTGTTACAAGCTTTACAGCCTAAACATTTCTTAAAAGATTCAAAAATTTCGCTTTCAAGATTTTTTTTAAAAATATTTAAAAATTTCTGCGGCAAATTTTTGAAAGAATCAACAACATCAACTTTTATTGAAGGCAATTTTTGATTACGGCGCACCCATTCTTTAAACAGCATCGCCCTGCCCTTTGGCGAAAAGCGGCGATCTTTTGTTGCCTTATATGAAGGACACATCGCAGTTGCCGCATCTAAATTAAAACATAAAGCATTGCCGTTGCAGCTAAGAATATTTTCAAATTCATCATGAATTTCTGGCGCTATATTTTCATCAAACTGACCTCGGGTTGGAACTTGGTCAATTGCAGGTAAATTGTGATTTACAGCCGCGATTTTGCCGCAATTTAATTGATTGAATGGATCAAAATATTTTTTGATTTCTTTAAAAATTTTTTCAACTTCAGCGCCTAAAAATTTTTCATTATATTCGCTTCTAAAACCTTTGCCATGCTCGCCCCAAATGATGCCGCGATGTTGCAAAAGTAGCTCGCAAACTTCGTCAGAAATTTTTCTAATCAAATTACGATCTTGCTCTTGGCGCATATTTAGCGCTGGTCGCACATGCAAACATCCAGCATCGACGTGACCGAACATTCCATAAACCACGCCATATTTTTTTAGAATATTACGAAAACCAGCAATGTAATTTGCCAATTCTTGCGGCGGCACAATTGTATCTTCAACAAATGGAATTGGTCTTCTTTTGCCTTTCATGGCGCCAAGCAAGCCAACGCCTTGTTTGCGCAAGTTCCAAATATTGGCGATTTCAGTTTTATTTTCGATTAGAAAAAAATTTTCAAAAAGATAATTTCCTTGTTCAAGCTGCTTTTTTAAAGAGTCGGCGTGATTTTCAAATTCCTGCAAATCATCATAAGAAAATTCTAAAATATTAATTGAAGTGTCATTTCCATCACCAATCAAATGGGCAACATCTTGCCAAATAATGTCGTTTCGCGCTAAACGAATTACATTTTCATCAATAGTTTCAATCGCCGCCGGCTTTAGAGCAATAACATTTTGGGCATCATTTAACGCGGCATCAAAATTTTTATAACGCAACAAAACTACACGTTTTTTGAGTGGTAGTTTTTTGAGTTTTAACGTAATTTTACTAACTAAAGCCAAAGTGCCTTCCGAACCGCTGATTAAATAGTTTAAATCAACATCACCATCAAAATAAGACTTCTCGATATTATAGCCCGTAGCTGTGCGCGCCAAGTGTTTTGAGGAATAAATATTTTGCGCTTTGGCTAAAATTGCACCCAGATTTTTATCATTATTTTTCTTACTCGAAATTACATCGTCATTACCAAGTAAGTGCAATGTCAAATCTTCAATATTATCTGATGTTCTGCCATAAACACACGAACCCTTGCCACAAGCATCAGTATTAACCATGCCACCAATTGTGGCGCGGTTGCTCGGTGAAATATTTGGCGGAAAATAAAGATTAAATTTTTCGAGTTCTTTGTTTAATACATCTAAAATCAAACCCGGTTCAACTTCGGCGCGCAGGTTTTTTTCGTCAATTACGATGATTTTATTCATGTAGCGCGAATAATCGACAATGAGTCCATAATTGATTGATTGACCATTGGTGCTGGTTCCGCCGCCTCGAGCTGTGATTTTTATTTGACGATATTTTTCCAGACGCAGAAATTTAAAAATCAGCGCTACATCATTTTGATTTTTGGGAAAAATCACGCCGTCAGGCTTTAATTCGTAAATACTATTGTCGGTTGCGTAAGTAATAGCAACCGACTCATCAGTTGCAATATCGCCGCTGAAGCCACTATTTTTAAGGTCAAAAAGGAAATTATCTAGGCGCATAAAAACTTGATCAAATCACCAACATTATAGAAAAAATTTGGCGCTTCTTTGATAACAGCTTCTCTTGCCGCATGTTCTCCAAAACCACAGAAAATTACGTTGGGATTGGCTTTGGAAACTTCTAAATCGGTGTAACCATCTCCTATCATGAAAATTTTATCGTAATATTTTTTGGTCAGAATTTGCGCCACAATTTTTGGTTTTCCACCATTTTGCGCCATAATATTTGATTGATCGAAACCAACTATTTTCAAGCCTTCATAAATAAAATTATTGGCAAAACAATTTTCTTTGGCGATGCCTAATTTCTCTGCCACCGGATCGATAATTTCCAAAAAACCACCAGAAATAATGTAAATATCAAATTCAGATTTTAACTGTTTTATGCCAGAAATAAAACCGTCGGTAATGTAATTACAAATTTCATTTTTTAGAGAATCGATGTCAGATTTTTCAAGTTTAATTTGGGCAAAGCGTAACCGCAGCGAATCAGCAAAGGTAAGCTTTCCCGACATTGCCATATTGGTAATTTTTTCAACTTCTTGCTGATTTTCTTTCGCAGTTTTACCGATCAAAAAATCAAGCGTTTCAATTGAAACTAAGGTTGAATCAAAATCAAAAATGGCGCATTTAGTTGGCGCGTGCGGCTTCATAAGCATATTCAAACCAGTTACATAAATTTTTTATATCTTCAGATTCAACCGTCAAACCGCACCAAACCCGAAATGATGGTGGCGCTGAATTGTAGCCTTTAATGTCGAAGGCAACTTTTTCTGCTTGTAAAATTGCAGCAACTTTATCGATAAATATTCTTTGCTGATCTTGCGCCAACTCTTTAAACCAAATTTGCGAAATGGTAAAACAAACTGAAGTGCGCGATTGATATTTTTCATCGACGCATAAATTTTCAAAATTTTGAGAAGTTTTTAAAAAGTGAGAAATTGCCGAAAAATTATTATTAACTCTTTCATACATCGCCTTGATGCCGCCATTTTGTTCGATCCAATTTAAAACATCTTGAGCGTCAAGAATACAAGACATTGACGGAGTGTTAATAACAGAGCCTTCAAAAACATTGGCTTGAAATGCGCCCTTTTTTTTGAGCTGGTAAATTTTTGGCAGCGGCCAAGTTGGCGTGTATTTTTCAATATGTTCAACTGCGCGCGGGCTTAGGATTAAAACACCGTGCTGCGCTTCGCCGCCTAAAGATTTTTGCCAAGAATAAGTTGTGATATCGAGTTTGCTAAAATCAATTGGCATCGAAAAAGCGGCAGAAGTTGCGTCGCAAAAGGTCAGACCTTTTCTGTCATTAGGAATGAAATCTAAATCATTGATGCAAACGCCAGAAGTTGTGCCATTCAATGTAAATACAACGTCATTATCAAAATTAACTGCGGCAAGATCGGGAATTTTACCAAAATCAGCACTGAATTTGCGCACATCTGTTAAACGCAATTGTTCGGTAATTGCTTTATACCATTCAGCCCCGAAAGCTTCGAAATAAATTACATCAATTGGACGTTCCCCCAACATATTCCACATTGCGCATTCAAAAGCGCCGGTGTCGGAAGCGGCGATTATGGCGATTTTATAATCTTTGGGAACATCAAGAAATTTTAGGCTTAAAGCGTTAACTTCATTAATCAATTTTAGTGCCTCTTTTGAACGATGCGACCTGCCCAAAAGATCAGTTTTGTTTAAGAAATCAGCATTCCAACCCGGACGCTTGGCGCAAGGGCCGCTGCTGAATTTATTTGATTTTGGTTTGGCGATTGGCTTAGTCATGCTTTACAAAATTCTAACTGAAATTGTCCCTGAAATTGCTTTTAATGCTTGTTCTAAATTGCTAGGAATTGCCTTCGATTCAACATCCAAAACTACATAACCAATTTTGTTGTCAGTTGAAAGAATTTGTGACTGAATGTTTAAATCATATTTACTGATTTCCAAATTGATCGCTTGCAACATTCCCGGCGTGTTGACGTGAACGTGAGTAATTCTGCTGCATGATTCTTTTGTTTTTTGCAGTGATAAGTTTGGATAATTAACCGACATCGCAGTTGAGCCAATTAAATGGTTTTGTGCCAATTTATTTGACACTTCAATGGCAATATTTTCTTGCGCCTCTTGCGTGCTGCCACCGATATGTGGAGTTAGCAAAACATTATCGAATTTTCTGAGAGGCGAAATAAATTCTTCATTATTGCTAGCTGGTTCACTTGGGAAAACGTCAATTGCGGCACCGGCAATATGTTTTGATTCCAAGGCTTCGGCCAAAGCATCAATATCAATCACATTGCCTCTTGAAGCATTGATTACAAAGGCACCCTTCTTCATTTTTGCCAGACTATCTTTGTTAATAATATTGTTGGTACTCTGATCTTGCGGCACATGCAATGTAATTACATCGGAATTTTTCAACAATTCATCTAAACTATTAACTTGGCGGTTTGAACCAAATGGCAATTTATTTTCGACATCGTGATAAATCGCATTCATGCCAATCGCGTCAGCAATTACGCCAACTTGTGCGCCGATATTGCCATAACCAATAATTCCCAAAGTTTTATTTTTAATTTCGTTGCAGCCTTGCGCATTCTTGCTCCACATGCCTTTATGCATTTCAACATTTACAATATGTAATCTGCGGTAAAGCGAAATAATTTCGCCAATTACTAATTCAGCAACTGATCTGGTGTTGGAAAAAGGCGCATTAAAAACTGGAATTCCTAATATTTTTGCGGCCTCAAGATCAACTTGATCGGTGCCAATACAAAAGCAACCAACGCAAGAAAGATTGGTAAATTTTTGCAAAACTTCTTTGGTTAATTTGCTGCGCGATCTGATTCCTAGAATATTTGCAGAAAATACTTCTTGTGGCGCATCTTCAATACTGGTTTTAAGAATTTGCACATTATCAATACCAAATTTTTTAAAGACGGCAAGAGATGCCTCGCTGATATTTTCGAGAAGAACTACTTTTGTCATGATTTTAGATCTGATTAGATTTTAAGAAGAGCGCTGGAATTTAAAGCCACTAAGCTAAATAGCCACTGTTGATAAAAAAATTTTGAATACAGGTTTATTGATTTTTTGCTTAAGAAAAAGTAAATATTGACATCTTTAAAATAGATATAACTTGTGTCGCTTACTCATCTTTTTTGACCAAAATTACAAAAAAAATATGTCACAAAGCTTAATCATATTTCTCGCCGTTACCGCCATTATTTTAATCATTCTTTATAACAGAATTGTCGCGTTAATGCAAAAGCGTAACCAAGCATTTTCTGACGTCGATATTCAGCTAAAATTACGCTATGACCTAATCCCAAATTTAATTGAAACCATTAAGGGTTATACGATACATGAAAAAAATGTATTGGAAAATATTACCAATGCGCGAACGCAAGCCATGAACACCAAAGATATTGGCGAGCGTGCCCAAGCTGAAGAAGCTCTAGGATCGGCGATAACAAGTTTATTGGCTGTTGCGGAAAATTATCCTAATCTTAAAGCCAATGAAAATTTTATAGCCTTGCAGAGCGAATTATCTGATATTGAAAATAAAGTTGCCGCTGCTCGTCGCTTCTTCAACAACGCTACCGGAGAATTTAATACTGCAATTCAACAGTTTCCATCTGTTATCATTGCGCGCATTTTCGGATTTCACGCCGAAGTTTTTTTTGAAGTTTCCAAGCAAGAAAAACAGCAAATAGAACAACCAGTTCAAGTTAAATTCTAAACCAATGATACTTTCTTCTATTGGGCTTCAGACTTATATTTGGAATAATAATCTGAAGTCGGTTTTGTTGTTGATATGTTTCCCGCTTTTAGTTTTGTCGATGATTTGGGTGGGAGGTTTTTTATATTATTTGACTAGTTTTGAATCTCGAAACCTTCCAATTTCTGTCTCGGAACAGTCTACATTATTGGTTAAAGAGATTTGGATTTTTGTCTTTATCGGCGTTTCTGCATGGCTCTGCTTCGCTTTATATTTTCATCAAAGACTAGTTAATTTGATATCTGGTGGAAATATTGTTAAGAGAAAAAACCAAAAAAAACTTTACAATCTGCTAGAAAATTTATGCATTTCGCGCGGCTTTACCACGCCTAAACTCGCGATAATAAAAAGTCCGGCGCGCAATGCTTTTGCCAGCGGAATTTCTAAAAAAAGCTACACTATCACTTTAACCAAAGGTCTGATTAGCGATCTTACTGATCAAGAATTAGAAGCAGTTCTTGCTCACGAGCTAGCTCATATCATGAATAATGATACTAAGCTACTCACCACCTGCGTTGTTTTTGTTGGCATTTTGTGGCTTCTTTCTGAAGCAGGGCTTCAATTTTTAAATTTAAAGAAAGTTAATTTAAAGAGAGCTAATAGTGCAAAAAATCTCAGAATAGTCTTAATTTTAATTCTCATTTTTTCTATAGGTTATTTTTTCGCGGCTCTCTTGCACCTTTCTTTATCAAGAAAACGTGAATATCTTGCTGACGCTTGCTGCGTTGATATTACAAAAAATCCTGATGCGATGATCAGCGCTCTGCAGAAAATATCCGGCAATGCGGAAATAAAATTCATGCCACAAAGTTTGACGCAAATGTGCATTGAAAACAAAACGAAGTTCATGAGATTTTTTCCCACTCATCCACCGATCAAAAAACGTATTGATGCTTTGAGGAAATATGCCTTGGCGCAATCTTAGAACCCAAATCCTACTTAAAGCGATATCCCATAAATTCAAAAACTCGGGGTAAAGAAAAATCAGCCTATTTAATCTCAACAAACGCTTTCTTGCGGATATCCATTAAATTACCTTTGGCCAAAGTTTGTAATTTCCTGCTAAAAATAGCATTGCGCGCAGCATTTAAATCTTGATCGGCAATCTTGGTTTCGGTTTTGGTTTCAAGCAATTTAAAAATATGAAAACCATCTGAAAGTGAAACTGGGTCGGAGTATCCGCCTTTATTGAGTTTTGAAATTGCGCTATAGATTTTTGAATCAATATCAGATTGCGAAACCCAACCGATTTCACCATTATTTTCCGCAGTTATTCCATTAGAAAACTGTTTCACCAAATTTTTAAAATCCGCTCCCTGCCTAAGTTCAATTGCCAATTTTGCCGCAAATTGCTCCGCAGTTTGTGCTGATTTTCCGGTTGGAGAAATCAAGATTTCAGCAACGTAAAACTTTTTGACATCAGTATTAAATTTATGCTGTTCAAAAAATTCTTTCACCTCAACTTCGGTAACTTTTACTCGGGATCGCAAAGTTTCAGAAATAATTTTTGACCATAAAATTTCGGCTTCAACCTGTTTCAAATAATGATCGAATGAAAAACCATTGTTGATAAAGAAAATTTTAAACTGGGTTGGATTTTTCTTTTGCTGCAAAGCCACCATTTCAATAGCATCGCCCACTTCTTCAGGGGTTATTTCAATTTTTAAAGTTGCCGCTTCCTGCCTGATTAATTCCTCATCAACCATTTTATCCAGAATCTGGTTGAGCAATAATTTCTGGTCGTCAATTGATTTAATCGAGATTTTAGCAGAAGTTACAACATAGCGATAGCGATCAATTAATTCAGAATTTGTAATCGCTTTATTGTTGATTTTAGCAGTAATAAAATCGCCGCTATTAGCAGGAATATTTAGTTTTAATTGAGCTGCGAATGAAGAAAGATTTGTCCAAAAAAGAAGAATCAGAAAAATCAGTTTTTTCATTTTTGTGATACCGATTTATAAACGTCAACGCCACGAACCAGATCAATTGCACGCGCCAGTTGGTAGTCCTGACTATAAAGATCAATATTATCATCACCAACTTTCTCTTTTTTAGAGTCAATTATAGCTTCCTGAATTTGAACTTCGATATGACCTTTCAAATCAGCTTCAGCGTCACGATCAACTTTTAATTGTTTTTCAATTTTAGCGTTAGTCACTTCAATATCAGGCTGAATGCCGGAAGCCTGAATTGATTTGCCGCTTGGAGTGTAATAAAGCGAAGTTGTTAAACGCAAAGCACCGTGATTTTTTTCTAATGGAATTACGGTTTGAACCGAGCCTTTGCCAAAAGATTTAATACCCATGACAACGGCGCGATGGTGATCTTGCAAGGCTCCAGCAACAATTTCGGAAGCTGAAGCTGAACCATCATTAATCAAAACAACAATTGGCAAATGCGCAATTAAAGTTTCATCAGCTTCATCCTTATATTCTTTTGATTCCGAATTGCGACCTTTAATTGAAACGATCACCTGATCTTTATTTAAAAATGTATCACTAACTTTAATGGCCTGATCCAGCAATCCGCCTGGATTATTACGCAAATCAAGAACTAAACCTTTAAGATTTTTTTCACCAATCTGGCTTTTTATTTTTTTCAATTCTGCTGCCAAACCAGAGTAAGCTTGTTCGGAAAAAGTATTTATTTTAATATAAGCGACATCTTTGAACTTGGCTGATTTCACAGCTTTAACCTTGATAACCTGACGAGTAATAATTTTTTCAAGGGGAGCTTTTTCACCTTTGCGCAAAATAGTAACTTTAACTTTAGTTCCTGGTTTGCCGCGTAATTTTTTAACAACTTCTTCAATGGTTAAACCAATTATCGACTTATCATCAACTTTTGTGATGTAATCTCCCGATTGGATTCCAACCTTAAATGCCGGTGTGTCATCAATTGCTGACACAACTTTTACAACTGAAAATTCTAAAGTAATTTCAATACCAACGCCACCAAATTCACCTTTGGTTTGCACCTGCATTTCTTTTAATGAGTCTTCATTTAAATAAGATGAATGAGGATCAAGAGATGATAAAAGCCCAGATGCCGAGGCTTCAGCTAATTGACGATCAGTTTTTTCTTCAACATAATCTTTTTTTACTCGCGAAATCACATCTTCTAAAAACTCTTTTTGATCTACTTGAGCTGAAGAAATTTTATCTCCCAATTCAATCTTTTTTATCTGAATTTGTGATAATGAAATCGCCGAGAAAAAGCCGATAAAAGTAGAGATAACAACGATCGCGGAAATTTTAAGATTTTTCATGAAAAGAAAATGTGATGGGAATTTAGATGTTTTTAGAAAAGCACTTATCAAGAGCCTGTCCAAGATCTTTTTTAATTTCAGATTTAGACAGGCTCTTGAAAAAATAACCGCAAAACTAAACTAAATTTACTGAATGCCGTATTCTTCTTTTAACTCATTGGTAATTGACGCAGGTGGTTCATCGCCATAAGCTGAAAAAAGGATTTTACCATAATTTTCCAAGTGAATGATATCATCATTCAAAGCTTTTAGGAAAAGTTGAACTTTAAGACGTTCAACTAAAACATAATACCAAGCGTTACGGCCGGCATCAACACCTTTAACAAGGTAAATTTGTTCTGCTTGCATTTTTTTTTGAGGATCAATTGGTTTTTTGGGAGCTATCGGATTTACTCCGTTAGCGGTAGAAGACTGATTTTGACTTTGTAAGTTTTCCGAAGTAAATGATTTTTTTCCGACAGAATCGGCAAAACCACCACCTTGAGAACTCTTACTGGCAAATCTTGAGGCAAAGCTATTGTCAGCCATAATATTTATGAATTTTGTTTTTGAGAATTTTTAATCCACCATTCATTGATAGATTTTTTTGATCCACATGGACCATCTTCATTAGAAACACAAGGGCTTTTGACATCTATTACTTTGCTTGAACAAGAAGTGGCAAAGAAAAAAACTGTCAGAGTAAAAATTACCTTTTTCATGTTCGATGGTTTTTTAAAAAAGAATTAGTTAAAGAAAAAACTAAGTGCTTGCTTGAATTTTTCAATAAGTAAAAATTCAAATTATTATTTTAACTTATTTTTCTTATAAATTTTGTCACAAAATCTTTTTAACAAAACCTTAATTATTGGCCTTGGATTAATTGGCGGTTCATTCGCTAAAGCCATTCGTAAAGCTCAAATCAGCAAAGAAATTTTTGCTTTTGACATCGATATTGAATCAATTGATCTTGCTAAAAACGATGGCGTAATTGATGGCGGCGTTGACGAACTTCAATTTATCGAAGATTTATCAAGTTTCGATTTAATCGTAATTGCCACTCCACTTTCGGCTTACGAAGAAATTTTTGATGAAATTGCCAATCGCGTTTTTCCAAAAACTATTGTTATCGACCTTGGTTCATTAAAAAGTTTTATCAACAAGATTTTACCAAAAAATTTAGAAAATAATTTCATCGGCTGCCATCCGATCGCAGGATCAGAAAAAACTAATTTTGAAAATTCAGAAGTCGATCTTTTTTTAGGTAAAAAATTTGTGATTTGCAAAAACCCTGAAAACTCAAATGAAATCATAAAAAAAATTGAAAACCTCGCCAAATCAATAGGCTGCGATGTTGATTTTATTGATGCTGATAAGCATGATAAAATTTACGCATTAGTTTCACATTTACCGCAATTTTTATCTTTTCTAACCAAAGAATTTTCGCCAAAAAATATTGAGGGTGATTTTTTAGCCAAAGCCTTTCGCCTTGATAATTCCGACCCTGATATCTGGGCCGATATCTTTGAATTAAACGAGGAAAATCTCGAAGAGTTTTATTTAGAATTTTTTGATAATTTAGAAGAAGAAGTTTCGATAGTAAAACATGGTCAATTTGTTTTACCAAATCAAACGAACCAATCATTTACAGATTATGAACTGCAATATTTTGAAGAAAATTTTGCGCCAATATTTTTCCGCGCTTTAATTGTTTTAAGCTATTTAAAAATTCCAGCGATCAAAAACTTCAAAATCCATGCTGGTTCTGGTTTTAAAGACTTTACGTCAATTATGGAAATCTTGAATTTTACACCAGAAAAACTGCAAAATCTAATTTCAAAAAATCAGAAAAAAATTCTAAACCTTTTTAGTTCAATCTCATGAGCAACCAAGAACAGTTAAACGAAATTCGCCCTTACCGCGCCATTCATCGCCGCAAATCGCGGCAGATTTTTGTCGGCAATGTTGCAATTGGCGGCGATTCGCCAATTTCGGTGCAATCAATGACCAATACGCCAACTATTGATGTGCAAGCAACGATTCGCCAAGTCAATGAATGCGCCGAACTTGGCGCTGAATTAATGCGAATTTCGGTTCCTGATAAAGAATCGGCTGAAGCATTAAAACAAATTATTCCACATTGCCTTGTTCCAATTATTGCCGACATTCATTTTCACTATCGCCGCGCTATTGAAGCGGCTGAAGCTGGTGCGAAATGTTTAAGAATTAATCCCGGCAATATTGGATCTGATGAAAAAGTACGCGAAGTTGTTAAAGCTGCGAAAGATTATGGCTGCGCAATTCGCATCGGCGTTAATGCCGGATCTTTGGAAGCGGATTTACTCAATAAATATAGAACCCCAACTCCAGAAGCTCTTGTTGAATCAGCGCAACGCCATATTCGTATTTTAGAAGATAATGATTTTTTCAATCTCAAAATCAGCGTTAAAGCTTCCGATGTTTTTCTCGCAGTTGCTGGCTATCGTGCGTTAGCGCAAGTTTGTGATTACCCGCTTCACATTGGAATTACCGAAGCCGGAAGCTTAGCGGCCGGAACCGTAAAATCTGCGATCGGTCTTGGAACTTTATTGTGGGAAGGAATAGGCGACACTATGCGCGTTTCGCTTTCGGCCGATCCAAAAGAAGAAGTAAAAGTTGCTTACCAAATTTTAAAAAGTTTGGGATTGCGTCATCGCGGCGTGAATTTAATTTCTTGTCCTTCTTGCGCCAGACAAGCGTTTGACGTAGTAAAAACCGTTGAAGAAGTCGAAAGAAGAGTCGCTCATATCAAAAAACCATTAACCATTTCAATTTTAGGCTGCGTTGTAAATGGTCTTGGCGAAGCAGCGCACACTCAAATTGGAATCACTGGTGGCGGTGGCGGAAGGCATAATGTTTATATGAATGGCAAACCAGATCACAAAGTTACATCTGAAGAATTGGTTGACCACATCGTTACTTTAATTGAAGAAGAAGCCAAAAAAAATGGTGCTTAAGTTTGATAAAAAAATAATCGAAAAAAACTTTTCGCGCGGCGCTAAAAATTATGACGAAGCAGCTTTAATTCAGCGAGAAGTTGCTAAAAAATTGTGCGATTTGGCTACGCCTTTTATTAAAAACGAGGCGCGGATTTTAGATTTGGGCGCTGGAACTGGTTTTGTGGCGAAGAATATTTTTGATTTGGTTGGCGAAAAAAAAATCCAACTTTTTGAAAGTGATATTTCTTTTGAGATGTTTAAACAAAACTCAAAAAACTCTTTCAAAATCCAATCCGATTTTGAAAATTTACCTTTTAAAAATAACAGTTTTGATCTTTTAATTTCTTCATTTTCTTTACAATGGTTGGAAAATTTAGAACAAAGTTTTGCCCAATTTTTTTCCCTGCTTAAACCATCAGGAACCTTTGCCTTTTGCGTTCCAACGCAAGAAAGTCTAAATGAGTTAAAATCAGCAAATATTTTTAACTTTACTAAATTACCAAAAGCGGAAGATTTTATTTTAGCTTTGCAAAAAAATTGTTTTAGCGAAAAAAAATTCCAAACTGAAATTTTAGAGCAAGAATTTGAAAGCGGATTACAAGCATTGCAATCATTGAAAAAAATCGGGGCAAATTATTCAAATAAGAAAAATAAAACTTTGAACAAAAACCAATTGATAGAATTCAATAATTTTTGTTTGAAAAATTTTGGAACAGCAAATAAAAAAGTTCGACTTTCTTGGTTCGTTTCTTACTTTATTTTCGTTAAATAGTCTTAAAAATGATCGGCAATATTCTAAAAAAATTGGTCGGGAAATCCGATAAAAAACCAAAAGAAGAGTCTAAAAGTGAAAAGCTTGCTGAAAATCTGCGCAAGAAATTAGAAGAATTGACCCAATTTTTAGGTGATAAAATGGAATCAGTTCGGGAAGAATATTTTTCCATTCGTGAAAAAACCAAGAATCTGCGCCAAACCAATTATGATTTAGGCATGAAACATTTGGAAAATGGCCATGTTGATGAAGCAATTATCCGTTTTAAAATTATTCGTAAATTCTGGCCCGACGTTGTTGATGCAAAATATCAACTAGCTTATTGCCTAGTTTTGAAAGAAAAATTTAAAGAAGCCAAAAAAGTTTTAGACGAATTACTCAGTAAAAATCCCGATTATGATCAAAAAGCTCACGATTTACTTGATCACATTAATAGCCTGCAAGAATCAACAAATGCCTAAAAAAATCTTTACCTTAATAATTTTTATTCTTGCGTTGCAGCCTTTTGTTGCTTGGTCTAAAACTCCAAATAAAAAACAAAAAGATGCTATCACAACTCGCTATCAAACAATTGATGAAGAAGCGGAATATGCCGAATTTGAATTACAAACCAGTGAAGAAATTTATGATCCATTAGAAAAAATGAACCGCAAAATTTTCATTTTTAATGATTATTTTGACCGCTATTTTTTTGAACATGTCGCCAAATTTTACCGCAAAGGCGTGCCACAAGGCGCTCGTATGTCAATTCGTAATTTTTTGCTTAATTTATCGCTACCGATTTCAGCAGTTAATTCATTATTGCAAGGCAATGTTGACAACACTCTTTCAACATTTTCTAATTTTCTAATTAATTCTACGATCGGTCTTGGCGGATTATTTGACGTGGCGGGAGATAAAGGTATAAGATATCGCGTCGAAGATTTTGGTCAAACTTTGGGACATTATCGCAATGGTTCTGGAGCTTATTTAGTATTGCCATTTCTTGGTCCAAGTTCGGTAAGAGATTTAGGCGGATTAATTGTCGATAAATCAGTAAATCCTTTTGAATTAAATTTTTTGGAAGTTGGTGGCAAAACTGACCTTATCAACAACAATGTTCGCTTAGGATTAGCTGGAGCCTCAGCAGTTGATAAAAGAGAAAGTTTGATTGATATTATTGATAGCATCAAAGCCGACTCTTTTGATCCTTACGCAACTTATAGAAGCGCATACTTACAAAAACGTCAAACCGATATTAAATTTTAGAAAAAACTTATGAAAAAATTTCTTATAACCTGCCTTGTTTTTTTCATTGCCACACCAGCTTTAGCTTCAGAAAATGCTAAAACTACTGAAGTGCGAACTTATGTTGAAGAAATCGGAAATAAAATAATCAAAATTGCTGGCGAAAAAGGCAGCGAAAGTAAAAAAAGAGATAAAATTATCAGCGTAATTGACGACGCAATTGATGCCGATTGGCTTGCTCGTTTTGTTTTAAGCAGAAATTACAAAACCAGCACTGAAGCCCAAAAAGAGCGCTTCACCAAGCTTTACCGCGATTTCATGATTAATACTTATGGACCGAAATTCAAAAATTATAACGGCAAAAAATTCACCGTAAATGAAGTAACTGAACAAAATGGCTTTTATATTGCCAAAGCTGAGTTTTTGCCGCACGATAGCAATGTACCAATTTCAGTTAATTTTCGAGTCAAAGAGCGTAACGGCAAATTAATGATTTTAGATTTTATTGCTGAAGGCGTGAGTTTGATTGAAACTCAAAGATCAGAATTTAATTCTGCGATTGCGCAAAAAGGGATGGATCAATTTTTGGACGACTTAGCAGATAGAGTAAAACAATTGAAGGAATCAAATAGTAAAACTTAAATACTACACCAAATACAGGTCAAGCTATTCCATTTTTCTCTGCATTCTAAACAACACCAGCATCGTCACAAAGAACATTGTGATAATTAAAATTTCAATAAGTTGTGGCATTATTTCCCATAAAATTTCCCAGCTCAAAGCACTGTTTTTATAACCAATCAAAATTTTATAAGGATAATTTTGGGCATTTCTCAAAATTATAAAACTACCTTTCTGCTTAAATAGCGAAAGGCGGGAAACCATTTCCTGATGAGGAGAATCTACTGAAAAATTTAGGTTATTCATCAATTCGTGATCTTTGGAAAACAAACCATTTTCTGATTCTAAAAACACTTTATTATTAGCATCCAGAATCGCGAAATCGGTTTTATAAAAACTCACCAAATGCTTAAATTTTTCGGTTAAATTATAAAGTTTAAAACTCACAACCGAAGTTCCGACATAATCTCCCGCAATATTAATCACGCCAACTCCAGCAGGAATTACATATTGTCCACTAGCTGCGCCAACAACCGGCGTTCCGGTGTAAATTTTCCACGGATCATTTTTGGTATTTTCTAAATAATCGCGGGCTGATAAATCAATTGGATTAATTGGACCAGCACTACTTGCAACCAACTGCTTATTGCGATCAACCCAGTAAAACATTCCGACCGACAAAACATCTTTAATTGAATTATAGCCATAATGTGACTGGTTAAATGAGCTTAAAATCTTACTCACTTCTAAATTGTTAGCTTTAGAAACACTGATTTGACGATTGATGTGATTCAAAACTGACTCGGCATAACTAAGAGTGTTGGTGAAATTCATTTCAATTTCATGGGCCGCAGCCTCCATTTCGAAGCGCTTGGCTTTGATGCAATTATTGTAATTATTATAAGCAAAACCACTAATTACTAAAATCGTGATCGCATAAGCAACAATGGCGCAAGTGAAGATCAAGCGATAATTAATTTTAGGCGCACGATGATGGTGATTATTGGTTTTTTTGCGAAATTTTTTTAGCATGTTTTTAATTTTTTTTGGCTCAAAAAATGAAGAGAGAAAAGTAGAATGATGATTTAAGAAAAGAGTCAAGTTGCTGGGTTTAGAAAAATAGAATTTGCCAACAAAAGTGCAGAATTGAGAAATTTACTTAATGGCGCTGTTGCAAATCAAATTTTTCTAAGAAATTTAGAATTGCGAAAAGTTCGACGAAAAAGTTGATTTGCGACAGCGCCATTATAATAAATCCGTAATCTTCTCAATCATCACATCACCCAATTCTTCCAAACTTCGAATCGTAATCGAGTTGCGATAAAATTCTTCCGTCGTATGTCCAATTCCAACTCCCACAATTTCAATCTGCGTCTGTTTTTCAATTTTATTAATCACATGCCGCAAATGCATGGCCAAAATATCACCATCATTTGCCGAAGCTGTTGAATCATCAACTGGCGTTCCGTCCGAAATTACCATTAAAATTTTGCGCTTCTCGTTTTGCTGCATCAAACGCGCACGCGCGAATAGTAAGGCTTCGCCATCAATATTTTCTTTAAGCAAACCTTCTTTTAACATCAAACCTAAATTGATTCTG
>Ga0214921_10004999_pt1 | contig 19049 bp, 11 predicted proteins | sample LL1505_MetaG_FD_177992 | JGI IMG/M metagenome (GOLD analysis project Ga0214921, IMG submission 177992) | Freshwater microbial communities from Lake Lanier, Atlanta, Georgia, United States - LL-1505 | ecosystem: Environmental > Aquatic > Freshwater > Lake | place: USA: Georgia | collected... | reverse complement strand
CTGCGCCTTCGCGAACTCGTCGCGGTCTTCGTACAGCAGGCCGAGATTGATCAGGCTGCCGACGTTGGCGGGATACCGATGCACCGCTCGCTCGTAGCAGGCGATCGCCTCCTCGTCGTTGCCGTGCCGGTCGTGCAGCAGGGCCATGTGGAACAACGCGGTGGGGTTGCTCGGATCGAGCGCGAGGGCCTTTTCCAGCAGGGTGATCACGTCCTCGGGCCGCTCGCCCTTCTCGGCGAGCACGGCCGCCCGCTCCGCCAGCACCGCGGCCGAGCCGCCGGCCTCGGTCTCCGGCACCTCCGCCAACCTCTTGTGGGCGTCGTCGAATCGGCCCGCCCGTCGCAGCGTCTTCGCGGCTTCGGCAACGCAGGCGGACGCCTCGTAGCCGGCCTTCTTCGCCGCGTCGAAGAGTTCGCATGCCTTGTCGTGCAGGCCATCGGCCGCGGCGGCGAGGCCGTGGTGAAACAGGGCCAACGCGCCGCCGTCGGCCGTCTTCAGCGTCTCCGCGGCGTCCCGGCAGCGGCCGAGCACCTGTTGGCACACGCCCAGCCGGACCGACGCAGCCGGGCTGCGGTCGCTGTGCCCCTCGAGTTCCTGGACGGCGGTGCGGAGGTCGCGATGGGCGGCGGGGTCGGCGGAGAGAGCCTCGATGAGCGACCGCACCTCGGTCGGCCCGAAGGGACCGGTGCCGGTGACGAGTTCACGGATGTCGAGGATTGTGGTGGCGGCCATCGGGCTGGAATCTCCTACGAACGAAGTGGACATGGAGAGCCAGCGGCGGGAGTCGAACCCGCAACCCCCGCATTACGAATGCGGTGCTCTGCCAATTGAAGCTACGCTGGCGAATGGCGATCCGGATCGGCCGCGACCTCGCACGACTGGCCCGATCCGCTGCCGATCAATCCGCAAAAGTAGCGCAGCACCCGGGCGCCAGTCAAGTCGCGGCCCGCTTTCCGCCCCGGAAAAGGCTCCGGCGGCAGGCTTCGCGCGACCGGTGGGGCAGGCGTGGCCGCGGCCCGGCAACACGTACGGCTGGGGCCTCCGACCCGACAGGAGCGTCCTGCCATGGGCATGCGGGTCAGGGGCAAGGCGACCGCACGCCCGAATGAAGTCGGAGACCCCAGCCTTCGTGTAAGGAACTGGTGTCTGCCGGGGACCGGAATTCCCCGCCGAAAGAAGAGCGATGCATCTGGCGTGCCAAACCCGGCCGGTGGCGGGCAGGCCTCGGTGCTTCGGCCCCGAGCGCGGGCCGAACGACGGCTGGAACCGCGTCGTTGTCGGGAAAAATGCGAGCGCGCCCCTGCGGTTCGGCCCGCGGCCACCGCGGCAGGCGGTCGTCGCACGCTGAGACCGCCGCGCCGCATCGGCCTCCGCCGCGCCGCATTTCGCTCCGCCCGTTGCATTTTGCGGCGCCGCGCCGCACCCGGGTATGAGCGGGGCGGCCGCTGCTCTCCGCCGGTGAGCGCGCCGGTTTGCGGACGGCAGCGGTATGATCGCCGGTCGATTCGACCTCAGGCCACGCCGGCGGCGACCGCCGGCCGTCGCGCTCCGGAGTGCCCGCCGTGAATCCCCACCTCCCCGCCCTCGTCGGGCCGTATTGCGTCGGGCCGGATCAGCCGCTGCTCGTGATCGCCGGCCCGTGCGTGATCGAATCGGCCGATCTGTCGCTGCGCATCGCCTCGCGGCTCGTCGAGATCGCTTCCCGGTTGCCGATCCAGGTGGTGTTCAAGGCCTCGTACGACAAGGCCAACCGGACCAGCGGCGGCTCGTTCCGCGGGCCGGGCATCGACGAGGGGCTGGCGGTGCTCGACCTCGTTCGGCGGAAGACCGGCCTGCCGGTGACGACCGACGTGCACTCCGCCGAGGAGGCCACGGCGGCGGGCGGCGTCTGTGACATCGTGCAGATTCCGGCGTTCCTGTGCCGCCAGACCGACATCCTGCTGGCGGCCGCCGCCACCGGGAAGGCCGTGAACGTGAAGAAGGGGCAGTTTCTGGCCCCCGGCGACATGCGGCATGCCGTGGCCAAACTGCTGGCCGGGGGCTGCCGCGACATCCTGCTCTGCGAGCGAGGCACGTTCTTCGGCTACGGCAGGCTCGTCAACGACTTCACGGGCCTGCCGGTCATGCGGTCGTTCGGGGTGCCCGTGGTGTTCGACGCGACGCACTCCGTGCAACGGCCGGCGAGTCTCGGGGAGAGCACCGGGGGCGATCGGTCGCTGGTCGAGCCCCTGGCCCGGGCCGCCGCCGCGGTCGGAATCGACGGCGTGTTTTTCGAGACGCATCCCGAGCCTGACAAGAGCCCCAGCGACGGGCCGAACATGGTGTCGCTCGACGCCCTCGAGGGAGTGCTCGCGCGGGTGCTGTTGATTCACGAAGCCCGGTTGGCAGGGGAGAAGCCATGAGGCCCGGGAGCCGTGACGGCCGGGCCGTCATCGGCCTGCTCCTCACCGGAGCGTTTCTCGCGGGATGCGGTGGCCCGGTTCGGCGGGTTGGCACGAACGCGGAGCGTGCGGGGGCCGCCGCGTCGGCCCCCGAGCCGAAGCCCGCCTCGCGGGCGATGCGGGAGCAGCTGCTGGCGGGCATGGTTTCGATCCTGGCGGCGCTCGATCGGTACGACGAGTCGCGGAGCGGCGAGCAGGCCTTCGATCGGCTCGTGCAGTGGCGGCATGCCGCCGGGGAGCCGAGGGCGGCCGCGGCCCCCGCCCTGCCGCTCGACTCGTTGCCCGATGCCGCGCGCCAGGCCGGCCGCCCGATCATGGTGCGGGAGCGATTCGACGCCTCGGGAGACGTGGTCGCGATCCGCGATCGCTGCTGGCTGGCGGCGATCGCCAAGACCGCCCGCGGGCCCGCGACCGACGACCTGGAGATCGCGGAGCAGCTGTTTCAATGGACGGTGCGCTCGCTTGCCGCGGTGAGTGATCCGCCGATGGTCCCGAGCGACGCCCTGCCCGGGAGCCGCTGGTTTCTGCCCGGCGAAATCCTGCTCGCGGGCCGGGCCAGCCCCGCCCAGCGGGCGTGGATCTTCCTGGAGCTTCTGCGGCAGGCCGGAATCGATGGCGTGATGCTGGCGACGTCGGCGGCCGCCGCCGGACCGCCGCGGCCCTGGGTGCCGGCCGCGATCATCGGCGGCGAGGCGTATCTGTTCGAGCCCGCCTACGGGATGCCGATCGCGGGGCCCGGCGGCAAGGGCGTGGCGACGCTGCGACAGGCGCTGGCCGACCCCACGGTCCTGGCGGCCATGTCGCTTCCGGATCGCCGCTATCCCGTGCAGGCCGAGACGCTGGCCGCCGGCGTCGCGGTGCTCGTGCCGGCCGATCCCTGGACGATGTCGGCGCGGATGGCCGATCTCGATCGCGAACTCGCGGCGGGCCAGGGCATTCACGTCGCGGTCGATGCGGCCGGCAGCGCCGACCGGGCGGCGGCGGCCGTCGCCGCCGACGGAGGGGAAGCCCGCGTGGTGCCGCGGGCGATCTGGGCCTTTCCGTGGGAGACGGTCGCCCGCCGTGGCTCGGCGGCCGCCGCCGTGGCCGAAGAACTCGGGCCGCTCGAGGTGCCCGTGCCCGACCCGCAGCGAAGCGGCGCCGGATTTCGCGCGCTGTTCGCCGGCCGGGTGCGGGAGTTTCGGGGAGACTTCGACGGGCCCGACGGGGCGAAGGCCGCCTATCTCGCTGCGCGGGTGTCGCGGCGCGAGCTCGCCGGAGCCCTGGCCGGTGCACCGGAGCCGCAGGCCGCGGCCATCACGAGCCGCCTCGTCCGAATGAAGGAGGACGCCACATATTGGCTCGGGCTCCTGATGCTCGCCGAGGGGCAGGACGAGGCCGCGGTCGACTACCTGCAGCGGATGACGCTCGAGGCTTCGCCGGACAGCCGTTGGACCGACGCGGCCCGCGTCAATCTGGCGGTCGCACTCGCCCGGCTCGGGAAGACAGCCGAAGCCGTGCCACTGCTGCGAGCCGAGGGGTCTCCGCAGCGGTTTGGCAGCCAGATCGTGGCCGACCGGCTGGAAGCCGGCGCGACGGATTGAATCTCCAGGCCGGCGAGCGCGCAGCCACCGATTGGCTTCCCCGCCCGGTCCGTTGGAGCCGCTCTGGCCCGAGTCCCGCCGCAGCGTTATACTCCGTGGCTCGTGATTTTCAGCCGATCCCTCGAGCCCGGGCCCGTGCCACCATGAAAGACGACATCCATCCCAACTACGGCCACACCGTCGTGCGGTGCGGTTGCGGCAACACCTTCGCGACCCGGAGCACGGTGCCGGAGATCAAGGTCGACATCTGCAACGTCTGCCACCCGTTCTTCACGGGCAAGCTCAAGTTCGTCGACACCGCCGGGCGGATCGAGAAGTTCAAGAACAAGTTCGCCGGCGCGGGCTACGCGAGCCTCAAGAAGAAAAAGACCGCCGAGGCTCCGGCGTCCTGAAGGCGCCGCCGGCCCGCTCGGCCAGCGGTGAAGCATGCGCGATCAGCTGGAAGAGAAGCTCGCCCGGTTCGAGGAACTGGAGCGTGCCATGGCCGACCCGGCGGTGCTCGCCGACCAGCAGCGGCTCTCGGCCGTGGCCCGCGAGCACGGTTCGCTCGTCAAGCTGGCGGGCAAGTTTCGTGGGTTCCGGCGGCTCGAGCGGCAGATCGCCGACCTGGTGGAGATGAGCCGGGGCGACGATCAGGATCTGCGGGCGCTCGCGGCCGCCGAACTCCCGGAGCTCGAGTCGCGGCGCGACCTGGAGTGGGACGAGCTCGCCGAGCTCTGCGGTGACGACGACGACGCCGATCGCTCCCGGTGCATCATGGAACTGCGGGCCGGCACCGGCGGCGACGAGGCCGCCCTCTTCGTCCGCGACCTCTACGACATGTATCGCCGCTACGGCGCCGAGCAGGGCTGGGATTTCGAGCTGCTCGACGCCAGCCCCACCGAACTCGGCGGCTTCAAGGAACTGATCCTGGGGGTTTCGGGCGCCGGCGTGTATCGCCGGTTGCGGCACGACAGCGGCGGTCACCGGGTGCAGCGGGTGCCCGACACGGAGACCAAGGGGCGGGTGCACACGTCGGCCGCCACCGTGGCGGTGATGCCCGAGCCGGAGGACGTCGAGGTCTCGCTCTCGCCCGATGACTACCGCAAGGATCTGTTCTGCGCGAGCGGCCCCGGTGGCCAGCACGTCAACAAGACCGCCTCGGCCGTCCGCCTGACCCACCTGGCCACGGGGATCGTGGTGCAATGTCAGGATGAGAAGAGCCAGCACAAGAACCTTGCCAAGGCGCTTCGCGTGCTCAAGACCCGGCTCTACGAGCACGAACGGCAGATCGAGCACGCCAAGCGGTCGAGCGAGCGGAAGGAACTGGTCGGGTCCGGCGACCGCAGCCAGCGGATCCGCACCTACAACTACCCGCAGAACCGCGTCACCGACCACCGGATCAACGAAAACTTCACGCTCGACCAGGTGATGAGCGGGCGGCTCGGGCTGGTGCTCGACGACCTGGAACGGCACGTTCGCGAGGCCCGGCGGCGGCAGATGGACGTCGCCGCCGTGCGTCCGTCCGGCTGACGCGTCGGTCGCGCCCCCCATCCCCTGCCCTCGCCCGGGCCTTGCCTTCGGAGCCAGCATGAGCGACGAGCCGTGGACGGTGGGCCGGCTGCTGGCCTGGACGACCGGCTGGCTCACGGAGCGGGGCAGCGACTCGCCGCGGCTGGATGCCGAGGTGCTGCTCGCCCACGTCCGCGGCTGTCCGCGGATCCATCTCTACACCGCCTTCGACGAGGTCGTCGCGGACGAGCCGCGGTCCCGCTTTCGGGAACTCGTGCGGCGCCGTGGCGGCGGAGAGCCCGTGGCCTACCTCGTGGGCGGCCGCGAGTTCTACTCGCTGCAGCTGACCGTCTCGCCGGCGGTGCTCGTGCCCCGGCCGGAGACGGAAGCCCTGGTGGTGCGGGTGCTCGACCTCTGCCGGGAGGCGGCGTCGCCGCGGATCGTCGATGTCGGCACCGGCTCGGGGGCCATCGCGATCGCGTTGACGAAGCACCTGCCCCGGGCGGAGATCGTGGCCACCGACGTGTCGGCCGCGGCCCTCGCCGTGGCCACGGCCAACGCGGAGCGGCACGGGCTCGGGGAGCGGATCGCGTTCGTGGAGAGCGACCTGCTGGCCGCCGCGCAACTCGCCGGCCCGTGGGATGTGATCGTGAGCAATCCGCCCTACGTGCGCGAGGATGAGTTCGCGGGCCTGCCCCGCGACGTGCGGGAGCACGAGCCGCGGCCGGCGCTCGTGGCCGGGCCGCGGGGCGTCGAAGTGATCGAGCGGCTCGCGGCCGAGGCGGTCGGCCGGCTGCGGCCCGGAGGCTGGCTCGTGCTGGAGGCCGGGCCCACGATCGCGGCCGAGGTGGAGCGGCTCCTGGCCGCGACCAGCGGGCTCGAACCGGGGCCGACGCTCAAGGACCTGGCCCGACTGCCGCGGGTTTTCCAGGCGCGGCGCGTCTAGTGGTCGGCCTGCCGCGCGCGGGCTCGGGGTTGCCCGTGCCCTCTCGCTTGACGTTCGCCTCGGCCCTCCCGGCCTCGGCTCTCTGCGTGTCCGCTGCGCTTCGCCATCCTGGCTGCGCTTGCTCCCACAGCACGCTCGAGGGCACGGGCAACCCCGAGCAGTCCAACGGTTGAAGCAAGGACGCGGGCAAGCGCGGGACAGAGACGGGAACGGATTCGTCTGAACGCACGCGGCGCGCCACAACGCGCACGAACACGGCCGCCCGGAGGTGCGGCCGCCGGGCGGAGGCCCGGCAGGCGGCAATGGCCAGGGATGGCATTGCCGACCTGAAGTGAGTGCGGCCGCCGGGCGGAGGCCCGGCAGGCGGCAATGGCCAGGGATGGCATTGCCGACCTGAAGTGAGTGCGGCCGCCGGGCGGAGGCCCGGTAAGGCGGTAATGGCCAGGGATGGCATCGCCGCCGTAAAGCCAGCTCCCCGCTGAAGAAGTAAAAATTTTTGCCCCTGGGAGTCGGCCTGCTCGCCTTATGAATAGGGGCCGTCGCGTGAGGCGGTCCGAGGTCGTGATTGGCTTTCGTGACCGCGTTTCGCGGCTGCTTCGTTCATGGCACGTTCCTTGTCGTTGCCCTGCCGCGTGGCGATCGATCGGCTTCAGGTCGTGGCCGACCGGTTTGCCTGGCTCCTGCGCGAGGAGCCGTTGCCGCCGCGGCCCCTTGTGCTGATGGCTGCGGGTCTGGTGGCGGGGGCGCTCGTGGTGCGCTGGCTACCGGTACCGGGCGCGAGCCCCGCCCTGCCCTGCTGGTTCGTCGGCCTGGCGGCCGTGGCCGGCTGGCGTTGGGCCACAGGGCGCGGATGGCCGCGGCTGGCGGCGACGGCCTTGGTGGCGGCGGCCGTCGCGACCGGCGCGGCCTGGTCGGCGGCGCAGTTCGATTGGTTCAGCCGCGGCGATCTCGCCTGGCAGTTGGCTGACTCGCCCCGGCCGGTGGCGATCCGGGGCCGTGTCATCGCTTCGCCGCGGCTGCTGACGAGCCCCGCGGAGACGACGGGTCGTGCAGCCGCGATCGGATCCGCGAGCGAGTTCCTGCTCGCCGTGACCGCGATCCGCGACCATGACGAGTGGCGGCCGGCCACGGGGCGGGCGGCGGTGATCGTGCGCGGGGATCCCGTGCGGCTCGATGCGGGCAGCGACGTCAGGATCTTCGGCCGTGGGCTCCGGCCTGCCATCCCGCTCAATCCGGGCGAACCCGACCGCGCCGCCCAGGCCCGGGGCGACCGCTGCCTCTCGGTCGTGCGGGTCGCCGGCTGGGAGGGCGTCGGCGTGCTCGCCCGCCCCGGCCCCTGGTCGCCGACCGCGTTCATCGAACGGCTCAGCGTCGCGGGCGGCGCCACGCTCGCGGCCGGGATCGCGCCGGCTCGGGTGCCCTTGGCGCAGGCGCTGCTCCTCGGGGGTCGCGGGGCCATGTCCCGCGACCTCGCCGACGACTTCGTGGCCACCGGAACGGTCCATGTGCTCTCGATCTCGGGGCTGCACCTCGGCCTCCTGGCCGCGGGGCTGTTCGTGGTGCTCCGCTCGGCGCTGGTGCCCCGCGCCTGGTCGCTCGCCGTGGTGGCGGTATTGACGGGGCTGTATGCCGTGCTCGTGGGCGCCGAGACACCGGTCGTCCGCGCCTTGCTGATGGTCTGGGTGGCCTGCCTCGCCGGAGCCGCGAGTCGCCGCGGTTCCACGATCAACGCGCTGGCCGTGGCGGCGATCGCGATCGTCGCCTGGCGGCCGGCGGAGGCTGCGAGCACCGGAGCGCAGTTGTCCTTCCTCTCCACCGCGGTGCTGGTGGCCGCCGCGACGCTGCTCGCGCGGCCTCCCGAAACCGACCCGATCGCCGTGCTCGTGGAGCGCAGTCGGTCCCGCTGGGAGAAGGCGGTGCGTGGCGGCCTGCGGGCCGCCACCGTGGCGTTCCTGACGGGCCTGGCGGTGTCGCTCGCGACGGCGCCGCTGGTGGCCGCGCGGTTCCACATGGTCAGCCCCGTGGGGCTCGTGGCCAACGTGCTGATCGCGCCGGTGGTTCCCGTGGCGATGGCATGCGGCCTGCTCTGCCTGCTGGCCGGCGCCGTGTCGCAGCCGATGGCGGCGGTGTTCGCGACCGGGTGCGATGCCGCGCTGGCTGTCATCGAGGGCATCGTCGCCGTGGCCGCGGATCTGCCCGCGGGCCATGCCTGGGTGGCCGGGCCTGCCTGGTGGTGGGTGTGCGGCTGGTATGCGGTGCTGCTGGCGGCGGCGGTCTGGGGCAGGCGGGAGCTGATTCGCCGCCCGGCCACCTGGGGGTCGCTCGCCGCGGGCTGGTGCGGGGTCGGCCTGCTGGTGGCGGCGGTCGGGGCGGCGGCAGCGCCTCCGCCGGGCGGGCTGCGGGTGGTGATGACAGCGGTCGGGCATGGCTGCGGGATCCTCGTGCGGGCCCCGACCGGCCGCTCCCTGCTCTACGATGCCGGCCGGCTCGGCGCGCCGTCGGCGGCCTGCCGGTCGCTGTCGGCGGTGCTCTGGAGCGAGCGGGTGACGCGGATCGACACCCTCGTGGTCTCCCACGCCGACGCCGATCATTTCAACGCCGTGCCCGACCTGCTCGAGCGGTTTTCCTGCGGCGAGTTGCTCGTGCCCGGGGCGTTGCTCGCCAACGAGTCTCCCGCCGTGGCCGAGCTCCTGGCCGCCGCCGCGGCCAGGGGTGTGCCGGTGCGAACGGCGCGGTCGGGCGATGCCTTCGCGATCGACCCGCTTTGCCGGGTGCGCGTGCTCCATCCGACCATGGCGGATGGCCGCGACGGGGGCGACGACAACGCGACCAGCCTCGTGCTCTCGGTGGAGTCGGCCGGCCGCCGGTTGCTGCTGACGGGTGACCTCGACGGGGCGGCGCTCGAGTCGTTCATCGCCACGACACCGGGGGCGTGCGACGTGCTCCTGGCGCCGCACCATGGCGAGGCCACGAGCCTTCCCGCGGACATCGCCCACGCGACCGCGCCGAGCATCGTGCTGGTCAGCGGCCGGGGCGGCCGGGCGTGGCCCGTCGTGCGAGACGCCTACGCGGCAGCCTCGGGAGCCGACGCGGCGGCGGTGCTCAAGACCGGCGGCGAGGGCGCCGTGGCGGTCACGCTCACGGCCGGGGCCGTCACGGCCGAGCGGTTTGCCGCCGGCCGCTGGCGGGCGATCGAGCCGCCGGGCCATCAGGCGGCCGTGACTCCGGGCCGCGTCAGGAACCAGCCGCCGACGATCAGCGCCAACTGGCTCGTGACATACGCGGCCAAAAGCAGCAGGACGCCGCTCGTGAAGCCGTAGCTGTGGAGGCCGATCCCGAGCTGGTTGGTGCCGAACCAGCTCCAGGCCGTCACGATGTTGCCCGCGATCGTGAAGAGCGCGAAGCCCCGCGGGCCGATCCATTTGTCCCAGCGGGCATGAAGCACGGCGGCGTTCCAGAGCACGATCATCAAGGCCCCGTTCTCCTTTGGATCCCAGCCCCAGAACCGGCCCCAGCTGTCGTCGGCCCAGAGGCCGCCGAGCACGGTGCCGATGAAGCTGAAGAAGAGCGCGAAGCAGACCACGCCGTAGTTCATCCGATAGAGACGGTCCTGAACCTCCTTTGCGGCCGGGGCGTCGGCCGTTCCCCGCCACCGGGCCCACGCCCCGTGAACGATCGAGAAGGTGCCCAGGAGCCCCGCCAGGAACGTCGCCCCATAGCCGAGCGTGACGGTGATCACGTGGGTCGTGAGCCAGAACTGGGTGTCGAGCACCGCCTGGAGGACGTGCATGGTGTCGCCCGAGTCGAGGCCATAGGCGACGCCGAGCGTGAGGCCGCCGGCGAGCGCGGCCACGAGCGTGCCGATCCCCAGCCGGTGCAGCCGCTCCAGGAGCAGGCCCGCGAGCACGCAGGCCCAGCCGATGAACACGGCCGACGAATACAGGTTGACCACCGGCGGCCGGCCGGTGAGCCAGACCCGCATCCCGAGCGCGAAGGTGTGCAGGGCGAACGTGCCTGCCAGCAGCCACCAGGTAAACCCGCCGAGTGACTCCCGCCAGACGAGGAAGCTCGCGAAGCAGACCATGATCGCCAGGACGTAGAGCCACTTGGCCAGATCGGTCGGGTTGAAGGCGTTGAACCAGGCCTCCGCGGCGGCCTTTTCGGTCGAGCCGGCGAACTCGGGCAGCCCTGCCGCAGCGGTGCGGTAGGCGGCCACTGCCCGGGCGAGCTCTGCCGGACCACGGTCGGCCGCCTCGAGCAGTTCGGCAAACGGCACGAGCGCCGGGTTGGCCTCGTAGGCAGTCTGGCCCGGGCGTCCGGCGAGCATCTTGGCCACGAGCGCGTCGACGAGCGCGGGCTGCAGCGCCTGCCAGCGCGGCCCGGTGGTGGTGTCGGCGGGGACGGCGCGGCCGAGCGGCGGAATGGCGGCGGGAGGATGGTTCTCTTCGATCAGCCTCGCCCCCTGCATCATCCGCATCACCTGGTCGAGAAATGCCCTGCGGGCCGCCTCGTCGTCTCCCTCGACCGTGGGCATGGCCGGTGCCTCGTAGGCGAAGCGGATCAGGTCGTAGGCCATCAGCTTCTGCTCGAGTTCCAGCAGCTTCTTTTGACCGAATGACTGCTGCTCGCGGGGAAGTTCGCGAAGTTTGGCCACCTGTTCCCGGGCGGCGGCCCGCTGTGGCTCCAGCTCGGCGTGGGAATAGCGGTGGCCTTTGCGCCGCGTCAGGTCGTAGCGATCGACCACCTCCTGGGCATCGATCCGGAAGACGGGCGCCCGCGCGGCCCACTCGCTGCCGGCCATCACGCCGAGCAGCCATTGCGTGGCGGAAACCCGTCCCTGGGGATCGCCCGGCTTCGCGTCACCGCCGGATGGCATCACCACAGTCGCCCGGTTGCCGAGCAGTTGGAGCGTGTTACGGGCCACGGTGTCGAGCGGTTTGATCCGCCCCTCGTGGAGCGTCGGCAACCGGCCGGCCGCCGTCCAGGCGGCGGCGTCCCCGCCTGGCTGCCGCGCCTGCATGACCGCCATGCCCGCCACGCAGGCGAGCGCTGCGAGCGGCGTGAGATAGTCACGCGGGTCGAACTCGCGGCGAAACGCCGGCGTGGCGTTGATGACCTGCCCGCGGGGCCGTCGGCCGCGGGCCCGCGGGCGGGCTCCACGCGATGCGTCGGTCGCGATCGCCTCGCGGGCCGCCTCCCTTTCCCGCCGGTCGGCAAACCGGAGGAACGTGCCGCCGAAGTGGACGAGCATGCCCCAGAAGGCGAGCACGCAGGCCACGTAGGGCACGAGCCAGCCGGCGTTTTCGACCACCTGCAGCCCGGTCATCTCCCCGGGGCGGCCGCCGAGATCGATCTGCGAATACGTGCTCTGGTAGAAGGTCTCGCCCCGGTAGCGGACGGGGTTGTTCATCCAGATGCGTCCCTGCTGCTCGGCACCGGTGGACGGGTCGGTGAAGGTGACATAGGACGAGTAATCACGGGGCGTCTCGCTCGCGGAGTAGTTGATCCGCCGCACGTCGTCGAGCCGGACGGTGTAGGGCTTGTATTCGCGGCGAAAGCGGAGCTGCAGCCGCCAGTCACGGCCGTCGATCGCGACGGTGTCGCACTCGTCCCGCTCGGCACCGGCGAAGACCTGACGCTGGTCGTTGAGAAACTGGCTGACGAGGTGCGTCCCCAGATCGCCGCCGCTCGCCGTGTCGAGCAACTGGACGTAGCCGGAGGCGATGTTGGTCTGCGACGAAGCGCCTCCCTCGGACGGCCGTCGTGTGGCCAGCCAGCGCTTGCCCAGGCCCGCGGTCGCGGGATTGGGGGCCACCGGGCCGACCTGGACCACCGCCGAGTTCGGGAACCACTCCTTCACGCGGATGGTGAACGGCAGCCCGTCGATCGCGATGGGCTCGCCGCCCGCCCGCGCCTGGAGCAGCCGGCCGGAGACCACCGTCACCCGGTCGCGGCCGGCCTCGCTCGTGTCGATCACGGCCAACTCCACCTCGTCGGTGCGGCAGGCGACGTTGGTCTCGCGACCCTCGACGATGGTCATCCGCTCCTCGATCTGCCGGTCGCCGAAGACGAACTGCCCGACCATCAGGAGGCCCACCGCGAAGTGGATGAGCACGTTGCCGCCGCGGGCCCCGAACACCATCACCAGTCCGGCCAGCAGCGTCAGCGACGCCACGCTCGACTGGATCAACTGCCACATGATCCGCAGACCAGGCTCGTTCATTCGCCACGAATCGCCACCGACGAGCGTGGCCAGCGTCGTCGCTGCGAGGGCGGCAGCCCCGAGCCCGGCCGCCCAACGGGCCAGCCCGGCCCGGGCGGCGACGGCTGCGGCGGCAAGGCCGACGGCGAGCACGCCGCCGCCCGCCTGGACCAGCCGCCAGACCACGTCGTAGTCGAACGGCGGGCGGCCCTGGAGGCCGTCGGCCCGGTGCCCGCCGAGAATGACGGCCAGCGTGAGCAGGAGGCCCAGCAGCGACACGACGGTGCCCCAGACGAGTCGCTGGCCGCCGGCCGCGACGTGGAACCGCGTGATCTTCGCCGCGATCAGATTGACAAGCAGCACGAGCCCGATGGTCGCGCCACCCGGAAACGGGAACCATCCGGTCAGCGACGACTCGCCGAAGATCGTGACGGGGAAGAAGTCCGAGAACGGAACCTTCGCCACCCAGGAGTTGAAATACTCGGCCTTCACCTCCGGCAGGTTCTTCTCGTCCTGGGCCAGCGTGCCCACGAACAGCAGGAACACCGCCGCCAGGAACATCGTCACCGTGATCTTGAGCGAGCCGGCCACCTGCAGCATGCGCCAGGCGGTCGCCGACGCCGGTTCGGCCCGTTCCGCCGCCACGGGATGGAAGGCCTCTCGAAAGGGCAGGCTGCCAGTGGCCATGGGGCGACTCCTTTCCGCGGGCGTCACTTCCAGCGGATGCTTGAAACGAAGCGGACGAAGTTGTCCCGCTCCCGCCGGGCCACCGCGGCCGGGCCCTTGAACTTCACGAACAGCGACGCGGTGTCGTCGAGGGGGATCGCCGCCCCGAGGATCGCTTCGTCGTCGCCGCCATCCGTCTCGGAGCCGGGCGCCAGCAGCACGATCGTCGCCTTGGTGCCGTCGACCTCGACCGTCTCGGCGGCCGCGAGCGCAGCCTTCGTCCGTTCCGCACGAGTCGCTTCAGCCACGCCGGAATCGAGCTGGCCGATCCAGCGGCTCACGTTCGCCTCCAGGGAACCCGCCGCCGGGATGACTGTCACCTCGTGGCCGGCGCTTGGCTCGCCGATCGCGAGGGACGCCAGCCGCATGCCCGACGCGCCCCGGTCGGTCCAGCCCGGCGGAGCGGAGTACCGCAGCGCGATCCCGCCTTCCGGTTTCGGTTCGGCCGCAGGCTGACTTCCGGCGGCTGGGTCCGCCACCACGGGCTCCTTGGCGGCCTCGTACACCCGCACGTCGCCGGGCCGGATGCCGGCCGGGTCGTCGCACCCGGCGAACAGCGCCAGACAGCCGGTCAGGCCGGACGGAAGCCGCCAGCCGCCGGGCCGCGGGCGTGCTCGAAAGGGTGACGGGGAACGGAGGGTCATGCAGGCGCCGGGCCGCGGCAGCCACAGGGCGGCGGGCCCGGCCGAAGGGAGGATGGTCACTCGCCTTCAGTATAGCCCGACTGGCCGGGGCGACCGCCGCTCACCACCCGAAGGTGTCGGCCAAGGCGCTGATCAACGGGCTCGAAATCGGGCTGCCCTGTGGGCCGCGAACGGTCGTCAGCACGTCGAACACCACCAGGCTGCAGACGAACAGCAGGAGCGTGCAACAGATCAGGCCCACGACCTGCCAGACGGAGAAGGGTGGCGACAGGGACGGCATCTCGAAATCGCCGGCCATGCCCACCGGCATCGCCGGCGATCCGCTCGCGTCGCCGAAGGACGCGGAGGCGGAGTCGTCCATGGCCGCGCCGAAGAAGCTGGAGTCGCCCGTGTCTTCGGTCGCGATCACGACCGAAGCGCTCTCCTCGTCGGCCACGTCGGCCCCGAGTTCAAAGGCGTCGCCCGCCAGGGAGCCGCCGAACGACTCCACCGCCGATCCGGGGGCAGCCCCCATCCGGACGTCGGCATCGAGGTCGACTCCCGAAACGTCGAGCTCTCCGCCTTCCAGCGAGAGCCCGCTGTCCACGGCGCCGGCCAGCGAACCGCCGAGCCCGCTCGGGGAGGAGAGCCCGGGAACCGATGCACCGGCGAGCGAGCCGCCGACGACCGATCCGCCGATGTTCGAGAGGTCGATGGCGAGCGTGCCGGAGTCTGCTGGCGGCGACGCGGCTCCCCCGAGCGACGGCGACGACGCGCCCACGATCGACTCGAGCGCCAGATCATCGACATCGAATGTGCCCGAGCCGAGCGCCGGGGCCCCGCCGCGCACGACGGTCTGCGAGCCGGCGACGCCTCCGCCGTCACCCGTGAAGATCGATTCCTCATCGACCGCCTCGTCGAGGGCGAGTTCGCCTCCTGATCCGCCCGAGCCGGGACTCGAGAGCGAGGCCCCGAGGCCCGGTGCGGAGAGTTCGAGCGCGAGGTCGTCATCGTCGGCGGCGGCCCCCACACCGAGATCGGCGGCCACCCGCTCGATTTCGTCGACCTTGAACTTGATCGTGGCGCCGTCCCGCATGGGAAACAGTTCCTTGCGGTCGACGAGTCGATTGACCTCGTCGATGCTGACGCCAAGCCGGCGGGCGGCTTCTTCGAGCGAGAGGAACTTGCCGGCCATCATGTCGTGCGGCTCTGAGCGGCTGTGGGGCGCGGGTCGTCTCCCCGAAGGTCACGCCCTCTTTGCAGTCATCGACCCGACCCGATTTCCATTGTATCCGGGAGGCGACAGCCGGCACCGTCGGCAGGGCCGTCACAGGCCACCCTGCGGATTCACCGCTCGCCGCGGGCCTCAGGGGGCCCGGGCCGGCGGCAGTTGCAGCATCCGCTGGAGGGCCGCCGGCCTGGGCTCCTGAGCGTTGAAATCGCCGACCGACAGATCCCACGAGATGTCCCTGGTGCTCTTGAGCGTGAGCGTTCCGGCGGCCGCGTCGACGTGATAGAGGGCGGCATGGCGGCCCACTTCGTCGATCACCACGAGCAGACGCCGGGTGTCGTCGAGCCTGGACTCGGAGATCCAGAGCGGCCCGTTGCCCGCCGGCGCGGCAGGTCGCTGGGCGGCCAGGTCGGTGGCCCACCAGCCGCCGATGACGCCCAGAAGGGCCACCGTGGCGAGCCGGCTGCGGTGCGTCAGCATCCCAAGGCTCCGAAGTCTCGCAGGGAACGACATGGCCTGTGAACTCCTCGGGAGCGGGCCGCAGCATCCATCGCCGCCTCGCGCCGGACGGTAGTCGGCCGCGGTGCGGGCTCGCAAGGCCCAGCACCCCTTCGCTGGCTTGCCCGGCTTGCCTGCCCGGCCCGGTGTGCCGCCGCCGGATGGACGTTTCACCGTGACGGATGTTTCTGTTCAATCGATCAGGCAAGACGTACCGATGGAGACGACGGAAAGGTCTGCCGTCACGTCGACGGCGACCCGCGCCCTGGCCTCCGGAGGCAACCGCTGGTGTCCCATCTCAACAGCCTGTCCGCGGCGCTCCTGCGGTCGCCCCTGCTCTGGGGCGGCGCGATCGCCTTCGCCTTCTTCGCCCTGATTCACGGCGGAGTGATCACGGACGCCAACGTCATCCGCTACCTGGCCGGTCACTGGGTGGAGTACGCGGAGGTGACGCTCTTCTGCATCGGCCTCGCCGCGCTCGCCATCCGCGGCGCCGACATCGTCGGTCAGATGCGGCGCGTGGGGACGTCGCTCCTCGGCCCGGTTCCCGCCGGTGGCGAGGATCCGGCCGCCGCCGTCGACCTCGTCGCCGCGTTGCCGGCCGACGAGGCGCATCTCCCCCGCCGCCTCCGTGAGGCGCTCGATCTGGTCGTCCGCACCGGCTCTGCGGACGGCCTCGAGGATCACCTCAAGTATCTGTCCGACATCGACGCGGCTCGCGCCTCGCAGGGCTATGGGCTCGTGCGGTTCATCGTGTGGGCGATCCCGATCCTCGGCTTCCTCGGGACCGTGATCGGGATCACGGTGGCGATCGCCTGCCTCTCGCCCACGCAGCTCGAGAACATCTCGGGCGTCGTCGCGGGGCTGGGCACCGCCTTCGACACCACGGCGACCGCGCTCGGGCTGTCGATGGTGCTGATGTTCCTGCAGTTCGCGGTCGACCGCTACGAGCAGGGACTCCTCGCCCGTGTCGATGAGGCCGCCTGGACGGCGTTGGCCGGCCGGTTCCAGTCGGTGGACGAGGGCGATGCGACCGCGCTGGCGGTGGCCCGGCTCGGCGACGTGATGGCCCAGGGGGCCGGCCGCCTGCTCGAGTCGCAGGAGGATGCCTGGCGCGCCCTCGAGCGAACCGCCTCCGGGGGAATCCAGCAGCTCGTGGCCCAGGGGAGCGAGGCATTCTCGCGGACGCTCGCCACCACGCTCGACCGGAGCTTGGCGACCTGGGCGGCGTCGCTGGCCTCCGCCAACGATCAGGCGGCCGCCCAGCGCGAGGATCGCTGGACGAAGGCGGCGGAGTCGCTGGCCACGGCGATCCATGGGCTCGAGCGGCATCAGGGCGCGCTGGGGCGGCAGGCGGAGCTTCTGGCCGGGGTCGTGGAAGCGACCCGTGACATTGCCACGCTGGAGCGGACGTTGGAGTCCAATCTGTCGCTCCTCTCCGCCACCGGGCGGTTCGAGGAGACGCTCACGACCCTGGCGGCCGCGGTGCACCTGCTCTCGGCGCGGACGATGGCCCGGGGGCTCGACGAGCTCGAGTCGGCCCGCAGTTCCGGAAAGGCCGCATGAGCCGCCGCCAACCCCAGTCGGGCCCCACGATCTCGCTGTTCCCGTTCCTGGCCGTGCTGTTGTGCACGATGGGGGCACTGCTCGTGCTGCTCGTGCTCTTCAGTCGCTCCGCGAATCAGGCCGACGTGGCGGCGGAAGCCGAGGCGGCCCGGCAGAAGGTCGAGGAGTTGGAGCTGGCGCGCGACGAGTTCGCCTGGCGGCTGGGGCAGCTCGAGGGCGTGCGGTCCCGGACGGCCGACGAGCTTGCCAAGGCGCGGATGCAACTCGCAGGCATCGAGGAGCATGCCCGGGCCCTCGTCGACGAACTGCGGCAGCTCGACCAGACCGCCGAGGCGCTGGCCGCCCCGCCGGCGGCCGCAGCCGACGGCGAGCCGTCGGTCGAGGAACTGGAGCGGCAGCTGGCCGACTCGAAGGCGGCGCTCGAGGCCGCCCGCGCGGGCGCGGCCGACCGGCCGCCCGCGTACGCGGTGGTGCCCTACGAGGGATCCTCGGGCACGCGGCGGCGGCCGCTGTACGTCGAGTGCTGCATCGACGGCGTGTTCCTGCAGCCGGAAGGCATCCGGCTGGGGCCCGGCGACTTCGAAGGGCCGCCCGGCCCCGGCAACCCGCTCGCCAGCGCTTTGCGGGCCGCGCGGGAGCATCTCGCCAACCAGCCGGGCGAGTCGGGCGAGCCGTCGGCCCAACCCTACCCGCTGCTGCTCGTGCGGCCCTCCGGCGTGATGGCCTACTACGCGGCCCGGGAGTCGCTCCAGTCGTGGGGCAGCGACTTCGGTTACCAGTTCATCGACGAGGATTGGACGCTCGCCTATCCGCCCGCCGACCCCGCGCTCGCCGATGTCGAGCGGCGGGCCGTCGAGGAAGCCCGCCGCCGGCTCGAGTGGCTCGCTCAGGTTCGGCCGCCGAAGCGGACGCGGCCGGCCGTGCAGTATCGGGCATCGAACACGCGTGGTGGAGTGGTCTCTTCCGAAGGCCCGAGCGTGCTCGGCGACCAGTCGCGGTTCGAGTGGACGGACCAGCAGGCTGCCGCCGCCGGCCGCGGCTTCCGGGCCGATGGTGATCCGGAAAGCGGCCGCGGCGACGCCGTGCTCGGCAATGGCACGGGTCAGGGCACGGGTGATCCCCGTCTGGCTGAGGCAGGCGCCGGCGGATCGGGTGGCGGTGCTGGGGGTGAGCTGGGCGACCGGTATCGTGGACCATCCAAGTTCTATGGCGGCAGCGGCCCGGGCGAGTCGGGCGACCAAGCTGGATCGGGATTCGCTGGCGGCGACGGTGTCGGCGGCGGGCCGGACGGTGACCAAGCGGGTGGCCCGGGTGGCGGGCCGGGCGGCGGCATAGCTGGGGAGCCGGGTGGAACTCTGGCCGCTGACGCGGGCGGCCTCGCCGTCGGCGGCGGCGCCGATGGCGGTGTCGGCGGCGGCACTGCCGGTGAGGGTGCGGGTGGTGATGGCCAGGCATCCGCCGGAGCGGGCGACGTCGCCGGCGGCTCGAGCGGGGGCGGTGGTTCGACCGCGGGCGGCACGGGCACCTCGGGTGGTGGCAGTGCGGCGTCAGCCTCGGGTGGCGGCGGCGGCGGCAGTTTCGGCCCCGCGCTGCCGGGCATGGCGGAAGGCCAGGCCGGCGGGGTGAGTGGTGGCCAGTCGAGCTCCGCCGGGGGCGCCTGCTCGCTGGCCGGTCGCCGCGGAAGCAACTGGGCGAGCCTCGCCACGAATGACCGGCCGATTCCCCTGACCCGTCCCCTGCGG
>Ga0214921_10004998_pt1 | contig 19050 bp, 13 predicted proteins | sample LL1505_MetaG_FD_177992 | JGI IMG/M metagenome (GOLD analysis project Ga0214921, IMG submission 177992) | Freshwater microbial communities from Lake Lanier, Atlanta, Georgia, United States - LL-1505 | ecosystem: Environmental > Aquatic > Freshwater > Lake | place: USA: Georgia | collected... | reverse complement strand
TTCTTCCCATTTTTTGTCAGTCATTGCTTGAAAAGAATCTATTATTTTAGTTGTTTCCTTTTCCTTACCCATTTCTTCCAAAACCCATTCCGCATAATAAATTAGGGTCTCTTTTAAACTATTTAAGTGATCATCTATATTCTCATTTACCAATCCAAAATGAGTAAGGTATAGTTCTTTAGGTTCCAATTGCTTAATTAAATCAATAGATGCACACCAATCTTCAATATGAATATCAGGTGGGGGACAAGGAGGTACAACGGGACCTTGTCCTATGCGAACTCCAGCTACATCACCACCTATAACGATATCATTTATTGCAAAAATAAGATGATGAACAGCATGACCAGGAGTATGTAAGGCTTGAATAGATGTATTACCTATAACTGTTTTTGATAAATGTGATAATGGAATTAACTGATTATTTGAAATGGGTTCCATGTTTCCCCATAATTTCTCCATTGCAGAACCATAAATCCTAACGGCAGATCCCCATAATTTCTCAGGATTATGTAAATGTGGAAGTCCTAAAGGATGGACATAAATGTATGCTCCTAATTCAGCAAATTTCCATGCTGCTCCTGCATGATCGAAATGAATGTGCGAAATAAATACATGTTTAATATCAGAAATGTTAAATCCAACATTTTCTATTTCTCTCTTTAGTGTATTAAAAGTTGAAAAAGGGCCTGTCTCAAACAATACAGGTCCAACAGAGGTTTCAATAATAAAAGCAGCTATGGATTCTTTAGTCTGTTGAAAATCTAAATCAATAACATGTATCATAAAATAGATTAAGTATTTAAAACCATTTATTTATTTTGTTCCCATTTAAAAAAGCGTCTACTTTCATAGGCTTTTTGCCAGGAACCTGTAATATATCAAGTGATATAAATCCATCACCGGTTTTAAGGTAAATATAAGATTTTTGGTCTGTGAGTAACCCATTACTTTTGAATTTTACTTGATTTTGTTTTCCATGCGTGGCGGCAAAAACTTTTATATCTCCTATTTTTGTTTCAAACCAAGCGCATGGATAGGGGCTAAGGCCTCTAATGAGATTAATGATTTCCATTGAAGTTTTAGAAAAATCTATTTTTCCGGTTTCATGGATTAATTTAGGTGCTGTTTTTATGGCATCCTGGGTTTGAGGTAATCCCTTAAATGTAGGATTTACGATAAGCTTCAATGATTCAACAACAAGATCTGCACCAAGGTACATTAATTTATCGTGTAAAGTACCAGCATTATCTTCTGGAAATATGGAAATTGAGGAAGATTTAATAATTGGTCCCGTATCGATTTCTTTACGAATAAAAAATGTGGTGACTCCCGTTTTATTCTCGCCATTAATAATAGCCCAATTAATAGGAGCTGCTCCCCTGTAATCAGGTAGTAAAGAGCCATGCAAATTTATAGTTCCTAAAGGTGGTAAGCTCCATAAAATTTCTGGTAACATTCTAAAGGCAACAACAATAAATAAATCAGGTCTTAACTTTTTAATTTCTTCAATAAAAGATTCATCTTTTAAATTCAAAGGTTGAATTACAGGAATATTTAAGTTCACAGCTGCCACTTTTACGGCAGATTGTAATAATTCCTTCTTACCTCTGCCGCCATATTTATCAGTTGCAGTTATAACTGCTGGTATAGTATATCCAGTTTCATGTAACTTCAAAAGTGTGGGCACTGCAAAAGCGGGAGTTCCCATGAAAATTATTCGCATATTAAACTAAAATTTAATAAATTAACGATAGTAATTATAATTAGTTCTATACACTTTCCTATCTTAGAAGTAAAAATGAAAACTTTTACTTTTCAAATTTCCAGCAACATCCAGATTTTTGGTAATGTTTGGGAAACTAAAGAGGCTAAAGCTAACCTAATTTTAATCCATGGTGCTGGTGAACATATAGGAAGGTATAATCATTGGGCTTCTTATTTCAATGAGCAAAAAATAAATTTTTTTGGTACTGACCATTATGGTCATGGCAGAAGTACTGGAAAAAGAGGTCACTTACCTGATTATTCGATTTATTTGGACGAAGTTAAATTATTAATCCAAAAAGTTCGATTAGAACACCCAAATTTACCCTTAATACTTTATGGCCATAGTCTGGGAGGAAATATTGTTTTGAACTGGATAATTAAAAATGGATTATCATTTGATTTTGCTATAATTTCTGCTCCTTGGATTCGATTAAATTTAGTACCTCCAAAATGGAAAATAAATTTAATGAACTTTTTAGGTGGTCTGCTTCCAGCCTTAAGTCAAAAAAATGAACTCAATCCAAGTTGGTTATCCCGAGACTCCAAAGTGGTAGAAAATTATATCAATGATCCCTTAGTCCATAATGAAATAACCTTATCTGCTGCAAAAACATTATTTGAGAGAGCAGAGTTCTTGAATAGTTACAATAAGCAAATAAATGCAAAAGTTTTAATCATTCACGGATTATCTGATCAAATAACCGATCCCGTAGCAAGTAAAGAATTTTCTGAACGAACAGGCATAGACTTTTATGGAGCTGATGGATTATTTCATGAGGTTCACAACGAACCCGAGCAAGAAGAAATATTTAATTATATTTGTAATTGGTTAAAACAAAACGGATTATAATATTATGCCGAGTCGCTTTCCCTTCTATCCACAACTTGAGGCAATGGACTGCGGATCAGCGTGTTTAAGAATGATTTCCAGATTTCACGGTCGCTTTTATTCTCTTGAGTATTTAAGGGAAATAAGCCATACTGGAAAAGAAGGTGTTTCTTTACTTGATTTAAGTGATGCTGCTGAATTTATTGGATTAAAAACACTTGCAGTTGAAGCAAATTTTGATCAATTACTGGAAGTAATACCAAAACCTTGCATCATTAATTGGGGAAATAATCATTTTGTTGTTATTCATCACCAAGATAGTCGATGGACGTGGATAGCCGATCCTGCCAAGGGAAAATATAAACTAAGAAAGGAAGCATTTTTAAACCAATGGATAGGCAAAGAGCCAAAATCAGATGATATTGGCATCGTACTTATCTGTCAGACAACTCCGGATTTTTATACTTTTAAAGGAAAAAATCCAACAAAAGGGGAATGGCAATATGTATTAAAGTATTTTTCTCAATATAAAGCTCTTGTTTTTCAAATAATTATTGGACTGTTTTTAGGTAGTACTTTACAGATCATCTTTCCATTTTTTGTTAAAAGCATTGTTGATATTGGTATTAATAATTATGATCTCTCCTTTATTTCTCTCGTCTTAATAGCCCAGTTAATCCTTTTTATTAGTCAGATATCCATAGAATTTATAAGGAGCTGGAATATATTGCACGTTGGAAGTAGGGTTAATATAAGTCTTGTTTCTGATTTCCTAATAAAACTAACCAAACTTCCCTTCAGATTTTTTGATACAAAAAGCTCATCCGATTTAAAACAGAGGTTTAATGATCATGAAAGAATACAGAAATTTTTGAGCTCTACCTCTTTAATATCTATTTTTTCTTTATTTAATCTTCTCGCTTTTGGTATTATTTTATTTTTTTGGCACAAGGCTATTTTTGCCATTTTTGTCATAGGTTCTTTGTTAAATATTTTTTGGGTTATTAGTTTTATGAAATGGAGAAAAACACTGGATCTGAAAAGATTTGAATATTTAGCTGATAATCAAAATAGTATTAATGAAATGATATTAGGCATGCAGGATATAAAACTTTTTAATGCAGAAAAATTAAAAAGGTGGTCCTGGGAAAAAATTCAAGCAAACCTTTTTAAAACAGAGACAGAAAATCTAAAATTAGAACAGATACAAAGAGCAGGAGCTTTGATTATTAATGAGATAAAAAATTTACTGATCATCTTTCTGGTTGCTCAAGGCGTTTTAGCTACTACGTTAACTTTAGGTATGCTGGTGGCCATTCAGTATATAATGGGTCAATTAAATACACAAATTAATCAGTTGTCTGAATTTCTGAAGTCTATGCAAGAGGCTAAAATAAGCTTGGAAAGGATTGGAGAAATTCATTTAAAAGAGAATGAAAATGTATCGGATCAAAATTTAATCCTATTACCTGAAGATGCTAATATAAATCTTGAAAAGGTTAATTTTAGCTATCTGGGTTTAAATGGAATACCAAATATAAAGGATATTAATTTATCTATTCCAAAGGGTAAAATAACTGCAATTCTTGGACCTAGTGGAAGCGGTAAAACGACTTTACTTAAATTACTGCTTAATTTATATAGTCCTACAGATGGACAAATAAAATTAGGTGAGATAAATCTGTCTTCAATAAATCCAAGATATTGGCGAAATAAAATAGGTGTTGTCATGCAGGATGGCCATTTATTCAATGATAGTATTGCAAAAAATATAGCCTTAGGGGATGAAAAAATTGACCAGAAAAGACTATTATCCTCACTAAAAATAGCTAACCTGCAAACATTTATTGAAAGTTTACCTCAAACTTATAATACGATAATTGGATCTGAAGGGCTTGGAATAAGTCAAGGGCAAAAACAAAGATTACTCATAGCCAGAGCAGTATATAAAGAACCTGAATTTCTTTTTTTAGATGAAGCAACATCCTCCCTTGATAATTATAATGAAATGTTAATTTTGGAGAATCTAAAATCAACTTTTAAAGATAAAACTATCGTAATCGTTTCCCATAGATTGAGCTCTGTGCTAAAAGCGGATCAGATTGTAGTGATGGAAGATGGTGAGATTTTAGAATGCGGCTCACATGAAGAGTTAACTTTTACAAGAGGAGCTTATTATCAACTAGTTAAAAATATGTTGGAACTGGGATCATAATATGGAAAATGAATCAAATTTAAACTTAAAAAGTGAAGAAGTTCAGGAAATATTAGGAACACCTCCTGGATGGTTATTAAGATATGGAACCCTTTTATTCTTTTTAATTATCGTCCTATTATTTTGGTTATCCTATTGGATAAAATATCCCGATGTTGTTGAACATGAAATTATAATTTCATTCAATGACCCACCAATAAAAATGATTTCTCCAAATTCTGGATATATAGATTTAATTTATGCTTCTCAAAATCAAAAGGTTAAAAAAGGACAATTATTGGTTACCTTTAAAACAGATGCAGATTATCAGGATGTACTGACCATTTATGAAAACTTATTAAAAGTAAAATCACTAGACATCAATAAATTAATATCAATAAATTTAGATGAAAATATTAGGGTGGGGGAGATACAGAATAGTTTATTGGAATTTATTGAAATGCAAAAACAGTATTCAAATCAATTAAAAGGAGATTATGTATCATTTACCAAAAAGGATGTTCAAAAACAAATTGTTGCATTAGAAAGTGGCGTTCTATACCTAATTAATTTAAAAGAAAGTATTTCAGTTCAAATAGATAATATACAAATTCAACTTAAAAATGAGGAAGTCATGGTTAAAATGGATAAACTTTCTCAAACGGAATTAAATAAAACAAGAGATAAATATATCGGTTTAAATTCTAATTTGAATGCGACAGAAGCAGAAATTAAAGATAAACAAATTAAAATCAACACTTTAAAAAATGAATTAATCTCTATCAATTTGGGTGGAGAAAAGGGTAGGGAAATAGCCGAATTAAAATTAAAAGATTCGTTTATACAGTTAAAAACAAAAATTTCACAATGGATATACACAAACTTAATTATTTCACCTTCTGATGGCGTCCTGCAAATTATAAGTGGTAATCTTAAAGCAGATCAATATATAAGTAAAGATGAACCTTTATTTATCATTATTCCTTCACAATCAAAGGAAATGAGGGGTATAATGAATATACCTTTTACAGAAAGTGGAAATATTGAAAAAAATCAAAAGGTATTGGTTAGACTTAAAAGTTATCCCTCGGCTCAATATGGAATATTAGAAGGAAGGGTTTTGAATATATCCAAAGTAGCTATTGAATTAAATAATGAAATGGTTTCACCCATAAATGTAAATTTTCAAAATGGGTTAATTACTACAAAGGGATATAAAATTTCAAACGAACAGGAGTTGTCTGGCACAGGAAGAATAATTACCAAGGAAAAAAGATTTATTCAAAGGATATTTTAGATTACCTGATTTTAAATGAAAATACTACTTAACATAATGTAAATTATCTGAACAAAAAGCAAATAATTATCCTCCAGAAATTTGTGTTTCTGAAGGATAAATAAAATATTAACTTTCTATTGTTGCGTTAATATTTTCAGTAAGTTCCTTTGAGATGGCATTCTTTGTAACACGGATATAAACCTTGGGAGAAACCTCCAGCGTTACAATACTGTCCTCAACTTTAGATATCCTTCCCAAGATACCGCTGCTTGTAACTACATCTTTGTTCTTATCTAAGCTATCCTGAAATAACTTTTGCTCCTTTTGTTTCTTTGCCTGCGGTCTAATCATTAGTAACCAAAAAACTAAAAACATTGAAACAATAAAAATGAGGTTAATCCATGAAGAGGAACCTGTTGTACTTGCTTGTAATAGAAAAAACATCGTTTTATGATTTATTATTTGACTTTTGGAATAACTTCTCCTTCTAAATATACAATTGTTTCAGCTGGAAGTGTATTAGCAACAATGGTTACTGATTTTCTTTGATAATGTACCTTACCCTCCGTATTGAATTGAACCAAAATTAATCCTTCTTCACCCGGCAGAATTACTTCCTTAGACCATTTTGGTACTGTACATCCACAGCTACTAAATGCTTCAAGTATATTTAGAGGAAAATTACCTGCATTTTCAAAAATAAAGGTCTTTTCTATCAGATCTCCTTCATTTGCAACACCAAAGTTTATTATTTCCTTTTGAAATTTAATCTTTGCTATTTTACTCGTATCTAAACCAGCCTCACTAAGTGGATTTCTGATAATTTCTGAAGGTTTAAGCGATCTACCTAACCTAATTTCTTCCACCTCATCTAAATTTCTTTTCTCACTATTTAATTTTCCACAACTCGATAAGAACAATAAATAAAGAAACAGAAAAACCCTATCCATTTTTTTTCTTTGAATGGCAAAAATAAGAAATTATAATATAGTAATCCTACTTCCTTTTTAATTACTATATATTTTTATAATCTTTGACAATAAAATTTATGTATGCTTGATAAATTAACATAATTTGGCTAATTGAATATGAATAATATCTATCTAATTGGATTCATGGGGTCTGGTAAAAGTTATACTGGAAAACTTTTAGCTAAGGAAATGAATATATATTTTCTGGACCTTGATCAATTTATTGAAGAATCCTGTAATTTATCCATTCCTGAAATATTTAAAAATTTTGGTGAAGAAGGATTTAGAGAAAGAGAATCATTCTATTTAAGAAAAACAGCCGATTTTAAAAACACCCTAATTTCGTGTGGTGGTGGAACTCCTTGTTTTAATGAAAATATGAAGTGGATAAAAGAAAATGGGATTTCAATCTACCTTAAAACTGACAAAAATTTACTTTTTAGTCGTCTCAAGGAACAAAAAGAAGATAGGCCCTTAATCAGTAAAATGACAGATATCGATTTAAAAAATTATATTGGTTCCAAAATCAAGGAAAGAGAGAAATTTTACATTTTGGCGGATTATGTCTCAATTCAAGAAAAAAATAAAAATTCACTATCTGATATACAATTATTTATAGAAGATAAGTTAAAAGGAAACAGGTCCTAAAATAATCCTTGGACCTAGCCATTTTCCCTCAAATCTGCCTGTAACTATTTCAAGTCTAAAAGTTTTAAATAATTGATCAATTGCATAACCTACTTCAATAAAAGGATTTAAACTTTCTGTAAAAGCTATATTAATAAATAAATTCTCTAAAATTTTTCGTTTTTTAAAAAACGCCAATCTGCTTAAGAGAAACTGATCAAATTGAGTTTGAACATGAAACCTATGAAAATAATTATTGGTACTAAATTTATAATAATCCAATAATCTGAAGGTAGATATGACAGGGTTATAAGCTTTTAATGTTTTTCCCGTAGGAAAATGGTAAAAATTATTAAAATGAATGTAATTATTTCTTAAAAATCGACCTGAAATAAAAGAAAAATCGAATCTATTCTTGTTTTCCCATTTTATTGAGTTAGAAATATTTAGTTGAATAAAATCAAAATCTGACTCACTCTTCCTAAAACCTTTTATTCCTTTTTTATAAGTTATAGAAAAATAAGTAGAGTAATAAAATGCTAATGTTTGAATAAATGAGATGTCATTGATATTAAACTGACCTAATGGTTGATTAGATGAAAAATTAAATCTTGTAAAGGAAAAATTATCTAAGTAAGTCCTGTTTAAATGTTCTGTGGACGTCAAAAAACTTATATTTGACAGAACAGACTGAGTAATCTGGAATTTCCAAAATTTATTTTCAACAAATAAGAGTGGGTTTTTAGCCTCCGTGACATTTATTAATCCGATAATCTGTTCATTTTTTCTAAATGGCTCATTTAGCTGATTTAAAAAATTACCTACTGAAAAATTAAAAAATGTTGAGTAAGCTTTTCCTTTGTGAAAAAAACCCGACATTTCTCCTTCAGCGTACAATTTTTTGCGATTGAAAGCATAACGAGGTCTAATTAAAACAGAATATTTTTTATTATTATTAAAATTTATACCAAGTTTAGTTTGAACTAAAAATCCATCTATTGGATTAAATAATGGCATTTCAGATATAGGTTCTAAAAAAAGTTTAAACCTTAAATTAGATTTTATATAAATTGAATCTAATAATAATTGAGGAAAAGAATCTGTTTTTTCAGATTCATAGAAATAAATTGTATTAGCAATGGAAACTTGTGACAAAAGTATATAAGTTGTTATTAAATAAAACAACTTAATGGGTGTCATATAAAAATAATTAAATAGCCTGATGATTGAAAGGTTGAATGACCATCTCAGAAACAACTGCTGTCTTAGGTTGTTGACAAAGAAACCAAATTGATTTTCCAGCTTCTTTTATAGCAATCATTTTATCTTTTTGAACTTTAAGGTCAATATGATCCCAAAATGGTGAATCTACTCCACCCATATAAACATTTGTAATTCTAATTTCTGTTCTTTTTAATTCTTCTCTCAAAGACTTCAACATACCATTTAAACCATATTTAGATGCTGCATAAGCAGCAGCACCAGCCATAGGCGTTTTCCCTAAGACACCAGGGATATTAATAATTAAACCCTTCTTTTGCTCCTTCATTGATGGTAAAACTGCCTGAATAAGATGGAAAGCACCGATGAGATTGACTTCAAGAGAATCTAGAATATCTGATTGGGTTAACGTTTCAAATGGCTTTATAATACCAATACCTGCTGCATTGATTAGAATATCTACAGGACCTGCTATAGTCTGAATTTCCTTAACCAAATTTGAAATAGCCAAAGGATTTTTAAGATCAAGAACAAACCTTTGATTATCTGGAATGCCAATGGAATTACAAAAACCGTCTAATTTTAATTTATCTCTGCTTGTTAAAAATACTTTTGCACCAGAAAGATGGAGAAGACGAGCTGTTTCTGAACCAATTCCTCCAGTACCACCTACGATTAGGACTGTTTTATTTATAAGTGGTTCCAATTAAATTTTGGTTTGAATAGATTGATAAAAAGATTGTTTTACTTGTTCTTTTTTAAAGTCTCCACCGAAATCTGTTGTAATAGTTGTACATCCTTGGTGTTCAATTCCTCTTGACTGAACACAAAAATGAACTGCTTCAATAAATACTGCTACACTTTCGGTTTCTAATACTTGTCTAAGTGTTTCAGCAATTTGCCTGGTTAATCTTTCTTGGACCTGAGGCCTTCTGCTGTAATAATCCACTACCCTATTTAATTTAGAAAGACCAATTACCTTATTATTTGGTTTATAGGCAATGTGCGCTTTGCCAATAATAGGTAAAAAATGGTGTTCACAAAAGGATTGAACAGTAATATTTTTTTCGATTAATATCTCTTTATAACCAAATTTATTATCGAAAAGCGATATGTCAGGCATATTTTTAGGGTTAAGTCCACTAAAAATTTCCTTTACGAACATTTTAGCAACCCTTCCAGGAGTACCTTTAAGAGAATCATCAGAAATATCCATCCCTAGGGTTATCATAATTTCTTTGAAGTGATGTTGAATTTTAGATAATTTTTCAGCGTCAGATTTATTTAAATAATCCTCATTTACAGGGGTTTCAATAGATGTTGTCTGGTGGGAATCACCAAATTCATCCAGCCAGCTTCCATTATCCAGATAGGAATGGGTATTTCCGTTTTTGATTAAAGGTTCACTCAAATTCTTTAAATCCTGGTCAATCATTATGGGATTTTTAATAAATAAAAAAAATAAAACAGATACCTTGTTGAAAGGTTCACAATGTGGAGAAAGGAAACTAAAATTTTTAAAATAGAGTATTTATATTTGCGGTATTATTTAAAGAAAAAACATTTCAAAATCAGGATAATGAAATATGATTTAATAGTTATTGGAACGGGTCCAGGAGGTTATGTTGCTGCGATTAGAGCTGCTCAGTTAGGAATGAATGTAGCTGTGGTTGAGCGTGAAAACCTTGGTGGTATCTGTTTAAACTGGGGTTGTATACCCACAAAAGCTTTGTTAAAAAGTGCGCAGGTATTTGAATATATGCAACATGCAGAAGAGTATGGTATTCAAATAAGTAACGCAAAAGCTGATTTTCCTGGTATGATTAAACGATCACGTGGAGTTGCTGATGGAATGAGCAAGGGAATTCAATTTTTATTGAAAAAAAATAAAATTACTGTCCTCAATGGGGATGGAAGTTTGGCATCTCATAATACAGTGAATGTTACAGAGAAGGATGGAAAAATTACTCCTTATGAAACAAAAAATATAATTCTTGCTACTGGCGGCCGAGCCAAAGAATTACCGAATGTTCCCATAGATGGTGAAAAAGTTATTGAATATCGAAAGGCGATGACTCTTCCCAAACAACCCAAAAAAATGGTTGTCATAGGTGGTGGGGCCATTGGTGTTGAATTTGCCTATTTTTATCATACCATTGGCACAGAAGTTACCCTGGTTGAATTTTTAGAACAAGGAATGTTACCTAGGGAAGATGCTGAAGTTTCAAAAGAAATCACTAAAATTTATACAAAAAAAGGTATAAAAGTATTAGGAAATACCTCTGTTGAATCCGTTGATTCTAAAGGGAAAGAAGTTTTAGTTAAAGTAAAGGATAGAAAAACAGGTAATATTTCAGAAATAGCCTGTGATATTGTATTATCTGCTGCAGGAGTAACTCCAAATACCGAAAATATCGGATTGGAAAAGGTAGGTGTTGCCGTTGAAAGAGGCTTAATCAAAGTGGATGAATACTACCGAACCAATATACCAGGTATTTATGCTATTGGTGATATTATTGAAGGTCCTGCTTTAGCTCACGTTGCAAGTGCTGAAGGAATTATTTGCGTTGAAAAAATGGCAGGCCATCATCCAGAAGCAATTGATTATAAAAATATTCCTTCTTGTACTTACTGTATACCCGAAGTTGCCTCAGTGGGATTGACAGAGGAAGCAGCTAAACAAGCGGGTTATAATTTAAAAATAGGAAAATTTCCTTTTTCAGCTTCAGGAAAAGCTTCTGCTGCAGGAGATAAGAGTGGATTTGTAAAACTAATTTTTGATGATAAATATGGGGAATTATTAGGGGCTCATTTAATTGGTCAAAATGTCACAGAGATGATTGCGGAAATTGTTTCTATAAGAAAATTAGAAACAACAGGGCATGAAATCATAAAAACAATACATCCTCATCCTACGATGTCTGAAGCCATTATGGAAGCTGCTGCTGCTGCTTATGGTGAAGTAATTCATCTGTAGAATTAGATATTTTAAAAGAAACGCTTTGATTTACTTCAAGGCGTTTCTTTTTTTTAGAAAAATTGATTACTATTGATTAATAAAATTTAGTCATCGTAAATTATAACCATTTATGAATGCATTTAGTGTTTTGGACTGGGCTATTTTTTCAGCTTACGGTATTTTAATTATGTCTATTGGATTGTGGGTATCCAGGGATAAAAAAGGGCATGAAAAAAATGCTGAAGATTATTTTCTAGCTGGAAAATCGCTTCCATGGTGGGCCATAGGTGCAAGTTTAATTGCAGCTAATATATCTGCTGAACAATTTATAGGTATGTCGGGCTCAGGATTTGCTATAGGTCTGGCCATTGCATCCTATGAATGGATGGCAGCTTTGACTCTTTTAATTGTAGGCAAATATTTTTTACCTATTTTTATTGAAAAGGGACTTTATACTATTCCAGAATTTATTGAAAAACGCTATAGCACTCAATTAAAAACCATTTTGGCTTTGTTTTGGCTTGCACTATTTGTTTTTGTTAATTTAACATCCGTATTATTTTTAGGTGCCAAGGCTTTAGATACCATTATAGGAAATGGCGATGGTTCCTTATTTATGATTTGCATCATAGGCTTAGGACTATTTGCAGCATCTTATTCTCTTTGGGGAGGACTTTCTGCTGTTGCCTGGACAGATGTCGTTCAAGTAGTTTTACTTATCATTGGAGGAGCTATAACTTCCATTATAGGTTTACAACAATTAACCCCTGAAGGAGGTCTTTTAGATGGATTAAATCATTTGGTGACAGTCGCCCCTGAAAAATTCTCTATGATTATTTCAAAGGGAGAAATTATTACACCTGATGGAAAGGATGCCTGGTGGGATTTACCAGGCATTGCTGTTTTAGTTGGGGGTATGTGGGTTGCTAATTTATATTATTGGGGATTCAATCAATACATCATTCAAAGAACCTTTGCAGCTAAATCACTAAAAGAGGCACAAAATGGAATCGCTTTTGCCGCATTTTTGAAAATGATTTTGCCTTTCATAGTAGTTTTACCGGGTATCATTGCTTTTGTTTTAAATGCCAGTCCTGAAGGTGTTCTCATTCCAGAAATGTTAGATTCTTCTTTTAAAAGACCTGATGGTTCTATCATTAATGATAATGCAGCACCATGGTTAATTCAAAAATTTGTACCCACAGGTATAAAAGGTCTGGTTTTAGCAGCTTTGGCAGCAGCTATAGTGTCTTCACTGGCATCAATGCTAAATTCCACCGCAACTATCTTTACGATGGATATTTACAAACCTATTATTAATAAAAAGGCTAGTGAAAAACAGATTGTTTTGGTGGGCCGAATTTCAGCAGCCGTTGCCTTGGTAATTGCTATTTTAATTGCACCAATGTTAGGAAATCTTGGACAGGCTTTCCAATTTATTCAGGAATATACAGGTATCGTAAGTCCAGGTATTTTGGCTGTATTTATCACAGGATTATTTTGGAAAAAAACAAAAAATAAATCAGCAATATTGGGTGTAATAGCTTCTATTCCTATAGCCATGTTTTTTAAAGTGGGTCCAAACGGTTGGTCTGATTTACCCATATTTATAAATATTCCGTTTATGCATCAAATGATGATAACCTGCCTATCATCTATGGCTGTTATCATTATTTCAAGTGAAATCGAAGGCAAAGGGCAGCCTGATGAAAAACAAATCATCCTTAATCCTGGGATATTTAAAACATCAGAGGCTTTTAATATAAGTTCAGCTATCATTTTACTTTTATTAGCTTTTATCTATACTATATACTGGTAAAATTTCCTTTTGTTAAAACGGGAGTCCAAATTACTCCCGTTTTAATACCAGCTATAAGCAATTGATGCTTCAATGGAACTTCCCAAATGATAAATTGATTTTCCAAAAGGAACATCATAAGCAATAGATATTTTAATTTGGTTGTCAAATAAACCAATCGTTTTTCCAGCGAGAAATCCAACTTCAAAATGTGAAGTTGCATTCGACGAGACACCTGCACCAAACCAAAATGTCTGATTGTGTTGATAACGAATGTTACCATCTATTACAGGAAGTTGGTTTGGTAAATAACGAATCCATGCTGATAAGTCTAAAATTGCGGTTTCGTCACCCAAACCAAAAAAATCAAAGGGTATATTTAAACCCCCAACCGCATATACATGACGATATCTTTTTACAGAAAATAATTCTTTGTCCAAATTCCTAAACTTGGCGGTTAAATTCATGAATTGAGGAAAAGATATACCCAAATAGTATTTGTCTTCATTTCTATAATAAATTCCAATATTTATGTCTGGTAAATAAGTAGAAACAGGAACAATATCTGGCTCAGCCACTGGAAAATCAGCTCCATTGATTTTTGAATAATAATTAACAGCACCTGCCGAAATTCCAAAACTTAAAAATTTTTCTTCTCTTCTGCTAAGCCTTAACTTATAGGCATATTGCAAATAGGCTCCACTGTTACCTAATAGACCCATTTTATCTGAAATTAACTGTAGTCCAAAAGTACTGTTTAAATTATCATTTATCCATTCCGCATTCATAACATGGGTAATGGGAGCATCTTTCCAATTAACCCCTATCCCAAGATATTGGATTCGAGTACTTGCCGAAACGGAATAAGGATATTCAGCAAGAATATAATTATTTGAAACGGCCGCTGGATTAATAAGATTCCAATGATCCCTGTATAAAGTAAAGGGTGTTAACTGCTGCCCTTCGACCCTCATAATCGAGGTTAAAGTAAATATTAAAATTAAGCCGATATAAAATTTTAAACAAAACTTAAACATCTTATTTATTCTAATAAATAAATAATTCCATTTTGAACCACCTTTTCATTATTTTCAATTACTCCAATTAAAGAAAAATAGTAAGCTCCGGCAGGTAATTTAACTTGATTTTGAGTTAAACCATTCCAATTACCTACAATTTCACCTTTTTGAAGTTGCAAAAAATCTTCCTTAAATACAACCTTTCCCCATCTGTCTAAAATACTTAATTGAGCACTATATAAGGGTCTCGCTGCTTCAAATTTCCAGACTGGATTATTAAAATTAGGTCTTATTCCTATAGTTGGGTAAATTAATGTTCTTGGATTGTAAGTGACATTTAAAATTACTTCAGCTTGATCGCAATTATTCACACAATTCCCAGTGGTATCCGTATTACAAACTTCATAAACAAAAATAAAAGATTGATCTTCTGAAATATTAGGGTCTCTTGAATAGTTGAAAAAGCCTTCCTTGTTTACACTAAGATTTCCAGAATTAGGTTTAGAAATTAGATTAATCTTTAAAAAGGAGGGTGGAATATTACTTAAATCATCGTTTTCAAGAAAATCAAAAAGAGCAGTGTTCTTTGTATCATCTAAATCTACGGTATCATTTTTCAATTTTGGCTGAGGAACATAATATACTTTTAAAGTATCGGTAATGATACAGTTCCTTGTAATTACAGTCCATAAGAATTCATTTTTACCTGGTATTAATCCTTTTACCAATGTATATTCTTCCTCTGGATTATTTATAATAGCAGGAGAACCCGTTAACCATTTTCCTACGGCATTAGATGGCATATTTGCATTAATAAAGACCGAGTCTTTTCCACAAACCGTTTTATCAGGTTCTGTAAAAATTTCATTTATTTCTTTAGAAAATTGAATTGATACTGGCCCAAAAAGATTAGAATTACATTTTTCACTGCCAATACTTACAAAATAAGAACCTATATCTTTAACCTCGAAATTAGGAATTGTTAATGTTGGCGTTAAGGTTTTAATATTACCAACAGGGGTTTTCCAATGATAAATGAATCCATTTTCCTGCTTATTTGTTTGTAAGGAAATACTACTTCCCGGACAAACTAAGGTATCCGATACGGAAATTTTAAAAGGAGTTTCAGGAGTAGGACTTATTTTTACAGGAGTACCAGTGGAAATTGAAAGGCAAGGATCATTTAAATCAAGCAAACCATTTGATAATTTTCTACCTATAACTGTAGAAAAATAATAGGTCTCCCCCACCACCATTCCTGGAACATATTTAATAACCCCAATCGTATCCAGATATAAAATCTGATTCCCAAGATTAACACCAGGACTGTTATGCATAATAAACCAACGAGCACTGTTTAAACCTATTTTTTGATTTGTAGCATTATATTTTGATTCCCTAAATTCATTTTTGCAAATTGAAACTAAATTTTCATCCATCAATCCAGCCTTATTTTCGCAAGTACAAATTAAATTTTGAGTTATTTCAGATAAACACCTATTAGAGTCCAAAACTGCTGCTGTATAGGTACCAGGATAAGCATTTTCAAGCAGCAATCCCTTTGTTCCATTTGACCAAATCACCTCAGATGAAATAATATTTTTTAATCCTACTTTAATTTGACCATTTGGTAAGTTACAAGAGGGTTGTTGTATAAAACTGATAAATAACTCTGGAGCTTTATGTACCTGAATCTGAATATTTTTTGTGTTTGAACATCCATTTGAATCCGTTACTTTGAAAGCATAAATACCTGATTTTCCTTTTATACCTGCACTCGTTTCTCCTGTATTCCAAAGATATGAGTAAGGTTTCTTTCCGAATGTTACAAGTGGCGATAAATAAATTTCTTCCTTTTCACAAACGAATAACTCCTTTGGAAATTGAATCTCTGGACTTTTTAATATGGTAATTGGTAGAGATGTGAATGTTTTACAACCTTTAGTATCAATTACTTCCACACCTACTTTTTGAATAGAATCTACTGCAGGATAATCAACTTTAGTAGTAGTTTCCCCGCTGGCCCATTTTATTTTGAATGGAGCATTTCCAGAAGAAATATCTGCAAAAAAGGAGGATGGTGTATTACTACAATTATCTTCCTTACCTATAATTTTAACCAATGGATTATTTAATATTTTTAGGAATGTAGAGGATGAATCTTTACATCCTTCAGCATTTGTAGCCCAAACCTTAATTTGTTTTTCTGACTCAGCCAAAAGATCAATTCTATTAGAATTTTCACCTGTACTCCATTGATAGACCGTATTTTTATCGCTGGAATTTGGAATCTCTATGGATATTTTATTCGATTTGCAAACTTCAAAAAATTCTGGTAAACTAACAGATGGATTATGATATGGCAAGATAAACAAACTATCCAAAGCCATACAACCGATTAGATTAATTACCTGTAATCTCATTGAAAATGGATTTAAAACTTTTTTGCTGATTTGTAAACTAGTTTGACCATCAGACCAAATATAACTCTTAATTCCTATTTTATCCTGTACTGTTGGATTTAATAACAAGTCTTGACCAAGGCAACTACGCAAGGTATCTGGCATCATGATTTTCGGGATATCATTATTTATTGTAAGGATAGTTTGTTTTAAATCCTTACAACCCTTAGCATCGGTAATTCTCAAAGATAAATTTGTATTTTCTTTGAAAATTGTATTTAATTCTGCTATTGTCGATCCATTGCTCCATAGGTAGGTGTAAGGTTCTAATCCACCAGAAACGACTGGAATTATTTTAACAGGTTCATTTCCACAAAACGTATATTGATTATTTAATTTTAAAACAGGATTATTGTTCGCTTTTATTTTTGAATATAATGTTGTTTTACAATTATTTACATCTGTAATATTAACAGAAATTGGTTTGTCCGTATCCACAAAATAATTTGTCTGATTTAAGGTACTTCCATTTGACCATTTTAAACTAATAGGGATTGCTCCCGAAATATTACTTATACTAACGACTGCACTATCCATTAAACAACCTTGAAAAATATCAGGTAAATCTGCTTCAGGTAATTTATTAACATTTACAATGGTTTCTGAAAAACCTAAACATCCCTGATTGTCTTTTACTGTCAAACTATACTTTGAAGTGCTGGTTGGTTTTACGTTTATTGTACTACTTGTCTGGTTATTACTCCATAAATAGTTTAAATCACCACTAAACAAACCTAAAACAGGTTTTAAATTCAATGAATCTCCAATACAAATATTAGTTGAAGAAGGTAAAGAAACGGAAATAGATTTTGTGGGGGAAACCAAAATGGTAGCTTCCCCTGAACAATTATTTTTATCCGTTACTGTAATTTTATAGTTCTCAGCGTTTGTCGGTTTTACTGAAATAATTTGATTAATTTCACCTGTACTCCATTGATAGGCATAAGGAGTGGTACCTCCTGATGAAAGTGCAGATATTGTTGTAGTCTGGCCTGGACAAATTTCGAAAACTCCTGATATGGAAACCGTTGGTTTAGCAACTAAATTTATTCCTATGCTGGCAAAACCGGAACAACCACTTTGATCTGTTACTTTTAAATTTATCGTACCAGATGCACTTAAAGTGGTTGTTAAAGAATTTGTTGTTGAACCATTACTCCATAGGTAATTATAAGCAGGGGTACCCCCACTTATGCTTGGAGAAAGGGTAAAAGGAGTATTTGCACAGGTTGTTTGTGAGGTAGGCAGTGAAATAACAGGATTAGATTTTACATTAACATTTACTGAAGCAGTACTTTGACACTTATTTACATTGGTAATTGTTACTGAAACCGTATTGGATACTGATGGGCTTAAAGTAATCTGTGAAACAGTACTCCCTGTGCTCCACCTAAAGGTATGTGATGTTGAACTTAATTTTGTATCTAGGGTTACGGAACCAGACTGGCAAACTTCTACCGATGAGGGTAAACTAATAACCGGATTAGAAACCATGCCAATTGAAGTGGAGGAAGATCCTGAGCATCCTGCTCCATCCGTTACGGTCAATGAATGACTTTGGGTTGCATCTACCGTAATCAAATTATTTGATGCACTCCCACCATTACTCCATTTATAAGTTAATGCACCAGAAAAGTTGGAAACAACCGGTATGATATTATAATTATCACCTTGACAGATAGAAACTCCTGTGGGTAAAGAGACAGTTATTGATTTGGTTGGTGAAACAGTAATATTAGAAGAATTAGTGCAACCTAAATTATCTGTAACAGTAACTATGTAGGTAGTAACTGAAGTAGGGGTTACAGATAGGCTTTGTGTATTCTGTCCACTACTCCATTTATAAGTATAAGGACTGGTTCCCCCACTTACTATGGTGTTAAGCGTCGTAGACTGTCCAGAACATATTAATGTATTTCCA
>Ga0214921_10004997_pt1 | contig 19051 bp, 12 predicted proteins | sample LL1505_MetaG_FD_177992 | JGI IMG/M metagenome (GOLD analysis project Ga0214921, IMG submission 177992) | Freshwater microbial communities from Lake Lanier, Atlanta, Georgia, United States - LL-1505 | ecosystem: Environmental > Aquatic > Freshwater > Lake | place: USA: Georgia | collected... | reverse complement strand
CAATAATGAAAGCAGTGTTTTTACGCCCACCACGGAAGCTGACTTTACTAATTCAGTGAGTACTTTGCAGTATTACAATTTTCACTTTACTTATACTTCGGGGGGCGATGTGTATTACGGTTATGGTTATGTAAATAAGGCAGATGTCTCAGGTGGCGCAGGATATACTTCAGGACAAACTTTTAATAATTCAACTGCAGCTGGAACAACTACTGGAACGTATGTGATTGATTATGTGCAAGATGGAAATTCTGCTTGGGGTAGTGCAAACGAAGTGCATGTTTACTCCTATTATGATGCGGATGGTGTTGGCTGGAATGTAGGAATTTTAGCAGCAGGTTCTTCGAGCGGGCTTGGCACAGAAGCGGGTTGGGTTTTTGATTGGTCGGATACGAGTAAGCAAGCTATCTTTACAAGCGCCGGCGATGCAGATTTATCTATTGCGAGTGCAAATTCTTCATCCCCTGCCGTTGGAACCAGCACTAATGAAACATTTACACAATCATCGAGCACTCCAACAGTTACAGGAAGCACAGGGCTTGATACATTAATTTTTAGTGGTCTAACTGATGGCACGCAAAATATTAGCTTAGCCAATGTGACTGGCATTGAAAAAATTGACTTAGGCTCATCACTTAGCACCACGTACAACCTTAATATTAATTTTGATGATGTGTTTAATTCGGACGCTAAAGGCATAGTCATTTCAGGGCTTGCGAGTGATGACACTGTTGATCTCATCACATCAAGCCGCACATCAGGAAGAGGTGCTGTGACTTGGCTACAAACGGATGACTACGTATACGATTATGCAACAGGCAATTATTTTGATACTTGGGTAGGTATAGATCATTCTTCATTGACACAAAACGTTACACTTCTTCTACAGCAAAATATTACGGTGACCCAAGTTGCGGCCTAGATATCGTGCAACCATCCTATTTCTTTGTATATGTTTTAGAAGTCTAAGCGCTTCGGCGGATACGCTTACGCAAGTGATTGAAAAAGCTATTCGCACCAACCCAGAAGTTTTGGCTGCTATCTCTAATCGCGATGCAAGTGAAAAAGAATTAGACAATGCAAAGGCGGGGCGTTTTCCGACACTTGATCTCAGATTGGGTGGCGGTAATGAGCGGACCAATACCACATCCATTAATGATAAATCCTTAGATCGACAAGAGGTTTCAATTACAGCAAGGCAGATGATCTACGATGGTGGGGCAGTTTCAGGCGAGATTAAAAGACAGAAAGCTAGGCTCGAAGCGCTCGATAGTAAAGTGTTTGATGTGTCTGACTCCGTATCGCAGAGAGTGGCAGATATTTTTATTGAGGTATTGAAGACCGAAGAAATTTTTCAGCTTGCTAAAAATAATTTGGAGTCTCACCAAAACTATTTAGAAAAAATTCGTGAACGTGTGAAGGCCGGTGTTGCAACACAAGCAGATCTTCAGCTGGCGGAAGGAAGAACTGCGCTTGCCAGTTCAACGCTTGCTGCAAAGGAAGCCGCTCTCGATGATGCCAAATTTCGCTATAAAAGACTTGTGGGTGAATTACCTAAAAATTTAATTAAACCTGAATCTATTTCCCGAGCCATACCAGCTTTAGTCGAATTGGCAAACGAAATTGCGACGAATAATAATGCATCCCTTAAGGTGGCAAGTAGCGACACCAAGGCGGCCAAAGAGGCGGAAGCAGCAGCCAGGTCACGGTATATGCCAACCATCAGCTTAGAGGCAGGTGCGACAAGAAATCGAAATATCGATGGTATTGCAGGCAAGAATGAAGACAACACGCTGATGATGAAGATGGACTACAATCTTTTTAGAGGGGGTGCTGATCAAGCTAAGATAGCGGAACTCAGTGCGCGTTACAACTCAGCAATGGAAGGAGAAAATAATATTAAAAGAATGATTGAAGAAGAAGTGGGTCGGGCATGGGTTGCAAGAAAGGCCGCTAAAATATCCTTAGATTTTTATGTAGAGAGCGCTACCAAAGCGGCCTCAGTTAAAGATGCTTATCAGTCACAATATGATATTGGCAAACGCACTTTACTTGACTTGATGAACGCTGAAAATGAAATGTTTCAGGCGAAGTCGACGTTGCTTTCCGGACTCTATACTGTTGAACAATCTGAATATAGACTTCTTGCAGTAATGGGCGGCATTTTAAAAATATTTAATATCAAGTCACCAACCGAATTAAAAGTTAATACAGAAAAATCTTTACTCCCAGATTTTTAAATTGAATGGTAAAAAATAATGGCTGAAGCGTTATCCAAAGATGCATTACTTCTTTGCCTAGAAGAGCTATGTCGATTGTATAAATTGCCAGGAGCTTTAAAGGCTATTGATTCCATTTATCCAAAATCTGCTAAACCGATCACGCTAGATAAATTTGTAAGTATCGTAAAAAAAATTAATTTTGCGGCAAGTGTGGATGAATTATCTATGAAAGCTTTAGCCACACAAAAATTACCTCTCATTTATTTTGATAAAAATAATCAGGCGTCACTTTTGTTAGCTATTGAGAATGGTAAGTATCATATTTGGGAGGCTGCCTTAAATCAGGTGAGTCAAATCACTGAAAACGTATTTAAAGCAAGCTATGTAAAAAAATGTATTTTAATTAAACCTGCAACACAGCACGATGGACGTGTGTCCTTTCATGACAGCGTCATTAAACCCAGTGGATGGTTTTGGGAGTCCTTATTAAAATATAAAAAAGTTTATGTCGATGTCATCGTAGCTTCGCTTGTCGTAAATATCTTATCGATCTTTAGCTCACTTTTTTCAATGAATGTTTACGATCGAGTGATTCCTAATCAAGCACATGAAACTTTATGGGCACTTGCCATAGGCGTTTTCATTGCCTACATCTTTGATTTTTTATTAAGGACACTCAGAAGTTACTTTGTAGATACCGCGAACAAAAAAGGTGACAACGAAATTTCAGCGATGTTATTTGAGCGTGTCATGGGACTGCGTTTAGAACATAGGCCGGTATCTTCAGGTAGCATGGCTAATACATTAAAAGAGTTTGATTCTTTAAGAGATTTCTTTACTTCAGCGACATTACTATCAGTGGTCGATCTACCATTCGTATTAATTTTTATCTTAGTTATAGGTTGGATTGGTGGATTATTATTCTTAGTGCCATTACTTGCGATTCCACTCATTGTTTTGTCCGGGTTAGTTTTTCAGCCAGCACTCGAACGTGCAATGAATCTTAATTTGACCGAAGCTTCACAGAAACATGGGTTATTGATTGAAAGTATTAGTAACTTAGAAGCTATTAAAAGTTTATCAACCGAAGGATATTTTCAAAATAAATGGGAATCTATTTTAGAAGCAAGCTCAGCAAGTAGTTTCCGTTCAAAATTTTTAGCCACCATCATCATTAATCTGACGAGTTTTATTCAACAGGTTGCCTACGTGCTCATCATCGTCATCGGTGTTTATTTGATTGAAAAAAATGCACTGACCATGGGCGGACTGGTAGCTTGTACGATTCTTGCAAGCCGAGCCATGGCTCCTTTAGCGCAGATTTCTTCTTTGCTTATACGCTTCCAAACTGCAAGCCACGCGTTGCGCGGTCTCAATCAACTTATCGCAAGCGAGCAAGAAAGACCCAGCAATAAAAAATTTCTACATCGACCTTCGTTTGATGGTGGTATTCAGTTTGATAAAGTGACCTTTAACTATCCTGGACAAAACGCACATAGTCTTGACAGCATTTCATTTGATATTAAACCCGGTGATAAGGTTGCCATACTAGGCCGTGTCGGATCTGGTAAAACAACGCTTCTAAAATTAATTTTAGGTTTATATAAACCACAGTCCGGATCTATTTTGATTGATGGCATCGATCAGAATCAGATTGATCCGATCGATTTAAGATCGAACATCGGTTATGTGGATCAGGACTCCAAACTTTTTTATGGCACCTTAAGAGAAAATATTGCGATTGTAAAACCAGATGCCACTGATGCCATGATTCTTGCAGTGGCTAAGATCTCAGGTGTGGAGGATTTTACAAAACTTCATCCACTCGGCTATGAAATGAAAATTGGTGAAGGGGGTCATGGACTCTCTGGAGGACAAAGACAAGCGATCGCGATTGCACGTGCACTTTTATTAAATCCACAAATTATTTTAATGGATGAACCTACCTCAGGTATGGATAGCGTTGCGGAAAATTTATTTATAAAAAATATGCATACTTTTTTAAAGCAACGCACACTTTTATTTGTCACACACAAGTCATCTATGATGTCGATGATCGATAAAATTATTTTAATGGATGCAGGCAAAGTTGTAGCTTTTGGTCCGCGTGATGAAGTGTTAAAAAAACTGATGGTCACTAATGACGCATAATCATGGATAAGAAAAAAAAATTACCTCAGCTAAGCGACGCATTTTTTGATCAGCTGAATCACCTTATCGAAGTTGAGTCTTCGAGAGGTTTATTTTATTTAATTGTTATTTTCTTCCTTGTGGCTTTAGTGTGGGGTGCTTTCGCGATGCTTGATGAGGTGACTGTAGGATCAGGAAAAGTTGTGCCATCCAGTCAAGTCCAAGTCATTCAGAATTTAGAAGGTGGCATTTTGACAGAGTTGAGTGTGCATGAAGGAGAAGTCGTTAAAAAAGACCAAGTCTTAGTGCGTCTATCTGATACCAAGAGTACGGCGAATTACAAAGAGGGAAGAAAGCGTTATCTATCACTTCTTGCGGCTAATGCAAGATTGCATGCTGAGTCTAATGGACATGATAAAGTCACTTTTCCGCCCGAAGTATCAGACGAGGCAAGTGACTCAGTCAAAATTGAAACACAACTTTTTCAATCACAAATGAAATCATTTGATGAGTCCATTGGTTATCTTAGTAAGAGTTATCGTCTTGCAAATGATGAGTTAGTCAGAACAAAGCCGCTTCTTGCTAAAGGGGCTGCATCTGAAGTTGAAATTATAAGGCTTGAGAGACAGGTCAATGACTTAAAAGGTCAGATCGAAGATAAGAAAAATAAATTTAAAGCCGATGCACAAGCGGATCACAATAAGAATCAATTAGAAATTCAAGGGCTTGAACAAAGCAATATCTATTCAGCCGATCAATTGACACGCACCATTATTAAATCGCCGGTGAATGGTGTGGTTAAAAAATTACATGTTGTTACCTTAGGTGGTGTAGTTCAGCCAGGGATGTCCATTATGGAAATCGTACCGATCGAAGATAACTTATTGGTGGAAGCAAGGGTCAAGCCCAATGACATTGCTTTTTTAAAAATAGGACAAGAGGCTACAGTCAAAGTGTCGGCTTACGACTTCTCTACTTATGGCGGCATTAAAGGCATGCTTGAACAGATTAGCGCTGACACCATGATTGATGAAAAAAATGGCGAGAGTTACTTTTTAATTAAGGTGAGAACGGATAAAAATTATATCGTGAGAGATGAAAAACATTTACCTATCATTCCAGGCATGACTGCTGAAGTGGATGTCTTAACGGGACGCAAATCTGTGTTAAGTTATTTAATGAAGCCTTTACTTAAGACCAAACAAAACGCTTTAAGAGAGCGTTAGCATTTTAATTAAATCATAGCGCGTAATTTCTTAGGTCCACGCTTAGCTAGAAAATCCCACACAGAAGCGGGCAATAGACGCATCAACTTTCCTACGATATTCATTTGCCAAGGAATAATAATAAATTTCTCTTTTCGATTAATGGCCTTGATAAAAAGTCTTGCTGCTTTATCAACCTCTAAAATAAATGGCATCGCGTAAGGGTTTGAATGTGTCATCGGTGTCTTGATATAACCAGGCGCGATGGTGGTGACTTGAATATTAAATGGCAACATTTCAATACGCAAACTCTCTAAATAATTCATGAGTGCAGCTTTAGAAGCACTGTAAGCGCCTGAGCCAGGCAAGCCTCTAATCCCCGCAACACTTGAAATACCCACAAATTGACCCGATTTACGTTTTTTAAATGTATGCATAAAAGGTAAAAAAGTATGCATGACACCATAGAGGTTAATATCGATCACGCGTTTGAAAGTGACCAGGTCTTCTTTTTCGCTATTTAATGTGCCGGTACTCACACCTGCATTCGCAATGACAATGTCAGGCACACCCATTTTCTTGATGTGACGCTCTATGGCATGATGCAATTGATGTTCATCGGAAACATCGACTGTATAAATAGTTGACGGGGTATTAAGGGAGCGTTGTAGTTTTTCGAGTAGCGCTTTTCTTCGACCGACCAAGCCTAACGTGGCACCTTGTTGGCTGTATTGTCGAGCAAGCGCTTCGCCAATACCACTCGTGGCACCCGTGATAAAAACATGTAACGGCTTATCTTTTATTTTTTATCTTTTCTAATGTTTGCGATGATGTCGTCAGCAAGCTTAAGAGCCTCATTATTGCCTCCAGCCATCGTGCTTGAAGTAATATATTTCCCATCAATGACTAAGCTAGGAACACCGGTGGCACCGGCAGCCCTAAACATTTGCGCTGCTCTATTCAATGAGGCATTCATAGAGAATGAATTAAATGCTTCCTCAACTTTTTTACGATCAAGACCCGATTTTAAAGTGACCCATTCTAGGATTGCTTTTTCGTCCGCAGGGTTAAGCGTTTTATCTTTATGGACAGCATCAAATATAGACGTATGTAATTTTTCACTGACACCTAATGTCTCCATCGCATAAAAAGCTCTTGCCATAGGAGCCCATTCTGGCCGAGGAATTGCAGGTACACGTTTAAAATAAACATCCTTAGGTAATTTCTTCACCCACTCATTAAGGATAGGATCCATTTGATAACAGTGGATACAGCCATACCAAAAAAGCTCCATCACTTCGATTTTATTTTTATTATCAGTAGGGATCACTTGGGCTGTTTTATCGAAGTTAGAACCCATCTGAGGTTCTACTGCAAGAACCGAAAAGGATAAAAACATTAAAAGTGATAACAGTATTTTTTTCATATCTATTCCTTAGTGGTTGGTATTGTTATTGGTTGGAGCAGCTTTTACCAAAATAGGTTTAAAATTATTTTTGATTAAATCATTTTTAATTTGCATAATCTGTGCGTCATCCATCATGGGCCCTACTCTTACCTTATGTGAAATCTCATTATTGGGCAGAGGGGTTGTGAGAATCACAGCTTCGAAACCGAGTAGTGCTAATTTAGCTTTCATGTTGTCAGCATCTTTCTCAGATGAAAATGCACCGATCTGGAAGAAATATATTTCCTTCGCTGGAATTGCTGCTGGATTCTTAAGCGCTTGGGTCGCATCTTTATCGCTGACATCTTTGTCACCGTTAGGCAAGATATTATAAAAATCAAATTTGGTAGGCTGATCTTGAACGGCATTTTCAGCTTCCATATCAGGTTTTGCGGCACCTTGAATTTCAATACATGACCCATTGGTGTCTTTGGCCACAAAAGGACTTTTGCCATTTGTCATAAAAACCGTGATACCAATCGATAAGCCAATGCCTACGAGCGTGCCCATAAAAAGCCCATTCACAAATGAGCTACCTGATTTGCCTTTTTCCATATTTACCTTTTATTAAATTACATTTTTTCCGGAGCGTTGACGCCGAGAAGGTTAAGACCATTTTTTAATACAATTTGTGTAGCGCTGATGAGAGTTAATCGCGCTAGCTTTTCTTGTTCATTCTCAACTAAAAATTTAGTGTCATTATAATAGCTATGAAGATCCGCCGCACAGTCTTTTAGATAGTTTGCAATGGTATGGGGTGCTAATTCAACACTAGCATGCAACACCATTTCGGGGAATTCACTTAAGCGTTTAATGAGAGTTAATTCTTGTGATGATTTAAGTCCATCAATAGGAATGTTATTTAATTGTGCGATATCTCCACCCCATTGCTTTAAAACACCCGCAATACGGGCATGCGCATATTGTATGTAATAGACAGGGTTATCTGAATTTTGTGTTTTAGCGAGATCAATATCAAACACGAGCTGCGAATCAGGTTTTCGAGCGACCAAGAAATAACGTGTGGCATCACAACCGACTTCGTCAATTAGATCTCTGAGCGTGACATAACTGCCAGCTCTTTTAGAAAGCTTGACCTCTTCTCCGCCTTTCATCACTGTAATCATTTGATGAAGTACATATTCAGGATAGGTTTCAGGAATACCGACTTTTAAAGCTTGAAGCCCTGCTCTGACTCTTGTAATCGTACTGTGATGATCAGCACCATGTTCATTGATGACGCGCTTAAATCCGCGCTCCCATTTATTGAAGTGATAGGCTACATCAGGAATGAAATAGGTATAGCTTCCATCAGATTTTTTCATGACACGATTTTTGTCATCACCAAACGCTGTAGTTTTTAACCAAAGCGCATTGTCTTCTTCATAGGTAAAGCCATTTTTAGTGAGAGAATCTACAACTTTTTCTATTTGACCATTTTGATAGAAAGAAGATTCTAAAGTGAAGATATCAAATTTAATCTGGAATGCATTTAAATCTTGATCTTGTTCATGCCTTAAGTAAGCCACACTAAATTGTCGAATAGATTCTAAGTCATCGATATTGCCTGAGGCTTTAATCGTTTTACCTTCGCATTCAATGCTATCTTTTTTTAAAAAGGCATTGGCGATTTCGACAATGTATTCCCCTCGATAACCATCTTCAGGAAATGCAGGGTCGGAGGGGTCCATATTGTGACATCGGGCATGAACTGATTTTGTAAGGTTATCAATCTGTGCACCCGCGTCGTTGTAATAAAATTCACGCGTTACATCCCAGCCATTAAATTTTAAGAGTCTCGCTAATGAGTCTCCAATCGCAGCACCTCGACCATGACCAACATGAAGTGGACCCGTAGGATTAGCTGATACAAATTCGATTTGCACTTTTTGAGGGTTACCTTTTTCATTATGCCCCGAAGTATTTTGTCCGTAAGCTGTCGGATTTTTTAAAATCTCATGGATAATGAAGGTACGCGCTTTGTCGCTTAAATAGAAATTAATAAAGCCCGCTCCCGCAATTTCAACTTTTTCAATCAAAGGTGAGGATGGTAACTTTTCAATGATGAGACTTGCCAATTCACGCGGATTTTTTTTCAAAGTTTTTGCGAGCGCCATGGCTAAGTTACTTGAAAAATCCCCATGTTCGATCGATTTAGGGCGATCTAATTGAATAGAATTCGCTAAAATCTCAGGATGTATCGATTGTGCGACAGGCAACAATAATTGTAGAAGATGCGATTTCACGTCTTAGAATGATAGGTAACGATTAAAGCGTTTATTTTAACTTAGAATTGATGGACTCCCCTTAAAAACTAAAGCCATGACCGAAGCACTGCATATTTTAAAAGTCGCCCTTGATGTCCCACTCGACCGGGTTTTTGACTATAAGACTGACCACCCCAATACTCAAATGGGACAGTATGTAGTGGTCCCCTTTGGTGCCCGCAAAATGATAGGCGTCGTGGTAGGCATTTCTAATACTTCATCTATTGAATCTAAAAAATTAAAGTCTATTATTCGCCTCGATCCGGAAGTGATTTTTGATGAGAAGAGTTTTAAGCTTTTTCAATTTTGTAGTCAGTATTATCACTATCCTTTAGGCCAAACGATTTTATCCGCTGTGCCTTCCCGCTTAAAAAAATTAAATACAAAGGCGATGGCAAAAAAATATCTTTATCGCTTAACACCTAAAGCAATTCAATTAGGTGTGGATGCGTTACCTCTTCGCCAAACCATCTTAAAGCGTATCGTGATGGCCATGATTGATGCCAATGTTCTTGATGAGGCAAGTCTTCGTTCGATCACTAGCACTTGGAAAAAATCAATCGAAACGCTGGACAAAATGGGTTGGATTGAAAAAGAAGAGTTAACCTTAGACGACAGAATCTATACACAAGCAACTATTCCATCATTAAATAGCGACCAACAAGAAGCCTTTGATGAAATTTCAAAAACCAATAAAAAATTTGCAGCTTGGTTACTTTATGGCATTACCGGGAGTGGCAAAACTGAAGTTTATATTCGTTTGATTGAAGAAGCTTTAAAAAAAGAACACGCACAAGTTTTAGTATTAGTTCCTGAAATTAATTTAACGCCACAATTAGAGAGTCGCTTTAGATCACGTTTTGAAAAATATACACTCGTCACACTTCATAGCCATTTAACGGATAACGAACGTTTGACTCATTGGCGACTTGCTAAAGAAGGCACTGCCCAAATTATCATCGGTACGCGTTTAAGTGTTTTTACGCCCATGCCGCATTTATCTCTCATCATCATTGATGAAGAACATGATGCCTCATTCAAACAACAAGAAGGTTTACGTTATCACGCACGTGACGTCGCAATCTTTAGAGCTAAGTCTGAAAACATTCCGATCGTGATGGGTACCGCAACACCATCGCTTGAGAGTTGGTTCAATGCGACAAAGACAAAAGACACCAAAAAATTCGGCTTCCTAAAACTAACTTCGCGTGCGGTTGAAGATTCAACCCTGCCTGACATTAAATGCATTGATATCTCAAAATCGACTGTCACTAAAGGATTTTCGCCTTATCTCATTGATGCGATTCGAGACCGTTTAAATAAAAAAGAGCAAAGCCTTATCTTTATTAATAGGCGTGGTTTTGCACCCGTACTTCTTTGTTCCTCATGTCAGTGGACAGGCCGTTGCCATCGTTGTAGCTCTCGCTTAGTGGTGCACCTAAATCAAAAACGATTACGTTGCCATCATTGCGGCCATGATGAAAAAATGCCACTCCAATGTCCTTCATGTGGGAACACGGATTTGTATCCAACAGGATTAGGGACACAGCGCATAGAAGAAACATTAAAAGAATTTTTTCCTGAAGCGCGCATTCTAAGAGTCGATCGCGATTCCACAAAAACCAAAGAAGCGCTTAATGATTTATTTTTGAAGATGAAACATCGTGAGATTGATATTTTGATTGGCACGCAAATGTTATCTAAAGGACATGACTTTCCGCATTTAAGTTTAGTGGGCGTATTAGATACCGATCAGGCTTTATATAGTCCGGACTTTAGAGCGAGTGAACGTTTATTTTCGCAACTGATGCAAGTGAGTGGTCGCGCGGGTCGTGCCAGTATAAAAGGCGAAGTCTATATACAAACGGCATTTCCTAATCATCCTATATTTGAAGCATTAAAAACACATGACTACGAACACTTTGCCAATGAGCTTTTAAAAGAAAGAGAATTGGCAGAGCTAAGTCCTTTTGCGTTTCTAGTACTCTTAAAAGCAGAAGCACATCAATTGACGCATGTGATGCAATTTTTAAATGAGGCGATGATGAATGCGCAAAATTTAAGTAGGCACGTCACTGTTTATAATCCAGTGCGACCTATTATGGAACGATTAAAAGGTATGGAGCGCGCCCAATTAGTTCTACAAGCAAACTCTCGCGTGGCATTACAAAAACTACTTGATGATTGGGTACCTTATTTACGTGAAAATAAATTAGGTCAGAAAGTGAAATGGGTGGTCGACGTAGACCCGCTCGAATTTTAAAAAAAGCCGCTTCATGAAATTAAAACTATTTTTTATTTATAGTTTTTTAGGAAAAAATTGACAGCTTTTGGAGGGGTTGATAGTATGTGGAAATTATCCGATAAACGTAAAAATATTTAACCCTAATTAACCTTAATTTTATCGCTCTGAGAAAACTTAGATCATGAATTACATTGTCAAAGTATTAGTCGTGATCTTGATGACAATAACATCCTCTCTTTATGCAGCAGAATTAGAACCCCTCAAACAGTTTATCAATCGAAAGCCATTATTTTTCTCGGACAAAAACGATACAGAAATGCTGGCATCAAGATGCAGCGCATTATATTTAGTATTAGGTTCTAGGACTGAGTCAGTGCCAAAGTCAAAAGAGATGCAAGATATCTCAAAAGAATATGCTGATCAAGCTGTGGTATACGATCAAGTGAGAGAAGTCATTTCTAAAGTGACAAAATCATCAATCACCCAACAAAAAGAATTTGCTCAGAACTATGCGAATATGACATTGATTAACTGGAAAAAACACGACGATATATTTAAAGGCATGGTGAATGATGATTTGGACGTTTGTCAAAACAACTATATTTATTTCAAAAAGTTGGCAGTTAACTTATCTAAATAGACTAAAAAGTAATCCTTAACAAAGTCAGTTAAATTTTAAAGATTGTTTTTGCTTTCGTTTTTCTAAGGTTTAAGAGTGAAGTGGTCATAAGATCTTATGACCTAAAATTAGGTTGACTGCACCTGGTGAATTGTCATTTTCACCAAGTGTTTTTTAAGACCTATTAATTTTCACTTTGACCGAATCTCTAATCCCACTAAAATGAAGGCATGAAAAAAAATCCTCCCTGCGTCATGACATTTTCAGCAACCGATCCGACAGGCGGCGCTGGACTTCAAGCTGACGTTTTAACTTTAGCCAGTTTAGGTTGCCATCCCTTATCTGTAACAACGGCGATTACTGTGCAAGATACCTCAGGGGTTGAAAGCATGATGGCTTTCGATGCAGATTGGGTGAATGATCAAGCGCGCACTTTGTTGGAAGACATCGAAGTCTCTGCATTTAAATTAGGTTTATTGGGTAGCGTTGAAACGATTGCGATGATTGCAGAAATTGTGGCCGACTATCCCACAATCCCTCTCATCATTGATCCTGTATTAGCATCAGGACGAGGCGATGCATTAGTCACGAATGAAATGATTAATGCCATGTCAGATTTATTATTATCTCAAGCAACGCTTATTACGCCGAATAGTATTGAAGCAAGACGCTTAGCGTTTAAAGACAGTGATGATTTTGGTGAGGCGAGTTTAGATGAGTGCGCCGAACGGCTTATTAACACCGGCTGTCAATTGGCATTAATTACGGGCACTCATGAAGTGACGACTGAAGTCATTAATACCCTATATAACGAGCATGGCAAAGTGAAGAGTTACAACTGGGAAAGATTGGTAGGGAGTTATCACGGCTCAGGCTGTACCTTAGCCTCAGCGATTGCCGGCTGCATGGCATTAGGATCCACCTTAGAAGAAGCGATTCAAGAAGGACAGCGCTTTACTTGGCAGTCTCTAAAGCATGGATATAAGCCTGGCATGGGACAATTTATTCCAGATCGACTTTTTTGGGCCCATGACGACGAATTGGAATATGCGCGATTCATTCATCATTAAAGGTTTATACGCCATTACCCCGGATTCGGCGGACTTAAACACCCTCATTCAAAAGACTCAATTGGCCATCGAAGGTGGTGCTTTTATGGTGCAATATCGCAGTAAAATACAGAATCGTGACGTTAAAATGCAGCAATGTGCTGCTATTTTACGTCTTTGTCGTGAATATGATGTCGCTTGCATTGTGAATGACGATGTAGAGATGTGCCGTATTTTGGATGCAGATGGCGTTCATTTAGGTGAAAATGACGACAATATCGCAGAAGTTAAGCACATTTTAGGCGAAGATAGCATCATTGGAAGCTCATGTTATGACCAACTAAATCGTGCAAAAATTGCTCAAAAAGAAGGTGCGAGTTACGTCGCTTTTGGTACGATGTTCCCAACCCCCACAAAACCTAATGCTCCGAGAGCCACTTTAGAACTTTTAAGAGAAGCTAAATCTGAAATCCAAATCCCTATCGTTGCAATTGGGGGCATCACCATGAATAATGCACATGATGTGATTAAGACAGGGATCGATGCGATCGCTGTCATTGCTAGTCTTTATGAATCTAATTCTATTAAGGAAACCGCAGAAACATTCTCACAGATGTTTCATTAAATCGATATGAGTCAAAATAAAACGCTATTTGAACGTTCACAAAAAGTCATTCCAGGTGGCGTCAATTCCCCTGTCCGCGCATTTAAGTCTGTGGGCGGCACACCAATTTTTTTCAAAAAAGGCTTAGGCAGTAAGTTATGGGATGAGGATGATCGAGAATATATCGACTACATCAATTCCTGGGGCCCCATGATTTTAGGCCATGCGCACCCGCAAGTCTTAAAAGCGGTTCAAGAAGCATCCTTTGATAGCCTGTCGTTTGGCGCGCCTACGAAACGTGAACTCGAAATGGCAGAGTTACTTGTGAAACTCATGCCTAGTATTGAACAAGTAAGACTCGTGAGTTCAGGCACGGAAGCCACGATGAGTGCAATTCGTGTTGCACGCGGATTTACTAAGCGAGACACGCTCGTTAAATTTGAAGGTTGTTATCACGGTCATGCCGATGCACTATTGGTTAAAGCAGGATCAGGATTACTCACCTTTGGAGAACCAAGTTCTGCAGGCGTTCCAGAGGATGTCGCAAAACATACGTTGACGTTACCTTATAACGATGTCGATGCATTAAAAACACTGTTTAAAGAAAAAGGCGACACCATTGCAACTGTGATTATTGAGCCAGTGGTAGGCAATATGAATCTCATTATTCCTCATATGGAATTCTTAAAAACATTACGAGAGCTATGCACCAAACATGGCACTGTGCTAATTTTTGATGAAGTAATGACAGGCTTTAGAGTGCATATAGGTGGCGCTCAAGCGCTCTATGGTGTGACTCCTGATTTGACGACACTCGGTAAAGTGATTGGCGGCGGTTTGCCCGTCGGTGCCTTTGGTGGACGCCGGGACATTATGCAATGTTTGGCACCCATAGGTGCGGTATATCAAGCAGGTACATTGTCTGGAAACCCTGTGGCAGTCGCGGCAGGTTTAGCTACCCTCAAACTCGTGCAAGCTCCAAATTTCTATGAAGAGTTAACAAAAAAAACCAAATCACTCGTGGATGGACTCACCAAAGCCGCACATGAATTGAATATAAAATTTAGTGCGCAATCCGTAGGTGGTATGTTTGGTATTTACTTCAGTGAAAAGGCGCCTACCAGCTTTGATGAAATCATGAAAAGCAATAAGGAACAGTTCAATCAATTCTTTCATCACATGTTAACGTCCGGTTTCTACTTTGGCCCATCCGCATTTGAAGCGGGCTTTGTGTCGAACGCCCATACAGATGGGGATATTCATCAAACGATCGAAGCCGCAAAAGAAGTCTTTCAAGTCCTTAAATAAGCTCAATAATTGTTGAATTACAAGGCGTTAGGCTTTATTATTGAAGGTTCCGTTTAATCTTTTTAATGTAGTTTATGACTCAATTCGAAAGACCTGAGCAACAAGGTCTCTATAACCCTAAAAATGAGCATGATGCCTGTGGCGTCGGCTTCGTGGCTAATATTCATGGTACTAAAAGTCACACGATTGTGGCTCAGGGCCTACAAATATTAACCAACCTAACGCATCGTGGGGCTACGGGTTATGACCCAAAATTAGGTGACGGTGCCGGCATTCTTATTCAAATGCCAGACGGCCTCATTCGAGACGAAGCTAAAAAACTATCTATTGATTTGCCTCATCCAGGCCAATACGCATGTGGTCTTATTTTCTTTCCACAATCAAATGCGCATCGCACTCAATGTGAAAAGATTATCACTGACATTATCAAAGAAGAAGGCCAAACATTTTTAGCTTGGCGTGATGTACCCACCAATAATTCAAATATCGCAGATGCTGCGAAAGCTCTAGAACCCAAAATCAAACAAGTCATCATTGGTCAAGGTAAAGATATAAATGATCAAAATCATTTCGAACGAAAACTTTTTGTCATCCGTAAACGTATTGAACATAGCGTTAAAAAATTAGGACTCGATGACCCCGCACAATTTTATATTCCATCTCTTTCAAGTCGCACGATTGTTTACAAAGGCATGCTGCTTGCCAATGAAGTGGATACTTATTACCCAGATTTAAAAGATGAGCGTGTCACATCGGCATTAGCATTAGTGCATCAACGTTTCTCAACGAATACATTCCCTGCATGGGATTTAGCACATCCATTTAGAATGATTGCGCATAACGGTGAAATTAATACGGTACAAGGTAATGTGAATTGGATGCGTGCACGACATGAAAGTATGCAATCCGCATTATTGGGTGACGACCTAGAAAAACTATGGCCACTCATTATCGAAGGTCAATCAGACTCTGCATGTTTTGATAACTGTTTAGAGTTGCTCGTTGCTGGAGGTTACAGTCTTCCACACGCGATGATGATGTTAATTCCTGAAGCATGGTCGGGTAACCCGATGATGGATGAAGATCGTCGTGCGTTCTACGAATATCACGCTGCATTGATGGAGCCATGGGATGGCCCAGCCGCTGTTGCATTTACCGATGGCCGAATGATTGGGGCCACGTTAGATCGAAATGGATTACGCCCCGCGCGTTACTTAATGACCGATGATGGTGTCGTCATGATGGCATCCGAAATGGGTGTGCTTCAATTCCCACAAGAAAAAATTATTAAGAAGTGGCGTTTGCAACCAGGCAAAATGCTTCTCATTGATATAGACAAAGGCCGCATCATTGATGACGAGGAAGTGAAAAAAGAACTCGCCACACACAAACCTTATCGCAAGTGGATTGATAGCTCGCGATATTTCTTAGGCGACTTCCCAAAAACAAATAGCAAGACTGAACTTAAAGCTTCACTTCTCGATACACAACAAAGTTTTGGATACACCCAAGAAGATATTAAATTTATTCTGCAGCCCATGGTGGCGAACGGTGAAGAGAACTCAGGTTCGATGGGTAATGATGCCGCACTTCCCGTGCTCTCAAAAAAACCAAAACTCATTTACAACTACTTCAAACAATTATTTGCACAAGTCACTAACCCACCGATCGATCCGATTCGTGAAGAGTTAGTCATGTCGCTGGTGACCTTCATTGGACCGAAACCAAATTTATTAGCAGTCGATGAAACAAAACCGACCACCCGTCTTGAAACAAGTCAGCCTGTGTTAACACTGGATGATTTAGAACAATTAAAAAATATTTCTAAGCTCACAAAAAACGCTTACAAATCTTTAGTGCTTGATATTACATACGATGTGAAAGGTCTTAAAAAAGACGATGCCTACGGCATGAAAAAAGCGATTGATTCACTTCGCCAAGATGCACACAAAGCGGTGAAGGATGGTTATAACATTCTGATCTTGTCCGACCGCAATCAATCTAAAGATCGTATGGCCATCCCAGCATTGTTAGCGACATCAGCCACGCATCAACATTTAGTGCGTGAAGGTTTGCGAACCAATACAGGTTTAGTAGTGGATACAGGTTCAGCACGTGAAGTGCATCACTTCGCCCTTTTAGGAGGTTACGGTGCAGAAGCGATTTGTCCTTGGCTAGCTTACGAATCTATGAATGCCATGACCACTGATCATGCGCTCGCTCACAAGAACTTTATTAAATCGATTGGTAAAGGCCTCTACAAAGTGATGTCTAAGATGGGCATTTCAACTTACCAATCTTATTGCGGCGCACAAATTTTTGAAGCAGTAGGACTTAACTCTCAACTCATTAATGCTTACTTTAAAGGTACGGCCACTAATATCGAAGGTATCGGTATTGAAGAAATCGCAGAAGAAACCATGCGTATTCATCAGTCCGCTTTTGGTGCTGACCCAGTTTTAGTGAATGCACTAGATGCCGGCGGCGAATATGCCTTTAGAGTCAGAGGCGAAGAACACATGTGGACACCGGATTCGATTGCAAAATTACAACATGCGACACGAACGAATCAATACAACACCTATAAAGAATATGCAGCCCTCATTAATGATCAAACGAAACGTCAAATGACTTTACGTGGATTATTTAAATTAAAAACCAATGACAAAGCGATCCCCATTGATGAAGTTGAATCAGCTAAGGAAATTGTTAAACGTTTTGCAACGGGTGCGATGTCATTAGGATCGATTTCAACAGAAGCGCATACGACATTAGCGATCGCGATGAATCGTATCGGTGGCAAATCGAATACCGGCGAAGGTGGGGAAGACGCAAAACGTTTCTTAACACTTGATAAAGATAATACCGTTGCCAACGTAATTGGCCTTAACTTAATTGAGAGTGATATTAAACTTAAAAAAGGTGATTCACTTCGCTCACGCATTAAACAAGTGGCTTCTGGTCGTTTTGGTGTGACTGCAGAATATTTGAGTTCTGCCGATCAAATTCAAATCAAGATGGCACAAGGTGCAAAACCTGGCGAAGGCGGACAATTACCAGGGCATAAAGTGAGTCCTTACATTGCAAAACTTCGTTTCTCAGTGCCTGGTGTGGGTCTTATTTCACCTCCACCGCATCACGACATTTATTCGATCGAAGATTTAGCGCAACTTATTCATGACTTAAAAAATGCCAATCCAAGTGCAAGTATTTCAGTGAAACTCGTATCTGAAACAGGCGTAGGGACAGTAGCAGCAGGTGTAGCAAAAGCGAAATCCGATCACATCGTGATCGCAGGCCATGACGGCGGCACAGGAGCCTCTCCTATTTCATCGATTAAACATGCAGGCACCCCTTGGGAAATTGGACTCGCTGAAACACAACAAACTTTAGTATTAAATCGTTTACGCGGACGTGTCATTGTTCAAGTGGATGGACAAATGAAGACAGGACGCGATGTCGTCATCGGTGCCTTATTAGGTGCAGATGAATTCGGCTTTGCGACAGCACCGCTCGTGGTTGAAGGTTGCATCATGATGCGTAAATGTCATTTGAATACATGCCCAGTCGGTGTGGCCACGCAAGATCCAGAATTACGCAAACGCTTCACTGGCCAACCTGAACATGTGGTGAATTATTTCTTCTTTGTGGCCGAAGAAGTACGTGAATGGATGGCATCTCTTGGCATTAGAAAATTTGATGATTTAATCGGACGTGCTGATTTACTTGATACGCAAGCAGGTATTGAACACTGGAAAATTCATGGACTTGATTTTAGTAAAATTTTCTATCAACCCAATGTTGAAAAAGAAGTGTCACGTCGTCACACAGAAGAACAATCCCACGGTCTTGAGCATGCGCTTGATAACGAACTTATTAAATTATCAGAACTTGCATTGAATAAACGTCAAAAAGTATCGATTAATTTATCGATTACGAATACAAATCGAACGGT
>Ga0214921_10004996_pt1 | contig 19054 bp, 19 predicted proteins | sample LL1505_MetaG_FD_177992 | JGI IMG/M metagenome (GOLD analysis project Ga0214921, IMG submission 177992) | Freshwater microbial communities from Lake Lanier, Atlanta, Georgia, United States - LL-1505 | ecosystem: Environmental > Aquatic > Freshwater > Lake | place: USA: Georgia | collected... | reverse complement strand
CCTGGCCAATCATCTGGCATCAAAATACGAGTCAGGCCTGGATGATTATCAAAAATAATTCCAAACATGTCATAAGTTTCACGTTCATGCCAATTAGTCCCGGCCCACACCTCAACTAATGAAGGCAGATGTGAATCTTTATCTGAAACACAAACTTCTAATCTAATTCGCTGATTTCTAGTAATCGAAAGCAAAGAATAGACCGCGTGTAACTCTCGGCCAATTTCATCTGGATAGTGCGCACCACTAACACCGATACACATCTCAAATTTAAGTTGATCACGCAAAATTTTTGCAACATCAAACAAACGATCTCGCTTGATAAACAAAGTTAATTCGCCGCGGTCTACAACAACCTTTTCAATCGCATCGCTAAATAGCGGATAAGCTCTTTCTAAATCATCGGCAACCTGATCAAAATAACCACCAAATGGGCGCTGAGTTGAGCCAATAACTGTTGTTGTATTTACAAGGCCACCAAAGCCTGAAGTGTCACCACTTCCACTTGCCCCAAACATTCCGTTCTTACTCATGCGAGTAATCCTTTTAATTGATGAGTTGGCTTAGCAGCAAGGGCAGCTGCTTCAACCTCTTTAATTATTTTCTCTCGATTTGGTCCTAATTTTTCATTACCAATTTGCTCATGCAGTTTCAAAATCGCATCCATTAACATTTCAGGACGTGGTGGGCAGCCTGGTAAATAAATATCTACTGGAATGATGTGATCTACGCCTTGCACAATTGCATAATTATTAAACATTCCGCCAGATGAAGCGCACGCGCCCATTGCAATCGTCCACTTAGGAGCAGCCATTTGATCATAAATCTGACGAACTACAGGTGCCATTTTGTTACTAACTCGACCAGCCACAATCATTAAATCAGCTTGGCGAGGAGAGGCGCGAAAAACTTCCATTCCAAATCTTGCTAAGTCGTACCGTCCAGCACCTGCTGCCATCATTTCAATTGCGCAGCATGCCAAACCAAAAGTTGCTGGCCACAATGAGTTCTTGCGCATGTAGCCAGCAAGTTTTTCAACTGTTGTTAATAAAAATCCGCTTGGTAATTTTTCTTCTAAGCCCACGACTAATCCCATTCCAATCCGCCGCGGCGCCAAACATAGGCATAAGCAACAAAAACTGTTCCAATAAATAATCCCATCTCAACTAAACCAAATAATCCAAGCTGATCAAATGAGACTGCCCATGGATATAAAAAGACAATTTCGATATCAAAGACAATAAAAAGCATTGCAGTTAAGAAATATTTGACCGGAAATCTTCCACCGCCTGCTGCTTGTGGTGATGGTTGAATTCCACATTCATAAGCATCTGATTTGGCTCGGTTATATCTTTTTGGTCCAGTAAGTGCTGCTGCCACAATTGAAAAGGCAGCAAATCCAAAGCCGATAGCCCCAATCGCCAGGATCGGTACATATGGATTTATTGAAGGATTCATACGGTCAAATCTTATTGTTTGCCGAAGGTTTCATTAGCCACTTACGCCTTATAACCTATGTGAACTGCAACAATACCGAAGGTTAAATCCTGCCAAGCCACTGATTTAAAGCCGCTATCTCGCATTATGGAGGCCAATTCGGCCTGATCTGGCCAGGCCCTAATTGATTCGGCTAGGTAGACATATGCGTCCGGGTTTTTGCTGATTTTTTTAACAACAATCGGTAATGCCTTCATCAAGTAATTTAAATATATTCTTCTAAAGATTGGATTTACTGGGTGTGAGAATTCCGCAACAACTATTCTGCCACCATCTTTTGTAACCCGAAGTGCTTCTTTAAGTGCCTTATCAGTATTTGAAGTATTACGAAGGCCAAATGAAATCGTAGTTACATCAAAATAATTATCATCGAATGGAAGTTTTAAAGCATCCCCTTGCACAAAATTTATGTCTTTATTTTGTTTGCGACCCTGCTCAATCATTCCATGTGAAAAATCTAAAGCAGTTACCGATGCGCCTTTGTCCACCAAGGGACGTGAAGAGGAACCGGTTCCAGCTGCTATATCTAGAATCTTCATTCCTGGTTTTGGTGCAATAATTGAAGTTACAACTTTTCGCCATGCCTTTGTCCGACCTAAACTAAGAAGGTCATTTAGAAAGTCATATCTATGTGCAACATCATCAAACATCTTTGAGACGTCATCTGGATCTTTGTTTAGATTAGCGCGGACCACAGCACTATTCTCTAAGGAGTAGGCTTTACTTACAAATCCATCAAATAGACAGGCGCAAATCTAAAATGTCCGTTTTAATTACTACTGAGATTTTGGGTAATCACCCAATACTTACCTCAGCAGATACAAATTTAGATTTAGTTTCTGCATGGGTAAGAAGTGGTGATGGTTTAGTTGGGTTTGGTGAATACAAAAGATTTGAGGTAAAAGGTGAGGATCGATTTTTAAAGGCTAAAAAATGGTGGAGTGATCAACTATCTAATTTTTCAATTCAAAATAATGTGCATGGTAGTGGCACCGGGCCAATACTCTTTTCGTCCTTCTCTTTTGACGAGAATGAAACATCTGTCCTTGTAATCCCGGAAATTGTCTTAGGACATAAAAATGGAAAATCATGGATAACTTGGATTGGAGATAAAAGCCAGCCAGATATAACTCAAATTTCTAACTCAGCCATAAGCGCCGAAGTTACATGGCAAAAAGGATCAATAAGTGATGATAGGTGGCGCGATCAAGTAACTACCGCGATTACTGCGATTAAAGATAGCCAGCTTGAAAAAGTTGTCCTTGCTCGGGATTTAACTGCGACATCAAATACAAGTATTGATGTTCGAAATTTGTTGCAGCGACTTGAGATTGAATATCCATCAACATGGTTGTTTTTTGTAGATGGCTTAATTGGTGCAACTCCAGAATTGTTAGTTCGCCTAAGCAAATCGCTTATTACTTCAAGAGTTTTGGCTGGAACAATTAGAAAAAGTGGAAATGAAGACCGTGATTTAGCACTTGCTGCCTCCTTGGCGAAATCTTCCAAAGATTTAGAAGAACATGAGTACGCAGTTAAATCTGTTGCAGACGCTCTTGCGCCATTTTGTTCCTCTACGAATGTTCCAGAATCACCATTTGTTTTACATCTTTCAAATGTTATGCATCTTGCAACTGATGTAACTGGGGTATTAAATGACAGTGCGAAGCAAGCAGATATTTTTACACTGGTTGAAAAATTACATCCCTCTGCAGCGGTTTGTGGAACGCCAACCGATGTGGCAAAAAAACTTATCGGAACTCTTGAAGAGATGAATCGGGGTCGATATTCCGGGCCCGTCGGTTGGATTGATGCTCATGGTGATGGTGAAATTGCCATTGCACTTCGTTGTGGCCAACTTTCAGCTGATCACAAGTCAATTCGAATTTTTGCTGGTTGCGGAATTGTTGCCGGCTCGGATCCAGTTAATGAGTATGCAGAGAGTCAGGCTAAGTTAATGCCAATGCGGACCGCGCTTGAAACAAGTTGAGCAATATTTCTTAACTGCTCAGCATTTTTTTCTCGACTTGGCACAGTTACTACTACGACCTCAAATCCTTTAACTTCTTTACTCAATAGTGATTGGAGTTCTTCTGAACTCGAGGCTTTATTAACAGTTACCCCAAATCCTCCAATTACCTTAAGTAAATCTAAATTATGAGGAGTACCGAAAAGTTGCTCAAAATTACCAGTTTTCGCCTGAGGTAAAGTCGAAAATATTCCTCCACCATTGTTGTCAATTACGAAAATACGCAAATTCCCACCTGTTGTGTTTGTCAGAGCTGATATGTCATGCAGGAATGTCAGATCTCCCAAGATTGCAGTTGTCTGCTCGAATTCATTTGTTATCCCAAATACAGTTGAAATATTTCCATCAATTCCAGCTAATCCGCGATTAGCAAATACTGAGATACCGCTGCGAGGGTGGGCAAAGGCTTCGATATCGCGCACCGGTCTGGATGAGCCAATAAAAAGAGCGCTCTCATTAGGCAAATGGTCGCAAATTGTTCTGATTGCAAGTTGTTCAGACCAAGTTAAATTCTGTAATTGAATAGCTGCAGCATCTGATGCTTTGCGCCAAACACTTTCATCTGTCTTGGTACTAACTATACCGGTTGGTAATGCCTCAAGAATTAAATCTGCCTCTCTTTTAATATCTATATCAGCAGTTCTTGGATCAATCACAATTACTTTTTTAGCAAGCTTGATGAACGAATTTGTACTTCGAGATAATGTCGTTCGACCAATCACAATCACATTATCTGGGGCTAGTTTTGCGGCAATCTGTGGGTCCGATAAGAATAAAGATGTATGAGCGATTGATTGTGGAAAAGAGATTGGATCCTCACAAATTACTGGCCAATTTAATTTAGCAGCAAAATCATTTACTTGTGCTACTGAATAACCAGCTCGGTCATGACCAATAATTAATACTCCACTGCCTACATCTAATTTTCCCGCAATAATATTCTCGTAGATGTTCGGAATAATTCTCATACCTGCAAGCCAATCTATATTTTCACTTTCCACTAATGGTTCATCAAATTGAACATTCAAATGAACTACGCCACCAGTTAAAAGTTTTTTTACATCTATCTCTGCTGCAAAATCATGAGTTTTAATTACTGGATAGATACTCACTTGATCAGTTGTTTGGTTTGCGCCAGTTTTGCGAAGTCGAGCTGGTCGATCGGCTGTAATTAATATCAATTTATTATTGCTATGAAAAGCCTCCAATGCCGCCGGATGAAAATTAGCCGCCGCAGTACCGCTTGTGCAAATAACTGCTACATATTGATTGCTTGCTTTAGAGATTCCAAGTGCATAATAAGCAGCACCACGCTCATCTATTTTTATATGCAAATCAATAATCTCTTTACTTGCGGCTTCACCTATAGCAATTGCAAGAGGTGCATTTCGTGAACCGGGTGAAATTACAAAATCACTTACTCCTACTTCTATTAACTGCCTAACTAATGAATGTGCTAATTTTGTTGAGTTGATCAAAATAAGCCTCCTTCATAAATTGCATCGGCTCTATCTTGCCACCATTTCTGCCTACTAGGTTCTACTTTAAATTCTTCAATTCGATCAGGAGTTACTTTACGGTTACTTATAATTCCATTTATCGGTATTAGTGAATTACTTGTTACATCACCTTCTAATAAACTAACGGTGCCAAGCCCACACGCACCATAAAGATTAGGCACGGCAGCAGCAAGCGATAATCCATGCGAAATACCTATGCTACTGTCTAAAGCGCTTGAGATAACTACTGGTAGATCTATTTTTTCAATCACTTCCAATGCTGCACTAACTCCGCCAGTTGGTGCCCACTTGATTATTGCGATATCTGCAACTTCTCTAATACGAGTTAAATCCCCTGCTAAATACTTTCTTATGGATTCATCAACAGCGATTTTGATTGCAGTGTTGTTGCGTAGGCTATTTAAGTCTGCAAAATCAGTACAAGGTTGCTCAATGTATTCAATTAAACTTCCAAATGCAGTTTCATAACTTTGCACATTCGCTATTGCCTCTTCTAGTGCCCAACCACCATTAACATCTAGTCGAAACTTAGCTTTCGGGACTTCCTTTAAGCATTCAATTAGTAACGCCTGATCAGTCTCAAAATCATTAATTTTTATTTTGATCGTATTGCAACCATCAAATCCGGCAAGCAATTCCTTTACTTCAATCACCTTTACGTTAGGCAAAGTAGCGTTAATTTCTAGTTTGTCTCTAATTGGTGTTGGTGGCTCTTTTGTAGCACCTTCAATTGCAGCCTTTAACCATGTGCTGGATTCTTTATTACTGTATTCAACAAATGGCGAAAACTCGCTCCAGCCAGCTGGTCCTTCAAATAACGCAATTTCTCGATTTTTAATTCCACGAAAGTTTGCCTTAACTGGAATTGAAACTACTTGTAATTTGAACGGAAACATTACTTAAGGTCGTTTAGGAAATTTATTAAAGTCTGGCTCACGTTTTTCTTGGTATGCGTTGCGCCCCTCTTGACCTTCCTCTGTTAAATAAAACAACATTGTGGCATCACCGGCTAATTGCTGAACGCCTGCTAAACCATCATCTGCTGCGTTAAGGCTCGCCTTTAATAAACGAAGTGCCATTGGTGAGTGACGTAGCATTTCTCTTGCCCAAGAAACTGTTTCAGCCTCTAACTCTTTAACCGATACCACTGCATTAACTAGTCCCATATCGAGTGCTTCTTTCGCATCATATTGGCGACATAGAAACCAAATTTCACGGGCTTTCTTTTGCCCAACATGCGCTGCTAGTAAACCAGCTCCATACCCACCATCAAATGACCCAACCATCGGTCCGGTCTGACCAAACTTTGCATTCTCTGCAGCAATTGTTAAATCACAAACAACATGTAATACATGTCCGCCGCCAATTGCCCAGCCAGCAACCATTGCTACAACTGGTTTTGGTGTGCGACGAATTTGAACTTGTAAATCTAAAACATTTAATCGGCCAATTCCTTTTTTACTAAGTGCGTCATCGCCAAGATAGCCATCATCGCCACGGACATTTATGTCACCACCTGAGCAAAAAGCCTCTTCGCCGGCACCAGTAAAAATGATCACACCTACTTGATCGTTATCTCGAGCTAAATCAAATGCATCAGATAATTCAAAAAGTGTTTGTGGACGAAATGCATTTCTTACTTCTGGGCGGTTAATTGTTATCTTTGCCATACCCTCTGCAACTTGATATGTAATGTCTGTAAATTTTTCCCCGCCAGATCCCGTTTGCCACTTAGGAATGGTGCGATCTCCTGGCTGGCGTTTGATTGGCTTACTCAAGGCGGGCTCCAAAGGTTAAAAGGAATTTAGATAAGAGATAGCCTACGGGGATTATGGGGGAAAAAGAACTTCGCGCATTAATTCCTATTCAGCCTGAGTGGTCAATCCCACAGCTACAAGAAAATTTAGCCAAGGCGCTAGAAGGCTCAGGGCCTGCGCTATCAACCAAACAAATTGATTTTAAAGAGGTAGATAAAAATATTGCACTAGTGGTTAGTACATCTGGCTCAACTACTGAATCAAAATTAGTTGCTATTTCAGATGCAGCATTAATTGCTTCTACAAATGCCAGTCATAAGTATTTAGGTGCGGTGCCAGGAGATAGTTGGTCATTGCTTTTGCCTACAACTCATATTGCTGGTCTGAATGTATTAATTAGAGCAACTGCACTTGGTTCTCGAGTGATTGATAATCGAAACACTACAAATTATGTTGATGCCGATTTTATTTCAATAGTTCCAACTCAACTTTATAAAGCTTTGACTAGTGATGCTAAATTACTTGAGCATTTAACTGCAGCCGAGGCAGTTTTAGTTGGTGGTGGTCCAGTAAGTGATAAATTAAAAAAAGAAGCTGCGAATCAACATGTAAAAATTGTTACTACATATGGAATGACTGAAATGAGTGGTGGTTGTGTTTATAACCAAAAGCCACTAGATGGTGTGGAAATAAGATTAACTAGTGATGGATTAATTAAATTAACGGGGCCAATGATTGCAAGTGGATACCTATCTGAGAAAGGAGAATTAACTTCGGTTGGTATTGATGGTTGGTTTGAGAGCACTGATATGGGAGAGATATCTACTGGATTTCTCAAAGTTAATGGCAGATCTGATGAGGTCATAATTTCTGGCGGTGAAAATATTTCACTAACACTTGTAGAAGAAAAAATTAGCGAGCTATTTCCAAACCAAGAGATAATTGCTTTTGCCCTTCCTGATGAAGTTTGGGGTGAAAAACTCTGCCTTGGAAGTACTTCAAATCTTTCACTTGAAGAAATAAAGAAAAATATTGGCTCACTTTTGTCGCCAAAAGAGGTATTCTTATTTGAACAAATTCCTACAACTTCTATTGGTAAGCCAGATAGACGAGCAGCTAAAAACTTAGCGATAAAGATTATGGGTGGTAATTGAATAAGTGGGTATTAGGAGCAAGAGTTAAAACTCTGCCAGCAGCAGTCGCACCAGTTTTAGTTGGGACATCATTTGCGCCATCAATAAATTGGATAAACGCTAGTTTGGCATTAATAGTTTCACTTTCTTTACAAATTGCAGTTAATTTCTCAAATGATTACTCGGACGGAATTCGCGGGACTGACGCTAATCGAGTTGGTCCAACAAGGTTAGTAGCCTCCGGCTTAGCAAGTGCCAAGGCTGTTAAAACAGCTGCATTTGCAGCATTTACCACAGCTTGTATTTCTGGCACGTTGCTATCGATAAATACAACACTTTGGTTGATTTTAGTTGGATTAATTTCAGTTTTAGCCGCATGGGGCTACACCGGTGGGAAGAAACCATATGGCTATCTTGGTTTTGGTGAATTTTCAGTTTTTATATTTTTTGGTCTAGTTGCAACTATTGGGAGTTACTATGTTCAGACTCAACAAATAAACTGGGAAATAGTTTTACTCTCTATTCCAATCGGGTCACTATCATGTGCAATTTTAGTAATAAATAATCTTCGAGACCGCCCATTAGATGAAGTAGCTGGCAAAAAAACTTTAGCGGTTAAGTTAGGTGACCAAAAAACTAGATACTTTTATGGGTTTTTGCTGATAATCACGCAACTAAGTGTTCTAATGGCGATAAGTATCAATAGAAAAATAGCACTCGTAATGATTTGTTTACCGTTGGTATACAAAGTTTTAATGCGCGTATTGCGTGGGGGCAAGGGGGAGGAATTAATAGCAGTTTTAGGCGAAACTGCTAAGGTCCAGTTGATTACCGCGGTTCTAATTTCATTTGCATTCTTTATTTAACATTAAATAGGAGTAAACTAACCACATGCTTAAGTATCTTCTTGTCCTGGCAGTAGTTATTAATATTTTTGCCTTCATTGAGTGTGCGGTAACCCCTCAGGAAAATGTGAGACGTTTTCCAAAGTGGGGTTGGTTGTTAATAATTTTACTTCTTGGATCATTTGGAGCGGTTGGTTGGTTTATAGCCGGTCGACCAAGAAGACCTGGTCAAAATCGTGGTGGGCGTGGGCGAATCATTCCACCCGATGATGATCCAGATTTTTTAAGAAAGTTATAAGCCAGAGTATGTGTGGCGACCAGTTCCCCACACATTTATGTATATGTAATTAAACAAGAATGTCGAACCAGCAAGCAAACATAACCATGCAGCTTTTCTTCCTCGCCAGCCAATAGTTACGCGTGCATGTAAATATGCAGCATACGCAACCCAAGTAATAAATGCCCAAGTTTCTTTTGGATCCCAACCCCAATATCGGCCCCAAGCAGCCTCTGCCCAAATAGCGCCAGCAATAACTGCAAAAGTCCAAAGCGGAAATACCAATGCAACTAATCGATATGAAAGATTGTCTAAAACTTCAAGTGATGGAAGTTTTTGTGCCCAAATTGGACGCGGACCTTTTTGTTCATACCGGTCTAAAATCAAATACGCACCAGCAATACAATTTGCTAACAGAAATACTCCTCCAGAAATAATTGCTGCTGAAACATGGATTACTAACCAAGTTGATTTTAAAGCTGGAACAAGTGGCGCGCTTGGTCGATATAGCAGAGTAATTGCGGTTCCTAAAGTTAGAAGCACGGAAAGTGAAACAGGAAGTCCAAGCCAGCGTAATTTGTATTTTTTTAAGGCAAATAAATATGCACCAGAAAAAGCAAGTGCGCCTGTTATTGAAAATTCATACATGTTTCCCCACGGAACTCTGCTGGCTGATATTCCACGAAAAATAACGCCAGCGGCTAAAAGCAGGAACCCTAAAACCATAAAGGCGCTGGCTAATCTACCGACCCGCTCAGTTCTAGAAAAATCTAATTTTGTTTTCTTAATCGATTTAGCTGGAGTTTTCACCGACCATGCAACCTCAACAGCATGCGCAAAGAAAGCAAGTGTGTATAAAGCCATCGATGCATAAATAAAGTCGTTTGATAGTAAAGCTATTGATCTATTACTCACTACCCAACTCCTTAACTAGTTTCTTAATTTCATCTTCAAGACCTGGTATCCCGTTTTTTGCTAAACCTGCAATTTGTGTCTTCCGTCCTTGTTTGATCCAAATTCTTCTCTGTCTCGTAAATAGTGAAATTAGTAAACCAGAGATTGCTAGGATCGCACCAAGTAAAGCGTATCCTTTCCCGGGATCATTAATGATTTGTAAATTAACCCAAGACTTCCATCCTGTAAATGTGATACTGCCCTCACCGAAGTCATAACTCTCATTGAGTGCTAAGGCTTTCAAGCCGATTCTTTCCATTTTCTTGGTGTCAATCCGATAAACCGATTGCGGAACACCTGAATTAAGACCCAAGTCACCTTTCCAAACTGAAATTAATAAGCGTGGATCTAAAACTTCTGGGTAAGAGGAAAAACCACCCCGAATTGGATCTCGATCAGCTGTTGGTAAGAATGAAGAAACAAAACCAATTTGTGGTTGCATATCAGGAATCTTTATAGCTCCTATAGATGAAAGGTTTGAATCTTGTGGCAAGAAAGGCGTTGGGCCATCAAAAACAACTTTGCCGCTTTTGTCTCTGACAACAACTATTGGCGAATGACCGTTAGCTTGCAAAAAAATCTTTGTGCTGCCATATGTAAGTGGTTTATTGACTTTGATGATTTCAGTTTTTTCTTTCGAACCTGCTGGATTTGAAGTTAAGACGGTTAAAGTGTAATCAAGTGGTGCATTAGTCGCTGGATCATAAATCGCTTTGAAATCTTTAATTGTTAACGCAAACGGAGTTAGTGAATCCTCTGACTGATACTTTCCAAAGCTTAAAACGTCATAAGAGGTGGGTGTATTTATAAACCGATCTCCTACGTTAACTATCGCATCACCTTTACTGCCTAATAATGAGCCAGCTCCAACAGCAATCAAAATCAAAACTAATGAAAGGTGAAAAAGTAAATTTCCACTCTCTCTGGCATAACCTTTCTCTGCCGAAATCGAATTAGAATCTCTACGTATTCTAAATCGCATTTTTCGCAGCTTTGCCTCGGCTAAATCCAAATCAACTTTCTTTATTTCAGTAAAGTGTTCCATTCGATCTAAATATTTAGGTGTAATTGTTGGCGCTGCACCAATTGCCTTTAAATGTCCGATACTTCTTGGCAGTACACAACCGATTAATGAGATAAAAAGAAGTAAATAAATAGCACTAAACCATGGCGAGCTATAAACACTAAATAGGCTTAAGCGATCTAACCAAGTAGAAAGATTTGGGTTATCAATAAAGTATTGCTTAACTTGTATCGGATTTTGACTGCGCTGAGGAAATAGGGAACCCGGAATCGCAGCAACACCGAGAAGCAGGAGCAAGATAAGTGCAGTACGCATACTTGTTAATTGGCGCCAACACCACCTAAGAAATGATCGACTATCTAAGACGGTGCTCATTAGATTAAAGGGACAAAGCCAGTTATAAGATCACGTAGAGAATTCATCAGTTGATCCCAAAAATTTGTGACTTGAAGCAAGCCAATTAAAATCAAAAGTGACCCACCAATTTTAGTAATAAAATTTCCGTGTTTGGCAATCATTTTCCGGAATGGTTCTGCTCTATCTAAAAACAATCCCATTAATATAAAAGGGGCGCCGAGGCCGAAACAGTATGAGGCTGACAAAATTGCACCGCGTTGCGCTGTGGCACTTTCAAATGCCAGGACTTGAACAGCCCCCAAGGTTGGTCCAATGCATGGAGTCCAGCCAATACCGAAAGCAAAACCGATGAATGGAGCAAATATTAAACCGGTTCGCATCTTCCAGCTTGGTTTAAAACTTCTATAAAACTTCTCATTGAACAAAAAAATGAAACCAAGTGCAATAGTAAGTAAACCAAGTGCAACAGAAATTGTTCTAGAATTTTGGGCAATTTTTGATCCAAGTTGCCCAAACAATAAGCCATAGGAAATAAACAATGCGGTAAAACCAGAAACGAAAAGAATTGATCCAAGCAATACTCTGCTTCTATTTCTATTATCACTCATCCCAGATGCATACGATAGATAGCCGGGCACTAAAGGGATAACGCACGGTGAGAAGAACGAGATTAATCCAGCCAGGCATGCAATTCCCATCGCTATGAGCAAGTTGGCATCAAATATTTGATTAACAAAAAAATTACTCATTAGCTAATACCTTTTCTAACAATTTCTGAAAAGCAGCAACAGTTACCTCGCCACTTATTCGGACTGCGACTTTACCATTTTTATCGATAATGAGTGTTGTTGGAATTGCATTTGGAATTATTGATCCGGTAAAACCTAGCAATAATGAATCATCTATAAATGTTGGGTAAGTTAGCTTAAAGTTTTCATAAAATGCTCTTGCAGAAGAAAGATTATCTCTCGTCAAAATCCCAGCAAATTGAACCTGAGGGTATTTGATAGAAAATTCTTGCAAGAGAGGTGCTTCTGCTCGGCAGGGAGCACACCAAGAGGCCCATACATTAATTACCGTTACTTGGTTTAAATTAAGAGTTTTAATGCCAGAAGTTAAAGTCGCTCCAGATATCAAAGGTGCATCTTTTCGCTCAGTTTTCTTAAGGTAAGTAGCAATTCCACTACCGGCAACAAAGGAATTTTCATTTTGCGCGGATATACCACCACCAGCGCAGCCAGTCAGAAGTAATAGGCTTAAAAAAACTGATGTAAATTTCATTATTTTTTGGGTAGCAAGTGTTTTGCAGGTTCTGAATATGAAACTGAAGAAATCATTCCCTCATCATCTAATTCAAATGAAGTTACCGACGCCAACGTACACTCGCGCTTTCTTGGATCATGTAACAATCGCCGCCCCTCTACTGCAGAGCGTAAAATCCAAATAGGCAATTGATGTGATACACAAATTGCATCCTTACCACCTGCGGCATCGCGAGCAGAAAACAATCCTTTTAACATTCGGCTAATTAACTGTTCATATGGTTCCCCCCATGACGGTTTCCATGGGTTATACAAATAACGCCAAGAGCTTGGGTGGCGCAATACTCCACTTCCTAATTCAAATTTCTTACCTTCAAAGATATTGGTGGCTTCAATTAAATTCTTATCTGTAGTTAAAGGTAAGTTGTGCTTAGCAAGGATTGGTGCAACAGTTTCTTGTGCTCGTTGTAGTGGTGATGAATGAATTGCACCCAAATTTAATTTGGTTGACCACTCACCAATCACAGCAGCCATTTCGTTTCCACGATCACTAAGCCGCCACCCAGGTTGCAGACCATACAGAATTTTTTCTGGATTATAGACTTCGCCATGTCTAACAAAGTGAATTGTTTGCGCCATGGTGATAAGCATAAAGCAGAAGAATTGCCTCTCCTTCGCTAGGGTAGTGATATGGCGCTCACCCAAAAGCGAGTTGCGTTCTTTGATGTCGACAACACGCTACTAAAAGGTTCTACGCTCTTTTTCCTTGGGCGTGGAATGTATCAGCGAGGCTTTTTCACAAAAAAAGACATTTCAGCATTTGTACTAGCAAATTTAAGATATCGATTAACTGGTAGAGAAAATAAAGATGAAATAAATAGATTTCAAAATGCAGCATGCGAATTTATAAAAGGGCATAATGTAATTGAGATCGAAAAAATTGGACAAGAAATTTATGATGAGTTTGTCTCCCCTGCTATTTGGAAAGGCACAGTTGATATTGCGCAGGAGCATTTAGCTAAAGATGAAGAGGTTTGGTTAGTGACAGCCACACCACTTGATATGGCAAATCTAATTGCGAAGCGTCTTGGCTTTACTGGCGCACTTGGTACCAAAGCGGAAGTTAGTGGTGGTGTTTATACTGGAAAAATGATTGGTAATTTATTACATGGTAGAGAAAAAGCTTTTGCAATTAAGGATCTTGCTGGCATTCATGGATTTGATCTAAAAAATTGCTACGCCTACTCCGATTCTCACCATGACATTCCTCTTCTAGAAGCGGTAGGAAATCCTCGAGTGATTAATCCAGATGCATTACTTGAAATAAGGGCATACCGCGACAATTGGCCAGTTTATGATTTTAGGAGAGCTCGACGAATTAAAAAGTTTTTTGGGCCCACTGCCGGCCGAATTGCAGCACTTGCCTCTTTGCTCTCGCCAAGAAAGTTAAAACGCAAAGGTAATTAGCACACTTAAAACCCGAGTAAAGTAGGCCAGTTATGTCTACTGTCGCGATCACTTTTGCTGAAGAACTACGTGCGCGCTCAGATGAGGATCTCGCAGCAATATTTAAATTTCGTCCTGATTTAGTTACGCCGGTTCCAAATGATTTTTCAGCCCTTGCTGCACGTGCTACTTCAACGCCTTCATTAGTACGCGCTCTTGACTCCCTTAATTTATGGCACTATCAAATAATTGAGGCGGCCTGCGTATTACCTGAACCATTTAAGAAATCTGAATTAATTGCAGTAACAAGTGAAGAAACTACATTCGCCTTAGATTATCTCTGGCAAATGGGGTTGTTATATAAAGAAGGAAATAATTACCGTACACCCACTAATTTAAAACTGTTAATTGGAAATGAGCCAGTTGGCTTAGGGCCGATCTCCTCCGGCAAAGTTGATTTTACAAAGTTGAAAGATGTGCCAAAAGCTTCAGAAGATGTGCTAGAAAAATTAACTTGGGGACCACCACGAGGGCAGATCACAAATATTAAAAAGCCAGGAAGTGCAATTGGCTGGTTACTAGATAATAATGTTTTAGTTGCACTTGATTCTCATACTGTTGCCTTGCCTCGAGAATTTGGAATCAAGTTACGTGGTGGAAAAGTGCATAAAGAGTTAGTTACCAAGGCAAATGAGTTAACTGGCAGGAAAGTTGAACAAAAGCAGATTGATTTAGCCGCCATCGCGAGTATCTCAACAATTTTAAGATGGTGTGAAGAGTTTTTGCATAATCTTTCGGATGAGCCACCAACCGCACTACGGACTGGCGGTATCGGAGTTCGTGACTTAAAAAGAATTGCTGAACACTTAGGGGTCGATGAAACATGCGCTGGTTTCATTGCTGAACTTTGTTATTTAGGAGGATTACTTGTAATTGATCCTGATGATCAAATACTTCCAACTTCAGCTTTTGATATCTGGTTAACTAAACCATCTGAAGAGCGTTGGTACTCTCTTGTTGTTCTATGGCTTGATACCTCCAGGGTAAGCGGTTTAATTGGTAGGGCTTCTGACAAAAATATTGCACCGCTCGGCCCAGAGTTAGATCGTGCCGGGGTTTCACTGATCAGACGAACAACGCTTAAAGTTTTACTCGAAACTCCACAAATCTCTCCTGACCTTGGCGTCTTACAAAAAATAGTTAAATGGTGGAATCCGCAACGGGCAAACAATGATTTTATTGAATGGAATGTTCGAGAGGCAGAATGGCTTGGCATTACTGGGCAAGGTGCTATTTCTACATTTGGAAAAAACTTACTTACTATGCAAGAAAACTTGGGAATTGAAGTTTCACTTCCAAAACCCGTGGATCATATTTTAATTCAAGCAGATAATAGTGCGGTTGCTCCTGGCCCACTAACGGCAGAGCTTTCGGCTGAAATGGGAACGATTGCAGATATTGAAAGTCGTGGTGGTGCAACTGTTTACCGATTTAGCGAAGCATCAATTAGGCGTGGATTAGATCATGGTAAAACTGGGGACCAAATAAAAACTTTTCTTACTAAAACATCTAGAACTGCAATGCCTCAACCGCTTGATTACTTAATTACTGATATTGCAAAACGTCATGGAAAGTTAAGAGTTGGCACTGCTCAAACCTATATTCGTTGCGAAGATGAAGGCTTGGTTCAGCAAATTCTTCATGATAAAAAATGTGAACACTTGCGCTTGCGCAAAATTGCTCCTCAAGTTTTGGTTTCTGATCTTGAGTTAGCTGAAGTTATTAGCGAGCTACGAGATTTTGGATACTTACCGGCAGCTGAAAATGCCAGTGGCATTCTGCTTTCTCAACCAAACTTACGACGAGCTAAATCTAGGCCAAAGCCACCTAGAATTATTTCAGAGTTTACTTCTCCGAAAGAAAGCATTGTTGCAGCTGCAGTTAAAACAATCAGGGCTGGTGAGAGAAGTCGTAAAGTTGAGCCGATCGTGCCTGGGACTTCATCCAATGAAACTTTGGCAATAATTAATGAATATATAGAGGAGAAGCGGACGCTTGTGATTAGTTATGCCGATAACAACGGCGGTGTTTCAAATCGAATTATTGAGCCAATTTCAATCTCGCTTGGAACCCTTACTGCCCGAGATGAAACCACTGGTGAGATTGCACAATTTCGCATCCCACGCATCAATGGCGTAGCACCTTCTGCCGCCATTCTAGAAAATAAGGCAGACTTAGACCTATGACCGCACTAATCGATATCCAGCGTTTGGTTGAATGCGAGTCTCCGACAGATGATTTAGCTTCATGTAACCAGGTTGTTGATTTGGCAATAGAAATTGCCAATAAATTGTTAAAAACTCCCTCAACAAAGATAAATGAAAATGGTCGTCCGGTATTTTGGTGGGGAGCAAAAAATCCAAAGATTGTGCTGCTTTGTCACCTAGATACAGTTTGGCCAAAGGGTTCATTTAAACCAACTTGGAAAATTGAAGCAGATACGGCAACAGGTCCAGGCGTCTTTGATATGAAAGCAGGATTCATACAAGCGCTTTACGCCGTTTCACAAGTAAGTAGTGCACAAGATAATGTTGCATTAGTTGCAACTACTGATGAAGAAACTGGTAGTGCAACATCAAAAGAATTAATTGAAAGATTAGCCAAAACTGCAAAAGCAGTCTTGGTATTCGAAGCTTCTTTAGATGGAAAAGTTAAAACTGGTCGTAAAGGAACAGCGATGTACCAGGTTGTTGTAACTGGAAAGGCTTCGCATGCTGGCCTTGAACCTGAAAAGGGAATTAATGCAACTACTGAACTTGCAAAATTAGTTATGCAAATTGTAACTCTTGAGAATCCGGAGTTTGGCACAACTGCGGTTCCAACCGTGATGCAATCTGGTACAACCACAAATACTGTGCCGGCTTTAGCAAAATTAGATGTTGATGTTAGATCTTTTACAGTATCTGAGTTAAATCGAATAGATAAATCAATTCGGGCGTTGTCAAGCGAGATAGCCAAGGTTGAGGTTACTGGTGGTGTTAATCGACCACCACTTGAAACATCAAGTTCTATGGAACTTTACGAAACGTTAGAGAAGGTCGCAAAAGATTTAGGTTTATCCCCAATTGGCCACGCAAGTGTGGGTGGAGCAAGTGATGGCAACCTTGCTGCTGCTGCCGGAGCTAGAGTATTAGATGGTTTAGGTGCGATTGGAATAGGTGCCCATGCCCCTAACGAATCAATAAAAATTTCAACAATAGAAGAAAGAATTAAGTTAACGACTGCATTAATCAATGAGTTGCTTAAATGAGTGATGGTCCATTAATTGTTCAAAGCGATAAAACACTTTTATTAGATATTGACCATCTCCTTTCCGATGAATGTCGTAGAGCTATTGCAGCATTCGCAGAGTTAGAGAAATCTCCAGAACATATCCACACCTACCGATTAACTCCACTTGGGCTTTGGAATGCCAGAGCAGCTGGACATGATGCCGAGCAAGTAGTTGATGTATTACTGAAATACTCAAGATATGCAGTTCCACACTCATTACTAGTTGATATTGCTGAGACCATGTCTCGGTATGGCCGACTTAGACTTGAAGCGCACCCAGTCCACGGCTTGATATTAGTTTCAAATGATCCAGCAGTGCTAAAAGAAGTCACTCGTGGCAAGAAAGTTGCACCGATGCTTGGTTTACAACTTGATGAAGAAACTATTGTGGTTCACCCTGGTCAACGCGGATTCTTAAAGCAAGCACTTCTTAAATTAGGTTGGCCGGCAGAAGATTTTGCCGGTTATGTAGATGGCGAACACCATGAAATAGCTTTGAAACAAGATGGTTGGAAAATAAGAAGATATCAAGAGTTAGCTGCCGAAGGTTTTTGGCATGGCGGCTCTGGTGTTGTTGTTCTGCCATGTGGCGCTGGTAAAACAATTGTTGGAGCGGCGGCTATGGCGCATGCAAAAGCGACCACTTTAATTTTAGTGACAAACACAGTAGCTGCTCGACAGTGGCGAGAAGAATTATTAAGACGAACAGACTTAAATGAGGATGATATTGGTGAATATAGTGGAGCTAAGAAAGAAATTAGGCCAGTAACTATTGCAACTTATCAAGTAATGACCACACGAAAGCAAGGGGTTTACGCCCATCTTGACCTTTTTGATGCTATCGATTGGGGATTAATTATTTATGATGAGGTTCATTTATTACCTGCGCCAATATTTAGATTCACAGCTGATATTCAATCTCGCCGCAGATTAGGGCTAACTGCGACTTTAGTTCGTGAGGATGGAATGGAGGGTGAAGTATTTTCACTCATCGGTCCTAAACGTTTTGATGTACCCTGGAAAGAGATTGAAGCACAAGGTTATATTGCACCGGCTGACTGCGTTGAAGTACGAATCACTTTAACCGATGCCGAAAGATTAAATTATGCAACTGCTGAACAAGAAGATAGATATCGTTTTTGTGCAACCTCTCAAACAAAAAAAGATGTTGCAATAGCACTTGCTAAGCAGCACGCAAATGATCAGGTATTGGTTATCGGGCAATATTTAGAACAATTAGACCAACTTTCTGAAGCACTCGGTGTCCCAGTAATTAAAGGTGAAACTCCGGTAAAAGAACGAGAGAGATTGTTTGCATTGTTTCGCACTGGCGAAATTAAATGTTTAGTTGTTTCAAAGGTTGCGAACTTCTCGATTGACTTACCGGAAGCGACAATAGCTATCCAGGTTTCTGGCACATTTGGTTCACGCCAAGAAGAAGCCCAACGCCTAGGTCGAATCCTTCGCCCTAAAGCAGATGGAAGAAGTGCGCGGTTTTATTCACTGGTTGCGAGAGACACTGTTGATCAAGACTTTGCACAAAACCGACAGAGATTCTTGGCAGAACAAGGTTATGCCTACCGAATTATTGATGCCGATGAGGTGCTTAATAAAAATTAA
>Ga0214921_10004995_pt1 | contig 19055 bp, 15 predicted proteins | sample LL1505_MetaG_FD_177992 | JGI IMG/M metagenome (GOLD analysis project Ga0214921, IMG submission 177992) | Freshwater microbial communities from Lake Lanier, Atlanta, Georgia, United States - LL-1505 | ecosystem: Environmental > Aquatic > Freshwater > Lake | place: USA: Georgia | collected... | reverse complement strand
AAATGCTTACTATTTAAGATTTAAAAAGGAGTGGGATAAGTTTCCTACTCCTTTTTTACTAACTAATCATTTGATTTAAATGATGTTCAAATGAAATATTGAAGTAAATTGAAAATGTATTTGGTAGAGAAATATGTTTTTCTATTTTTGCGCAAGTTTAGAAACGGAGAGATGCCTGAGTGGCCGAAAGGACATGTTTGCTAAACATGCGTACGGGTAACTGTACCGAGGGTTCGAATCCCTCTTTCTCCGCGAAAAAGGGTTATTATCATTGCAGATAATAACCCTTTTTTATTTACGTCACAGCCAAAATTAATAATAATTTGGTGTGAGATTTAATGGAATTTGAATTTCCATTTATTGTGCAATCATTTTTCTTAATTCTTCTTCGCTTTTAAAACCTTCTGTTCGTATGGTTTCTTTGCCATTTTTATAAATTGCTATTACGGGAATTCCTTCAATTTTTAAAGCCTTACATAGTGATGGAGCTTCGTCAACATTTATCCTTTTTATTACTATTTTTCCTTCAAATTCATTTGAAATTTTCTCCAAACTGGGCTCCATTTTTTTGCATGGAATGCACCATGTTGCATAAAAATCAATCAAAAGAAATTTGTTTTCTGATATTAATTTCTCAAAGTCTTGTTGTGTAAATTTATCAGTAGGAGGGGTGTTACTAGTTGTAACTATAGGCAAGTTTTCATTGTCCCAAGCCATAATTCCCCCGTTTAAATCATATACATTTTTAAATCCAGCATTTGCAAGTTGCGATGCAGCTTCTGCACTGCGTCCGCCACCTTTACAATATACAAAAATAGTTTTCTGCTTATCAATCTTTGCTATTTGTTCTCTAAAATTATCATCATAAAAATTAATGTTGGCTGCAGTTTTCAAATGTCCTGATTCAAACTCCTCCGGTGTGCGGACATCTAACACAAAAGAATTTTCTGTTTCTTTTAGTTTTGTAGCATATTCTTTTGCCTGCAAAATTGTATTCGCATCTTTAGAAACACCATTGCTACAAGAGTGAAAAAACAAAGTAGTTGCAAATAATGTTGTGCTGATAATTGTATTAAATTTCATGTTCTTTATTTATTTTGAATTATTATTGTCTCTAATTCTGATGCTGCTATAACGCCCGACTTTCGCCATTTAGATTGCCCATTTTTAAATATCATAAGTGTAGGAACACCCTGTATTTTGTATTGAGCAGCAACCTGTGGATTTTTATCCACATCAATTTTAATGATGGTCGCCGACTCTCCAACTTTAGTTTTTAAATCTTCTAAAATTGGTTTCATCATTTTGCATGGTCCGCACCACTCGGCAAAAAAGTCAATTAAAACTGGCTTGTCCGAATTAATAATATCTGTAAATGTTGCCATAATTTTTAGTTTGTTTTTTAAATTGGTTATCACTTTAAGTTTCAAAGTTCGCAAATATCCTTTGCCTCAACTATTTATAATCTTTTCTAAATTGTCCACAGGTTGATTCATACTCATATTATAGATTATTAAAGCTTTCTGAACTAAAATAATTTTTTTGAGCAATCATCAAAATTTGATGAAGTAGCGCTTAAAATAAATTTCGATTGATTTAAATTTTGTTTTTTAAACTCATCCATCCACCACCATTATATACTTCTGTAAAACCATTTGATTGTAAAATGCTCTTTGCAGAAGCACTTCGCATACCACTTGCGCAGCAAGTTATAACGGGTTTGTCTTTTTTTATTCGTGCAATGTTACTATTAAGACTTTGCATTGGAATATTTACGGAACCTTTTATGTGTCCGCTTTGGTATTCTCCTGTTGTTCTAACGTCAACAATGGTTGCGCCTTCCTTTAATAAGGCAGCGTAATCTACTTTAGCGCCAAAGCCAAAAATATTTTTAAGTGTTTGTATCATTTTTTTTTTTTATTTTTATAGCCATCCATGAGCCACCATTTTCGCAATCAATACCTAAACTTTTTAAATAAATTGTAGTCTGTCCACTTCTGCCGCTACTAGCGCAGCAAAGCACAATTGGTTTGTTCATTATTTTAATTTCATCAACTCACTCTTCAATTTCTTGTAAAGGGATATTAGTGCTTTCTGCAACATGCCCTCCCATAAACTCTGATGCCGTTCTTACATCTATAATTATTTTTTTTACCATTATCTATAAATTTGATTGTTTGATTTTTATATTGCAAATGTATGTTGGTAATAATTAAAACTGTGCAACATTTGTTACAATTTTAAAACATGAAATAAAATATTTGATGATTATTTATTTTTCTCAATTGGTTTGGGGAAATAAATAAATAGTGTGTTCATTAAATCTGAAGAATTAGATATTATTCATAAACCTTATGTTTGTAACTGAAAAAAGTATAAACCCCTCACCTCAGCTCAAATTATACATATTTAGATGATAAAATTCGAAATTAGATTAAAGAATGCAATAGCTGTTATTGATGAGTATAAGGGTGTTGAACCTTTGCATCATTTTTTATCTAACTTTTATAAGCGTCACAAACAAATGGGAGGTAAAGATAGAAGGTTTTGTAGTGAAGTTGTATATGCTTATTTTAGGTTAGGTAATTCAATGCAATTGGCATCGGTTATTGATAAAATTTATGTTTCGTTATTCCTTTTTGCAACAAATTCATACAAAGAGCATTTTACTGGAAAATTTGAAATGTTTTATGACACTTACGATAACAGCTTTACTGATAAAGTTTATGCTGTAAAACTTAAGTTCAAAGAATTTGAAACTGAGCATATATTTCCCGCCGAACAAGAAATATCGCCTTTGATAAAAGCTAACAAAATTGTTGAATCTATTTTCAGTCAACCAAATATATTCATACGAATTTCTGAAAAGGACAACGCCAAATATGTTGAATATTTAACAGAGAAAAATATTCCATTCAAGTTGTTTTCATACACCTGTTTGGGTTTTGAACCAAGGATTAAATTACAAGAAATTTTCGACGAAAGTTTTAACTACGAAGTTCAAGATTTCTCATCGCAACAAACGCAAATTTTTATGAGTACAAATGCTGATGAGCATTGGTTCGACTGCTGTGCTGCATCTGGAGGAAAATCGTTATTAATTTATGATAAAGAAAAATCAATTCAGCTTACAGTTGCAGATATTCGTGCAGCTTCGTTAGATAATTTGAAAAAACGGTTTGCTAAAAACGGAATTACAAATTTCGAGGCAATTGTTGCAGACACAACACAAAATATAGATGGCTTAAAACCATGCACGTTTGATGGTATTATTGCTGATGTGCCTTGTTCTGGAAGTGGCACTTGGGCGAGGAACCCAGAGAATTTAGTATTTTTTGATACTGAAAAAATTGAGGAGTACAGTTTGTTGCAATTTTCTATTTTAAAAAACATTGTTCAGTATCTTAAACCCAATAAGCGATTAATTTACATTACTTGTTCAGTTTATGGTAAAGAAAATGAGCTAGTGGTTGATAAAGCAATCAAGTATTTGAATCTGAAACTTATTTCACAAAACTATATTGAAGGATACCAACATAATGCTGACACCATGTTTTGCGCTGTTTTAGAAAAAAAATAAAATTAATGATAAGCTGTAGGTTGGTGAAAATTAATTTATGAAGCACAGACTAAATTTCAATGTCTTTTCAGATTAGTGAAATTCTTAAATTCCCTCCAAAATAATCATAAGGTTTCTTTTCTTTGAAGGCGTATTTTTTTTAGTTTAAAAATGAATAGAATAACATCACTTTTTAAAGTTCAATATCCTATAGTGCAAGCAGGTATGATTTGGTGTAGTGGATGGGAACTTGCCTCAGCTGTGAGTAACGCGGGCGGATTAGGTATTATAGGTTCTGGCTCAATGTATCCCGATGTATTGCGATTGCACATTCAAAAATGTAAGGCAGCTACTAACAAGCCATTTGCTGTAAATATTCCACTATTGTATCCCAATATTGAAGAGCACGTTAAAATTATTATTGAAGAAAAAGTACCGATAGTTTTTAGTAGCGCAGGCAATCCAAAAACATACACACCCATATTAAAAGAGCATGGCATTACGGTGGTTCATGTGGTAAGCAACGTAAAATTTGCACTAAAAAGTGAGGCAGCAGGTGTAGATGCAATTGTTGCTGAAGGTTTTGAAGCTGGCGGACATAATGGCCGCGAAGAAACAACAACACTTTGCTTGATACCGCAAGTAGTTGATGCGGTTAAAATTCCGGTCATAGCTGCTGGAGGCATTGGTAGTGGACGTGCAATGGCTGCATGTTTTGCTTTAGGTGCAAGTGCAGTGCAAATAGGCAGTAGGTTTGTGGCTACGCCCGAATCATCTGCTCATCAAAATTTTAAAGATGCAGTTATCAATACCAATGAGGGTGATACAGTTCTTACCTTGAAGGAAGTAACTCCCGTTAGGCTCATCAAAAACAGATTCTACTCACAGCTTGAAAGTGCTTACAATGCTGGTGCAAGCAAAGATGAATTGCAAACATTGTTAGGACGTGGACGTGCCAAAAAAGGGATGTTTGAGGGAGATTTGGATGAAGGTGAATTAGAAATTGGTCAGGTTTCATCAACTATCAAAGAACTAAAACCTGCTGGAGAAATAGTAGAAGAAATTATGGAGGAATTTAACTCTACAATAAAGCGTTTAACATCACTATCTATTTAATCTAGTCAAATGGACTTTTATGACTTTATTGATAAGTTAAAGTTTCAACTGCAAAAGCCTTTGCCTGGAGAGGATGCCCAGCTGTTGATGGCTCCAAGTATTCGCCGTAAAATGAGTACCTATAATTTTGATGCGCTAAATCCTAAGGTAAGTGCCGTAATGGCATTGATTTACCCAAATGAAAATTTAGAACCAACAATGGTACTTATCCTAAGACAAAGTTATGCAGGCGTGCATAGTGCGCAAATAAGTTTTGCAGGGGGTAAAAAAGATGATGCTGATGAAAATATTAAAGCTACTGCTTTGCGCGAAACTTTTGAAGAAATAGGTGTTGAACAACATCATATTAATGTACTTACTGAACTGAGTAATTTATATATTCCGCCAAGTAATTTTTTGGTGTTTCCTTTTTTAGGATATTGCAATGAAAAACCAGCTTTTAATTTAGATTACAAAGAAGTGGCACAACTCTTAGAATTTAAAGCTTTGCAAATCACTAACGATGCCATTAAAAGTAAAATGATTATTGATAAACATCCAAGTGGTGACAATGTAACAGCACCTTATTATCTCATTAACGACCATAAAGTGTGGGGTGCAACAGCAATTATTCTTAGCGAAATTGAAGCTATTTTTAAAGAAATATTATTTGATGAAAAATAAAATTTTACTGCTCTTAATATTACTTTTTAAGCAAGCATTATTTACTTATGCCTGTGGCGATTACGAGTTGACTTTGAAACAAATCACTGATTATTCTTCACAAATTACCAGGGCTAAGGTGGTTGATAAATCATGTTTTTATAATGACGCCAGAACATTTATTTATACCAAATATTCCTTAGAAGTAATAACAGTTTTTAGAGGCAGTAATTCTCAAAAAATTGATATTATTGAAGAAGGCGGAATGATGAATGATTTAATAGTAACATCATCGGCAAGCCGAAACCTTGAGGTAGGTGAGGAGGGGTATTTTTTTCTATCAGTAAATACCAATCATCAATATACACTTGCCACATCTTCGCAATCATACTTTGTCATTAATAATAATTTACAAACTGCATCAAACGGATTTTTGAATTACTCAATTGTAGATTATAATTTTGAGAAACAGATTGAAAAAATGGTTGGTTCTATTGCTATAAAAATCAAAACTGTTGATAGTAAAATACATAATCAAAATAAGCTAGCACAAGGGTTGCCCCTTGTTACTAACATATCTCCAAAGACAACTACTGCTGGAACCGAAAGTATACTTACTATTAGTGGTTCGGGCTTTGGTAATGGCAGCGATGGGATTGTCTATTTTACAAATTCTGACGATGGCGGAGCTACTCTTGTTTCGGCATTTAAGTCAAACATACAAAGTTGGACTGACAGTAAAATTGTTGTTAAAGTCCCATCGCAAGCTGGCACAGGTTCAATATGTGTATCAAAAGCAGGAAGTCAATCATACAGCACACAAATACTTACAGTTACTTATGCCCGAAGTTCTGTTGCAACAACTAACAACATTAATTATGAATCCAATCTTGTAAATGAAAGTCAAGTGGGTGGTTACTTAATTAGTTTAAATACAAAGTTCGAGGCAAAAACTGAGGCAAAAAATAGTTTTTTAAATGCTTTAGAAAATTGGCGATGCAACAGTTTAGTAAATTTTACTTTAACATCTGCAACCACCCTAGATGTCAAAGAAAACGATAATGTAAATGTAATACGTTTTGCGAGCCCAAGCGAATTAAAACCAGGCGTATTAGGAATTACCTATAACTTTTTTGTGTCATGCGCAGACTCATATTGGTATGTAAAAGGTTTCGATATGATATTTCTTGATAGTTTAATTTGGAATTTCGATACCACTCAAATTAATAGCAATACCTATGATTTTTTATCAGTAGTTACGCATGAATTGGGGCATGCACATCAACTATCACATGTAATTGATAAAGACAATTTAATGCACTTCTCAATTCGAAAAGCAGAAAGCAAAAGAGTAATCGACGCCAACAGTTTAGCTTGTGCCGATGTAGTGTTGCAAGATGCAATAAAGTCGAATATTTGTGGACCAAAGCCTATGCAATTGCTGTTGTCAAATATTTGTGGTGATGTTTTTTTTACATTTTATGAACTTCAAAAGCCCCAGTTATTACCTAACCCTGTAAATGACATATTGAATATTAACTTCTTTTTACCCAACGATGCAATAGGCACATTACAAATATTTGATATAATTGGGCAGCTTGTTATTGAACCCATAAATGGTAAAATGTTGCAGGGGAAAAATTCAGTTGAAGTATTAATAACTAATTCCAATTTCTCAAAGGGAACTTACTTTGTTAAATTAGTTACATTAAATAAAACTTTTGTGAGTAAATTGGTTGTTGGTAACTAAAATGGGATAAAAAATTAAAGAAATATTTAATTCAAACTATTTGTTTGTTATTATTACACCAAGCAATTAAATTCGCAAAAAATTTGTTATAAAATAAAAATATGGCATCAGCAACTAAAGAGAAAAAAGAAACTACTTTAAAAACAAAATACTCCAAAGAAACGTACCTTCAATGGTACGAAAGCATGTTGCTTATGCGTAAGTTCGAGGAGAAAACAGGACATCTTTACATCCAACAAAAAATTCGTGGTTTCTGTCATTTATATATAGGACAAGAAGCATTGGTAGCAGGTTCAGAATCTGTACTTCGCCGTGAGGATAGAGTAATTACTGCATATCGTTGTCACGCACATCCAATAGGACGTGGATTACATCCTAAATATATTATGGCCGAAATGTTTGCAAAGGCAACTGGATGCAGTAAAGGCAAAGGTGGAAGTATGCATATATTCAGTAAAGAATTTAATTTTTTCGGTGGTCATGGTATTGTAGGAGCACAAGTGCCAATGGGTGCAGGTATCGCTTTCGCTGATAAATACAACGGAAATGATAATGTTACCTTATGCTACATGGGCGATGGAGCAGTGCGTCAAGGAGCATTGCACGAAGCATTTAACATGGCTATGCTTTGGAAGTTGCCAGTTATTTTCATTATAGAAAATAATAAATATGCAATGGGAACCTCAGTAGAACGCACCAGTAATGTGCATGACTTATATAAGATTGGTTTAAGTTATGAAATGCCTTCATTCCCTGTAGATGGTTTGCAATGTGAGACCGTACATGAAGCCATTGAAGAAGCTGTTGCACGTGCCCGCCGCGGCGATGGTCCAACATTATTGGAGATGAAAACATACCGTTATAAAGGACACAGTATGAGCGATGCGCAAAAATACCGTACTAAAGATGAAGTAGAAGCATATAAAAAACTAGACCCAATTGAGCGTGTAAAAACAACTATTGAAAAGAACAAATACGCAACTGAAGCCGATTTTGAAGTCATTGAAAAACGTGTAGATGATACAGTTGCCGAATCAATTCAGTTTGCTGAAGATAGTCCATATCCAACGGTTGATGAGCTGTATAAAGATGTGTATGTGCAAGATGATTATCCTTATATTATGGATGGGTTTTAAGAATAAATAAATTGGTAATTATAAATTATAAATTGTTTCGTTGAAAGAAAATCTAATCCAAGATAAATCATTCAATTTCGCAATTCTTATAATTCATTTATACAAACAACTAATTGATAAAAAAGAGTTTGTTTTATCAAAGCAATTATTGAGAAGTGCAACATCATTAGGTGCAAATATTGAAGAAGCAATTGGTGGTTTCTCTAAAAGAGACTTTACAGCAAAAATGGGAATTGCACTTAAAGAAGCTCGAGAAAAAAAATATTGGTTAAGGTTAATTCATATTTCAAAAATAGTTGAAATAGATGTTACTGATTACATAAAAGAAAGTGAAGAAATAGTAAATATTTTAACGTCAATAGTAAAAACATTACAAACAAAAGAATGATAGATAAAAAGGATTTGAAAATTACTTATATGTTTCAAAATTCATAATCTATAATTCATAATCTATAATTACAAAATGGCAGAAGTAGTAAAAATGCCCAAATTAAGCGATACAATGACAGATGGAGTTGTAGCAGCTTGGCACAAAAAAGTAGGAGACAAAGTAAAAAGCGGTGAGTTACTTGCTGATATAGAAACCGATAAAGCTACCATGGAATTTGAGAGTTTCCAGGATGGTGTGTTGCTTTATATTGGTGTAGAAAAAGGAAAGGCCGCGCCTGTAGATTCAATACTAGCAATACTTGGTAAAGAAGGGGAAGATTTTTCTTCATTATTGGGAGGCAGCGTTGCAGCTACTCCTAAAGTAGAAGTTGCAGCTTCTGTAACTTCAAATACAACAGTTGCGCCTGCTGTTTTGCCTGCTGGTGTAGAAATAGTAAAAATGCCCAAATTAAGCGACACCATGACTGATGGTGTTGTTAGTAAATGGCATAAAAAAGTTGGTGATAAAGTAAAAAGCGGAGAACTTTTAGCCGACATTCAAACCGATAAAGCTACCATGGAATTTGAATCATTTCAAGATGGCGTTTTAATTCATATTGGTGTTGAAGAAGGTGGAGCAGCACCTGTTGATTCAATTCTAGCAATTTTAGGCAAAGGTGGTGAAGATGTTGCTGCAATTATTTCCTCACAAAACAAACCAGCAATGCCTGAAATTTTAGCTATTGCCGAAACCAAAGTTGAAAGTAAACCTGAAGTTACTTATATACAATCTTCAAAACCAGCTACTCTAAATACCGACGGAAGAGTTAAAGCATCTCCTTTAGCAAAAGCATTAGCAAAAGAAAAGGGAATTGATATTACAGCTGTTTCTGGAACAGGTGATGAGGGAAGAATTACGAAAAAAGATATTGAAAACTTCAAATCTTCAGCTTCAAAAGCCTATTCTAATGCCAGTTCTGTTTTAAATGTTGGTGTTGAGAGTTTTACTGAAGAACCAATATCGCAGATGCGTAAAACAATTGCTCGTCGCTTAAGTGAAAGCAAATTTACCGCACCACATTTCTACCTTACAGTAGAAATATTGATGGACAAAGCAATGGAAGCACGTGTTGCTATTAATGAAATTGCTACAAGTAAAGTATCATTTAATGATATGGTTATAAAGGCTGTTTCTGCCTCTTTGCGCAAGCACCCAAAAATAAATTCATCATGGTTGGGCGATAAAATACGTTACAATAACCATATACATATTGGTGTTGCTATGGCTGTTGAAGACGGACTTTTAGTACCCGTTGTAAAATTTGCAGATAATAAATCATTGTCGCAAATATCAGCAGAAGTAAAAGTTTATGGACAAAAAGCAAAAGAGAAAAAATTGCAACCAGCCGATTGGGAAGGTAACACCTTTACCATTTCTAATTTGGGAATGTTTGGCATTGAAAGTTTTACCGCAATTGTAAATCCGCCTGATGCCTGTATTTTAGCTGTAGGTGGTATAAAAGAACAACCAGTTGTTAAGAATGGAAAATTAGAAATTGGTAACATCATGAAACTTACTCTAAGTTGCGACCATAGAGTTGTTGATGGTGCTAGTGGCGCTGCTTTCCTACAAACTTTAAAAGCATACTTAGAAAATCCAGTAACTATATTGGCTTAAAGAGTACTAATAACTGTATATTGAATTATCGTTTTAGGTATTTTTTTATTCTTGTACCTTTCTTTTTAATAGCCATTTACCCTGCTAAAATTATAGCAAAAAAGGTAAGTGGCTATTCTTGTTTCGTCCTACGAAAATCTGTTTTTCGGAATTTATTTTTTGTAAGGTAAATAACATAAGCAAGGCGCTTGCGTTAGCTGGATAGCAGTATTAATAAAATAAAAAAAACGCTCATTAATAATTTTACTTTTAGATGTAAAGGATTGCAAAGTCGTAATAGAAGCACTATAAATACTCTGAAAACGTTACACTTGTTTAATCTTTTTGAAAACAAAAAATTTTTTTTTGAATTTTTAGTCATAACTTTATCAGTATACATGAATCATTGATGGCGTTAGTTAGAAATTAAACAAATGAATAATTTAATTGGAATAGTAGCATGTGGTGGGCAAAGTAGCCGCATGCAAACTGATAAGGGTTTATTGCAATATCATATGCTTCCGCAGCGTTACCATGTCTATCATTTACTCAAACAAGTTTGTGAAGACGTTTATTTATCAATAAACAAAGCACAAGAAATTTCTATTGATAGTGGTTATAAGTATTTAATAGATGATGCAGAGTATGAAAATACGGGACCTATTAGCACCTTACTTACTGCTAAAAAGCAAATTACCCATTCTTCTTTCTTGCTTATAGGCTGTGATTATCCTATGCTTGATATTTCTGATATTGAAAAATTAATTTCGAACAGATATAAAAATTACGAGGCAGTTGCTTTTGTAAATACAGCTACAAATTTTGCAGAGCCATTATTGGCTATTTATGAGTTTGAGTGCTTAATTAAAATGGAAATTTATTTCAATACAAATCAATTTTCATTAAGACATTTTCTTGAAGATATAAATACTTTATTTGTTGAGCCCAAAAAAATCAATCACATCAAAAGTATTGATACCATTGAGGAATACGAATTAGTTTTAAGAAATATCAATAACCATGAATGACATATCAGTTAAAAAAATTGCCATCAATAGAGTTGTAAAAAATCAATTAAACAGTGCCGATGATATTGTTGCAATTGAAGAACCTCTTGAAATAAGACTAGTATATGGTTCGGTTGAAAATCGTATTTCAAAAAATATATCAGTAACCATGCGCACACCATCCAATGATGAAGAATTGGCAATTGGCTTTTTGTTTACCGAAGGAATTTTGAAAAACATTTCAGAAGTTAAATCACTAAAAAAAGATATACTAAATGAAAATATTATTTCAATTAAACTGAATGAAAATGTTACACCAGAAATTCAAAAGCTAGAGCGTAATTTTTATACCACTTCAAGCTGCGGTGTTTGCGGAAAGTCATCCATTGATGCCATTAGAGTTGTATCACGAAACACTAATTCAACTGATATTAATATTAAAATTAAGTCTGATTTAATTTATGAATTACCTCAAATGTTAAGACAGCAGCAAAGTATATTTGACAAAACAGGAGGAATACATGCATCAGCTCTTTTTACGCTTGAGGGTAAGTTTTTGGCCTTAAAGGAAGATGTTGGAAGGCACAATGCACTTGATAAACTAATTGGTTTTTGTTTGCAAAATGGAGAACTCAATTTCTCAAATAAAATACTTTTGTTGAGTGGTAGGGCAAGCTTTGAATTGATTCAAAAAGCTGCCATGGCTGGTATAAAATTAATTGCTGCTGTTGGAGCACCATCAAGTTTAGCGGTTGAATTGGCTATGGAGTTTGACATGACTTTAATAGGTTTTTTAAAAGAAGATAGGTTTAATATTTATTGTGGTGCGCAGAGAATTGAAGTTGCATAGTTTGAATATTTTCTAAACAAAATCAAGAAATATATTCTAGAATTCTTTCACAATTCATCATCATGCATTATTTTTTTAACCTCATGGTTACATAGTTTTTGCGAAGCTTTTTTAGCCTATGTACACTTTTAAATAGAAGTTTTTGGCAATACATAGAATCAAAACACATGAATAATCTATGTATCTACGTGGCAAATAAATGAAGGCGTTTTATTATTAAAAACAATTTTCAAAGGTGTCTACTTTATAAAAATGATAATGAATGTGAAACACATTTTATTATGTGGCTATAATTTGCATTTTAGCACCAAATAAATTTATGCTTAGTTTCAGTACCGAAAAGCCTTTGTGGTTTATATTGTTTTGCTTGCTGGCGGCAGCTACTTACTGTTATTTGTTGTATAAAAATGAAAAAACATTTTCGGCTCAAAGTAAGTTTGTTTCCTATGCTTTATATTCTCTGCGTTTTGTAAGCGTTTTTATTATAGCCTTTCTGCTCTTGTCGCCATTAATCAAAAACATTTCACGCAAAATAGAGAAGCCAATAATTGTTGTAGCTCAAGATAACAGTCAATCTATATTAATTAATCGTGAAAGTGATTATTACAAAAAAGAGTACAAGGAACAACTTAAGAATTTTATTAGTAAAGTTTCAGAAAAGTTTGAAGTAAAGACATACCTTTTTGGTGATAATATTTTGGAGTCTAATAATCCAACTTTCTCCGATAAACAAACAGACATGGCAGGAATGTTTGAAGAAATAGAGAATAAATTTTCAGGTAGAAATTTGGGCGCATTGGTTTTGGCCACCGATGGTATCTACAATGAAGGAATAAATCCATTTTATTCTATCAATAATATAATTGCTCCTATTTATACAGTAGCATTAGGTGATACAACCGTTCGTCAGGACTTAATCTTAAAAAGAATAAACAATAACAAATACGCTTATTTAGGAAATACTTTTCCGGTTGAAGTTGTTGTAGAGGCCAAGCAATTTAAAGGAAAGCAAGCAAAATTAAGTATAAGTAAAGATGGAAAATTGTTAAGTGCGCAAACCATCAATATCAACAATAATGGATTTATTTCTACTGTATACTTTCAGTTAAATGCCACAGAAAAAGGACTGAATCAATACACTTTGCAGCTGCAACCCTTAGCGGGCGAAATAACCTTAACTAATAATGTTCAAGATATATTTATTGAAGTATTAGATGGTCAACAACAAATTTTAATTCTTGCAGCAGCGCCACATCCTGATATTTCAGCAATCAGAAAATCAATTGAAAAGAATGAGAATTATGAATGCGAAGTATACATTGCCGACCAATTTAATAAGCCATTAGCAAAGTATAGTTTAATAATACTACACAATCTTCCTAGTATTATTACTAATGCAAAAATCATTACAGATATTTCAAAATCTGATGTTCCGGTTTTGATTGTTGCAGGCACTCAAACCAATTTTACAGCATTTAATAATTTGCAAACTGGTGTAAGTATTTATTCAAACAATAATAAGTTTAATGAGTGTCAGGCCAGCATTGATAAAGGATTTTCTTTATTTACTACATCTGAAAGATTTAATAATACAATTTCAAATTTTCCTCCGCTTCAATGTTCATTTGGTAGTTACAAAGTTAGCAACAGCGCTATTACATTATTTAAACAGCGCAATGGAAATATAGTTACAAATGACCCAATGGTAGTTTTTAATACCAATAATGGACATAAATATGGAGTAATATGTGGAGATGGTATATGGCGCTGGCAATTGGCAGATTTTCAGGAAAACAATAACCATGATGTTTTTAATGAGTTTATTGGAAAAACGATACAATTTTTAGCAGCTAAAGAAGACAAGAGCCTTTTCCGCGTAAACGGAAATAATAATTATTTCGAAAATGAAAATATTGAGTTTAACTCAGAACTTTATAACGAAAGTTATGAGCTAATTAATGACAAAGATGTTCAATTAATAATTACCAATAATGCAGGCAAGCAATATTCATTTGCATTTACCGCTACTGGTAATGGCTACAAATTAAATGCAGGCTTATTGCCTCCTGGTAAATACAATTATATAGCAAATGCAAAAGTCGGTTCAAAAAATTTATCTCAAAGTGGAAAATTTACTGTTTCGGCATTAGTTGCCGAAGCTTCAAATACAACTGCTAATCATGCTTTGCTGTATCAAATTTCAGCAAAGACAAATGGTAAATTATTCTATAAAAATCAATTTGATAAACTCTTAAAAGAACTTGAAAATAGAGCAGATATCAAGCCAGTTATTTACTCAGAAAAGCAATTGAATGATGCGGTTAATTTGAAGTGGATTTTAGCTTTATTATTATTTCTTATCACTGTTGAGTGGTTTATTAGAAAGCGAAGCGGAGGATATTAATTTGCAAAAAAAGTACGCTATGAAGCGTACTTTTTAATTTAAACTGCAACTAATTTTTTCTTTTTAAGTCGTTCAGCACCTTTTTTTCTAATAAATTTTATCCTATCACTGATGGCTTCAAAACTATCCAGAAACTTTTTTAGCACATCAAAATAGAGTGTAAAAATCAAAATTAAACTCATAAACCAGATAACTCCCATATTCACCCAAAAGGTATCATAATAAACTCCAAATAATGATTTACGTGGTGCAAAAAAATGTGCACGTAAAAACTGACTTCTACTAGGATCATGATAGATAGGGTCGCAACGTTGAATTAGCTTATCATTAAATTCAATGATTTTAGTTAGTTCACTAGAGTTTTTTACTAAACTAGTTAGTTGTTCATTGTCACATTGTTCCTTTAATTTTGCATATGATTCACGCTGTGTATCGGTAAGTGTTAATTTATTAACAATAGCGTCTTCTTGGGTGTTTGCAGCATTAAATTTACGTTTTTGAAATCCGTAAAATTCATCGAAATATGATTTTAGACTCGCTATAAGGCTTGCATTAAATTCTCCTTCATTAAGCATTTCAACTTTAGTAAACTTAATGGGGCAATTACTTGCATTTTTTTCTTCAATTTCATTTTTAATAAAATTCAAATTATACAAAAAGTCATTGTGCTGCTTTGTTGATTGATAAGGGAAATTGTTTTGGCACTCATCTAACTTTGCACGCAATTTTGGTATCCACAAATCTTTTAAAAAGCCAGAAACCGACTTTAATTTTTCTAATTCATAAATTGGTTTTTGATAGGCGTTGTTTTTATATTGATTTACTGCCAAGGCCTCAAAAGCCCAACGAGAAGCCATTACCTCACCCCAGAAAGGTACAGTAGTTTGGCTAGCAATAACAGGATTCAATTTTTCGAATTTTACAATTACTCCGCTCAAAATAAGTTGAGGAATAATTAAAAAAGGAATTAAAATATAGATGGTGATTGCAGAATTGAAACTTGCTGAAATATTTAAACCTAACATATTTGCAAAACAGGAAGTTGTAAAAAGCACAAACCAATAATCTAAATACATACCTTTTATACCTAACATTGTATTACCAAGTAAAACAAAAGTTGCCGTTTGAATTGCAGAAAGTGTAAACATGATAATAATTTTACTACTGATGTAACTTCCTTTACTCAAATTCAAAAATGATTCGCGCTTTTGTATGCGTCTGTCTTTAATAATTTCTTCAGCACTTACAGTAAGTCCAACAAACAAAGCAATTACAACTCCCATTAAAATATAAGCAGGCATATTTTCATTTTCACTGTACTTGTATCCAATAGTATTTGAAATATCGGTATTGTAAAACTTTACAAGGAAGGAGAGAATAAATGCAAGTACAGGCGTTTCCAAGAAATTAATAATCATGTACTGCTTATTAGTGAGTTTACTCAGCACATCGCGAGTAATAAACACTTTAAACTGCTGTAATTTTGTAGGCTTTTTAAAGGTACTCTCAGGAATTTCAACATCTGAACTTTCGGTACGAAGTGGAGGATTTAGACGCTCTTTAAAAAAGTCATTCCATTCTTTTGGTGCAACTCTTCTATTTAAAGTTTCATTTCCATATTCATCTAAAACCTTAGTTTCAATAATATTGAAAATTTGTTCTGGATTTACATTTCCGCAGGTAATACACTCACTTTCGTTTGCATTTACATGCTGAATTAAAGTCTTGAAATAAATCACTGATTCTACCGGATTTCCATAATAAATTGGAAAACCACCCAAATCCAAAATCAATAATTTATCAAACATTTTAAATATGTCTGATGAAGGTTGATGGATAACAACAAACACTAACTTACCTTTCAACGAAAGCTCTTTTAGTAAATCCATAATATTTTCGCTGTCGCGTGATGAAAGTCCAGAGGTGGGCTCATCTACAAACAAAACAGCAGGTTCGCGGATAAGTTCAAGTGCAATATTTAAACGCTTTCGTTGTCCACCTGAAATAGTTTTTTCAAGCGGACTACCTACTTTTAAATCAATGGTATCTTGCAAACCAATATCAGTAAGCAAATCCAGCACCATTACCTTTACTTCTTCATCAGTTTTATTTGCAAAACAAAGTTTAGCATTGTAAAACAAATTTTGATAAACGGTAAGTTCTTCAATTAGCAGATCATCTTGCGACACATGTCCAATTACGCCTTGTATTTTATTTTTTTCATTATGGATATCAATACCATTAATAGTAACTTTACCTGCGCTTGGTATTTCATTTCCATTTAAAATATTTAGTACCGTACTTTTACCAGCGCCGCTGCCGCCCATTATTCCAATCAATGAACCACTCTCTTCATTTAAGCGTAGGCCACGCACGCCTAGCTTTCCACTTTTAAATCTGTACTCAACATCATGAGATTCGAATATGATTTTAGACTGACTTCCACTTGTCAAAAACTTACTTACAATATCGCTAAAATACAGAGGTTTTATTTTAGAACCGCGTATTGACGAACCTTGCGTAAGAATGTGCACTTTATCGTTGTTGATGCTTTGTCCATTCAAATACAAATCGGCTTTGCCATAGTATTTAATAATATACATGCCAATACTTTCTACACACATTACCCGAAACTGACCACTAAGACCCTCTTGTTTTAGGTGCAATCGCGATGTCCCATTATCATCATTACCATCTACCACCAACACTTTTTCGGGACTAAACAGTGAATCTTGTTTATAATTTACAAACTCAATTAACGATTTATATTCAATATCTTCAACATTAAACGTTTGTGCAACAGTTTCAACAAATTCAAGCTCTTGCTCACCAACTTGGCCATTTGCGTTAATAAATTCAATAAGTCTAATCAATACAATTAGCTTTTGCCTTTGCAAAAGTTCTTCATTTATTTGAGTACAAATTCTTAAAACTTTTACTGAATTTACTGAAGTACGTTTTTTGCTTTTTGCTGAATCTGAAATTTTGTGATGTTGCTCTAAAAACTCATCATATAAAGCCAAGTATTCTTGAACTAATTCGCTATTTAATTGCGATTTTAAGAATGCAAGTACAATTAATCTTCCGTTTGCAATTGATGCTTCATCATCGGCTTTGGCGAGGATGGCAAACAATTGCATCAATGCTTTTAGAATTCTTTCACTCATGGAACTATCTTTTTAAAAGTGAACCAAGATAGTTTTTAATTTTACAATTGGAGTTGAGAAAAAAAAAATAAAATAAAAAATTAATACGACTAATTATTTCATAAAACAACTGTAAATGTAGTGCCTTTGTTAAAATTATTTTCCACTTTTATTATTCCATTGTGCGCATCAACCAATTGCTTTGTTATAAATAATCCCAATCCTGTTCCCTTTGTATTTCTTGTATTTTCATTACCAACACGGTAAAATTTCTTAAATATTTCTAGTTTTTCTTTATCAGAAATTCCAATTCCCGAATCTGATACTTTCAAGTAAAGCTTTTCGTTTTTTTCGGTTAAAAATATTTCAACAACACTATCATTTGAGCTGTATTTAATGGCATTTTCAACTAAGTTTGTAACTATCGACGCAAATGCATTTGCATCAATAGAAAAATAAATGTTGTTTGCGATTTTATAATGTAATTTTCTATTTTGCTTTTTTAGTTGCATAGAGTTCAATATCCGATTTAATATTTCAGAAACATTTTCTTCTTTTATCTTCAATTGAATATTTCTATTTTCAAGTTGTGCAGCAGTTAGAATGTTATCGGTAAGTAAGTTCAACCTATCTAAATCTGTTATTGCATTTGTAATAATATTATCTTGCTTTTCTCTTTCCAAATGCCGTTTCAAAACTGTTTCGAGTTGCAGTCGTGCTGAAGCTAATGGCGATTTTAATTCGTGTGTAACACTCAATAAAAAATTATGTTGCCTTTTATTTAATTCAGCTTCAGCATTCATAACCTTTAAAAGTCTGTAAACACCAAATGCCAAAATAATTACAAAAACGGAACCTTCACCCAAAATCATCCACAACCTATCTTGTAATTTTTTTTCTAATAATTCATTTTCAGCTTCTCTCTCTTGCATTGTGGTTATGGTATATGAAATATTTTCAATTTTATATTTAACAACCTCTTTGTTTAGTTGCGACAATAAATATCCCCACCAAAGCAATTGAAGCATTACATAAAATACCAATAAAAAAAGTAGTAACGTTGATTTTGATTTTCTTTTATCCATTTTAAAATTTGTGCCAAAAGTATTGTTATTGTTCATTAAAAATGCCAATCAAATTCATTAATTTGCATTTTTAATTATGTATAGATATGCTGAAATTTTCATTACTCAAAACCGATTCGCAAACAAAGGCTAGAGCTGGAGAAATTGAAACTGCTCATGGCAAAATTCAGACTCCTATTTTTATGCCTGTTGGCACTGTTGGCACTGTAAAAGCTGTTCACCAACACGAGTTAGTTGAAGATGTAAAAGCCCAGATTGTATTAGGTAATACATATCATTTATACTTACGCCCAGGTACAAATATCTTAGAAAAAGCAGGAGGATTACATCAATT
>Ga0214921_10004994_pt1 | contig 19057 bp, 22 predicted proteins | sample LL1505_MetaG_FD_177992 | JGI IMG/M metagenome (GOLD analysis project Ga0214921, IMG submission 177992) | Freshwater microbial communities from Lake Lanier, Atlanta, Georgia, United States - LL-1505 | ecosystem: Environmental > Aquatic > Freshwater > Lake | place: USA: Georgia | collected... | reverse complement strand
TTATGTTTCAGTAACGACTGTTTTCCATAATTCCTATCATCTTTGTAAATATAAACACTATCTTCAGGAAGTTCAGGTTCACTTTTCGGCGATTTTGTATGATATTTATCCGAGTAAAACGTAAAGATAGTACTAATTTGCATACATGCTCCATCCTGAAAAATAGGACTATATACCATTTTATATCCTAATTTCTTTAATTCATCGATATATACAAGCCCATCCGCATAGTCTTTCATTTTACACCATTTCCCAGTTTCACTATTATATTCTTGCCATACAATTAACTCTTTATTCTTTCGAATAATATATTTATAAATACCCGATTTTTCTAAAATAAATACGTCTTTTGTAATCATAAATGGCGTACATTTAGGGTCTTCAAAGAAATCGTATATTGGAACTAAATAATTACCATTCACTGCAATTTTACTTCCATTGGAAATAAATCGACTATACGTATCCGACAATTTATTCGAAATATCTTTTGTTATCTCTTCAATTGTTGTCTTAGAATAAATACAATCGCGTATCTTAGAAAGTTTGAGTGTAGAACCGAACTCGAATGGATGATGTTCTTTATACTCTTCATATGTAATCATCTTACTTTTTGGATTATATGATGCATTTACGTCGATTTCATTCGACATACGTATAAAATCGCAAATTATCTCAATATATATAAACGTACCATCACTTGCTTTTATTTTCGTATATACGTTTAATTGATTTGCAGCAGATAATGCTCCTGCTTTCATACCTACACCAAACTCAGAGGTTTCATTATCGTCTTCATGAGCTATTTTGATATGTCCCATATTGAATGGATTATGAATCCCATCGCAATCTAAATTTTCAAATCCAAGAGAATAATTATCCGATATGCGAATTTCTTGTAGTTTTTGGTTATCATCTACCTGTGTATAAACATGTATTTCATCCGTCTTTTTTATGATATTATCAATAAATTCATTCAAAGCTTTTGATAATGTATAATTTGCGTGTCTATGTTGTTTCATGACAGACTTAAAATGAGGAGCACCGGTGTTCATAGTAGACATATATGTAAAACTGTTCTTTTATGGATATAATCTACGGAAGTGTTTATACCGGTTTCAAAAAATAATTTATAAAAAGGATATGGAATCTATTTAGAAACTGATGCTAGAAACATATTATGTTGTCCCCTTATAGGAATAATTTGATATCCTAATTCTCTAATAAAAGAAAAAAGCGGTGGGTTCTCTTTATTTGATTCAAACAGGATTGTTGGATATCCTGATCTGCGCAATGTTTCTTGAGAACCCTGTAAGACGGCCAATTCGTTCTCTTCGACATCCATCTTAATAAACCCAATATTATCTATATTAAAACTATCGAGAGTACGGATTTCGATCGTTTCTGTTGATAAAACCTGATGTTCTCCTATATGTAAAGAAGAACCACCGCCATCGGGACTCACTATATTTAATGTCTTGATTCCTATCTGTTCTGGAGAACCTAGACCAAAAGGAATACAGGTAATATTACGTAAATTCGAAAGCGCAACTCCACCGCATAATGCGTAATACGTCATCCGTTGAGGTTCAAAAGCATAAACCATATGGGAATAGGTAGCCAAACTAATTGCATAAGTACCAGTATGAGCACCAATATCAAGAAAACAACGATCTGTATGACAAAACTGCTTGACCCATTCTATAATAGGTTTTTCAAAGAGTCCATGTTGACAATAATAATGTAAATTCGTTTTCGGTAATAAATAGATATTTTCTTTAGGATTTAGCGAGATAATTCGATTCTCTTTTTCGTTGGTTATATCACTTTCTTTCGGTTTTGACAATAGAAAATATTCGCAAAAAGACATATATATGATGTATTCATATTCGTTTTATATTTTATTTTATAGAATATAATATAAAATATAAGAATAGTATATATGCGAAATGATAATTTACCCTTAACAAAAAAACGATTATTAAAAATGACGAATAGTTTAAAAGGAGGAGTTAAAGCACAAAAAAAAACAAAAGCACCAACAAAAGCAGCAAGAACACTTGTTAAAAATACAATTAAAGCAAGAAATGCAGAAACAAGTGATAATATAATAAATATACCACTCAACCAACTAATGAGGTTACGACGTAACCGAAGAATTGTTAACAACCAAAAAAAAAATGACATTGAAGAAAAAAAACAAAGTTATAATAGAGAATCATTAATAAAACCATCTTTTGAAAATAACATGTCTTTGAAAGAGTCGTATGTAAAATATTCCAACACCAAAATAGATCCAACAGATCCATTAAATCCAAGTAAAAATATTATACAAAAATCCGAACCCACTGTAGAAAAACGAGTATCCACTTTAAATGATAGCAATGTAAGGATTGAAGATATTAATATTTCGACACGTGGATCTCCAACTACAGACTTACGAAAGACACGTGGATATTCAAATACAGTGACTGGAATAGCAGGTGGCAAGAAAAAAAATAAGACTCAAAAGAAAAGAAAATATAAAAAACGATCAAAATTCACTTATCGCCGTTAGACTTTTATTTACTAAATAAAACCAAGAAGAAAATATAAATCCTTTTAGACAAAGCCCCCAAAGATTGAAATTCCCATCCTCTTTATAAATTTGTAAGAAAGAGAACCTTTGAAAAACGACCCGATTCACAATAGGTAGTGAAAAAATAAAATAGAAAATTCCTAATAAAATGGGTTGGTATAATTCATCCAACCAATTCTGTACATTTTCTTCCTGACGTTTCTCCTTTTCATAGGCCTGTATCTTTCGATCAGTATTCTCTTGATATTCTTGAATATAATCGGTGGTTATTTTTGGTTTTGGAATATAATTCGGTTGTATTTCTTCATCATGTAGATAATGTTGCTGAGAAATCGGTATATCTCTTTGCGGTAATCGTTGGGTTTCCATTTGTTGTAATTCTAATATTTGATTTTCCGTTAAAGCACGATGTTGTTGACGACTAGGAGAACCTTCTGGATAGGGAATACCACCGGAAGGTGGCGATGAGATCCCATAGGGATTTGGATGGGCATTGATTGGCATATACATATCGGTACTCATCTGTCCAGTTGCATCTGGTAGATCAACAATACGGGTCATCGAAATATTCTCAGCCATAGATTTGATATATAATTATAGATATCAAATCTAAAGATACTTTACGCGGTAGGGGAACCTACGGATTATGCTTCATTGTCCCCACTCTACTCATCTTTTTTTGGAGAACCCAATTCTACTGTTTTTTTAAGAGGATCACATGGAGATGAATGGAAACTATATTTATAACATTCCTCTCCATATTTATAGATTTTTCCATCGATTTCGTTAATTAATGGTCCATTGAAATTAATGCAATTTTTTCCATCACATACTTTATGAAATAAAGTAGCTAAACCTATTCCTAAAATCATCGATATTAGAAAAATACCTATTTTTGTATTTAAAAGTCGTTTTAGATCCATATATATTATGTAACCAATTTTTTATTTACATGTATTTTTATTGGAATTGTCATAAAGATAGTATATTTTCTTAGTTCTGTGCTGGGATTTTCGAAATCTTACTTTCATCTTTCGGGCAAGCCATTTTTTCCTGTTTTACTCTAAAACACGTTCCGGTTGCATCTTTATATTGTATTGATTCTATATTATCGGGTCTGGGATAGACATAAATCGTTCGCTTATCACTTTGATACATATATACAAAGAACAGTCCTATAGCTAAACTTATTATAAAAACGGGTATATTTATAAATTTTAAAAGTCCCATATATATTTGTCATAGAGAATAGATTTTACTGGATTTTTATTTTTTCCCTTTTCCCTTTTTCCCTTTTTTCCCTTTTTCTCCATTTGATTTCTGTTGTTTTAAAGGTTCATCGAGCCAATCATCGACTACTGGCTTATTTTCTATTACGGTTTTTGCTTGGTTCTCTTCTCCCTCTATTTTAAATGTATATTGATTATTATCACCGGTTTTCTCTATGGAAATACCCTTTGACTCTTGTTGTTGTAATTCTTGGGCTTGTCTTATAAGTTGGGCTTCTAATTCACGTTTCTTTTCGAGTTTTGCGCGCATACGCTCCTTATGTTTTTGTATGCTATTCATCTGTCCTAGTTTCGATTTATTTATTTTGCTATCCATTGTACCGTTTGTAAAAGACCCCATCATTTTTTCTAGCATTTCTTCCATATTTTCCATATTCCCCATATTTCCCATACCTTTCATCATAGGCCCGAGTTTTTTCATGAGTGTTTTCAAAATATTTTTCATCTCCCCGCCATTCCCCATTCCTTTAAGATTACCCATTAGTCCGGATAGTTCCTTCATGATATCTTCCTGTGAAATATCGCCGGTTTTCATTTTTTCGTCGAGTTTTGAACTTACTTTTTTCATAAGTCCCATCAATTTTGATGGATCTTTCATAATATTCTTGAAAATATCGCTCGTCGAACTTTCAGCATTTATATTTCCAAATTCATTCATTAGATCCCCAGATAATTCTTCGGCCAATTCTTTTGCTAAAGAACCGATTTTTCCGTCGAAAAGTCCTTTTAAATGATTATGGAGATCGTCACTAGAAGGTATTCCATTATCTTGCATCTGGGGTTCTCCTTCGGTATCCTTATTAGATTCCGCGGTTTCTTGATCTACATTATCACCTAATCCTGAAGCAGCTCCCTTTGTGAAAAAGCTCGAAAGTTCCTCGATAGTGTCATACAGTTTAGATTGTAGTTCGCTTTCATCGATACCCTGAAATAATTCCGCTGTATTTCCAAATAGGGATTTTTCTTTAACACCATCCATAATAGTCATCAAAATAAGTTGTAAATATTTCCACATTGTATTCTTTGTATTTTCGCTTAAATCGGGGGTAGAGAACAACATTTTGAATTCGACATTTGGTAAAAAGAGTGTATTTGTCGCAGAGTCGGGTTCGAAAATACTATCACTTTGATAGAGAATATCGAAAAAGCGTTCTGGATAAACCGATAGACAGTATTGGTATAATTCAGGTGTTTTGGTTTCATCTTGCCATTGTTCCCACAAATACGACCATTCAGGGAAAGTAGTTGTTAGATCGGCAATAAAATCGCGAATGACTATGGCGAATTTTTCTGGAATATTTATTGTATTTGTATTTGATTCCATTTATATATGTATTTCTATTTTTTATTTTTATATAGAAATCACAATATATAATATTTTCTGTAAATAGTATATATGCTCAAAAAATCTAGTAAAAGAGTATCAAAACGCGTATTATCTAAGAAAGTCGGGTTTGCAAGTGTTAAAACTAAAACGAAAAAAAGAAAAAATAATAGGAAAAATAAAATGGTAATTCACCAACAACAAGAGCCACCTCGTGGTAATTTTGGAGATGCTGTTGCCCAAGGAGCTGGTTTTGGTCTAGGTTGGGGTTTAGCATCAACAGCAATTAATACCGCATTGGATAACGAATAAACGTGTTGTAATTATATAATCAAGGGTTATACATGATTTGAAGCGGTGGAAGATAATTCCACCAATAATACCTTTAGGACATCTTTATCGATCGTTTCCTCTAAATTACAAATAATTTCATTATCTAAAGGTTCTCTATGATGGAGATTAAAGAAGGTTGTCTTAAAGGATTGTATTGCAGATAAATTCTGGGTTTTTATCATCTGTCTCTTTTGTTCTAATGCTGTATTCATTTGAACAAGACTTGTAGCGCGTTTTTCTAGGTTCTCCTCATTAAACCATGGATTGCGAAAATTTTCAGTTGCAATAAGAACATCGCATATTTCCGGTTTTGCTATTTTATCATAATCCTCAGAATCTTTGAAATTGCGTTTAAATTGTTCGATGATTTTATCGGGAATATCGGGACTGGTCTCCATAAGTCGATCGAATTCTTCTTTCGACATTTTCAACATTTGAGAAACATGTATACGTTCATCAGGATGTTTGGCTAATTCGATTTTTATATTGCGGTAGAATTTATCCCATGAAATAGAGGCAACGCGATGGGCTTCATTTAGCTGTGTGATTTTAAGAAATTGTTGAATGGTACTAATAATACCACCAATAATATTGATTCCGCCTACAAACATTGCAAAAAGAGCCTGATATTCTACTGGAACGCGTGCCTGAGCAAAATTAGCAGTTCCGGCTAAAGTAGAAATAATAATACAGGGAACTGTATAAAGAGCATTTAAAAAGGAAAAATGACTATGAGAACTTGCATGTAACCAACGATAACACATTGCTTTATCTGCCCATTCTGCTAATATATGTTCATGTTCTATCGTCCAATCAAAATCAGCAGACAATGGTTTTGACGGATCTGCTATAGTTGTATTTGAAAGATCGACTATATGAGTCATTATATATAATTATCGATAAAATAAAATTGATTTGCTTTTTTCAAATAATAATAAATTTACACTACTTCTACGGTAAAACATGACGCAACGAACAAACTTGGGAAATATTATTCTAGGGATTATGGACGATACTAATTCGGTTTCTGCTATTATCGGTTATTTGAATAATAACCGACTTTTCGAAGACTTTCAGGCACCCTGTAACAGAACGCGCGATCTCTACGAATACCAAATTAGTGAGGAAATATGGAATCAGCTTACAGGTATTACGCTAGGACATGGAACGGTAATTGAGATGAAGGACGGTGCTCTCTACAAAGATTGTTATTTCGATGCGGACTTTCGTGATGAAACGCTGGGTCAATATATCTATTTATCGATTGATCCGGAAAATATAGCGGTAGCATAGATAGCAAGAAACTTTTATCTATATAATATAAAAATGGAAAAACGAATTACGAATCTTAAAAATACGTTTATAGAAATTATCGAAGTAAAAGAATCGAATATATCTACTTTACAGGTTCTCTTACAACGAATACAAAAAATCAAAGAATGTTATATGGATTTTATTTTATCAAATCAAGATACACTTTCTGTATTTACTCTCGATTCGTTTCATTTTCAAGGTCGTTTGATCGATATTGAATATGAAGATATGAATCGCCTTTTTTTATCTATTTCGAATCGTATGTATTGCGATTATTATAAACTCTTTAAAATAATGATCGAATATATTGAAGAAAATATAAACGACAAAAAATTGCTGGAGCTTATCCAAATTAATAAAACGCAATATCCTGTTTATAAAGATTTAGAACCTTTTAGACAATATGAATTACAATATATTCAAAATTTGCATGAATTGTTATTAGTGATTCTACATTATTTAAATGGGTTTGTCACAAAGAAAGAACATGATCTTCATCAATACCAATCGAAAAATAAAATAGGATTTAATATTGGTAGTTTTGTACATAGTTTCAATTATAACAATATTGTTATGAAAGAAAAGATGAATCTCTTTGTGACATTTATCGAATTTTTCCATATTTCTCATACGAAATATTTGAAACGGTTTACTACGAAACTACAATTAATGTTAAGTCAGGTGAATAATGATATAAAATTGGAGAACCCCGCTGAACAAAAAGATAATAAAAAAATGGCTATTCAAGAGTTAAAAGACTCGAATATCGATCGGGCAATTCTACAGGATCTAAAAAAGACAATGGGAGATGATTCGTCGGTATCTTCTAATTCTGATAAAACGAGAGGAGATTCGGATCCAATGAATTCTGTACCTACTCCTGTAGCTAGTCCCAGTCCTACAAATGATTTATTTAGTAATAATTTTTTAACGGAAAATCTTAATATATATACTAATATGTCGGAATTAACGGATGATATTGTTATTACAAAAACTCCGCATCCTACTCCAGAAAATTCTTCTTATGAATCTCAAAGAGAACCTTCTTTACATTATAGTTTACAATACTACGAGGATCCTAAAGAGGAACCTCAAGAGGAATCCCATGAGGAATCCCAAGAGAAATCCCATGAGGAATCCCAAGAGGAATCCCATGAGGAATCCCAAGAGAAATCCCAAGAGGAATCCCAAGAGGAATCCCAAGAGGAATCCCATGAGGAATCCCAAGAGAAATCCCATGAGGAATCCCAAGAGAAATCCCATGAGGAATCCCAAGAGGAATCCCAAGAGGAATCCCAAGAGGAATCCCAAGAAGAATCCCAAGAAGAATCCCAAGAAGAATCCCAAGAAGAATCCCAAAGTTATCATACAGATGATCTTATCGAACCTGAATCATAGTTATATTGGAAAAAATTTTTTTTCCAATATAATATCAAAATATCAATAATATCTGTATGACAAACCCAACGATAGTATCATATTATAACATCCTTATTAAGATAGAGAGAACCCAACCGAATACCATGCAGATGTTCTACCATTATAAATCTGTAATTTATTATTGCTTTGATCATAATACATAGATCCTGCAACTACACTTCCGTAAGGTTGACTTGTTTGAATACAAGAACTATAATTTGCATTGCTAACATATAATTTACCATTATCACCATATTGAGTAGAAGATTGAGTGTAAACCATACTACCGCTATGGTTCATAGCAACACCTGTATAATATCCATTTGTTCCGGTGACTTGATTCCATGTTTGACCATAATCATCCGATGCATAAAGAAAACCTTTTCTAAACGTCATAGGACCAGAATAACGTCCACCATCACCGGCAAACATATATCGTCCACATGCACTAATAGCTCCTTGGTAATAAGAATTGACATTTCCCTTTGCAGTAAATGTAACACCATAATCAGAGGAAACATATAAATTATTAGATACATCACCAGCAACTTGATATGGACAAATAAGAACATATTTACCATTTGCTGAACAAGAAATATGTCCATAATTTTCACCAGTTCCATTAGATACAGCCCAAGTAACACCATAATCAACCGATTTCCATACGCGATAGTGTGTAGTAGAATACATAACAGATCCATCGTGGCTCATTGCAACAGCATGATACCGTCCTCTAAAATTATTATAACTTGGATCTAAGAACAATGAATTACCATTATACCAACTAGATGTTTCATCTGGATTGTCTGACCCATAATTAGATGATATTGAAAGATAAACAGAAGTAGCAGAGAGCATATATTTTCCTGTGGAGGAAATAGCAACACTATTACTAGGTGTTCCAGAAGAAGGTCCCCATATCCATGTATCACCATAATTGCTTGAATAGAAAATACCGCTGGAGGTTGAAGCGCCATTTGGCACATTAATTGCAATCATATATTGACCGGTAGCACTAATTGCTGCTGCAGAGGCATTTTCGAAGGTTTGTCCAAAAGGTGGTGATACATCGCTCCATGTATTACCATAATCTTTAGATAATTGAGGAACTGTATTTGCAATCGATGTGCCTTGTAATCCAATAAAAATATATTGGCCATTTCCAGAAGTAGCAATAGAGTTAGAGCAACTAGCACCTCTTAGAGTATAATTAATACTGGTAACCTGCTGCCAATTCTGCGCAAAAACGGGGATATCGCGCATAGTTGCAAGTTCAATATGATTGACAGCATCATCTAATGTAATTCCAGAGGATGATCCACCACCTCCAGATAATGCATTAATATCTTCTAAAAGAGCATTCAATGATATGTCTATCGCAGCAATCGAATCATTTACTGTATTAAGAGAACCATCCACATAAGCCTGTGTAGGAAGTAAATTTAAGGACACATCGATCGCGGAGATCGAATTATTAATAGAAGTAATAGAGGATTGATTCGCCTTTTGACTTAATGCCGAATAGATCAAATTGATCGAACCATCTACATAAGCCTGTGTGACATTCGAACCAGAAGAATTTAAAAGACTTGTAATCGATCCATTGATAATATTAAGAGAACCATCTACATAGGATTTCGATGCTTTCAAATTCAACGAAGCATCTACATACGATTTATCTGCTTTAAGACTTAATGAGGTATTAATAGAGGAGACGGTATTATTAATACCGTTAACAACAAAAGAAGTGGTAGCCATTCTACCTAGTGTAGTATCATTTTGATAAGTATCAAACAAATCCATGTTTATACATATTTAAGTCATTATATTTCATACAATAATTTTGAATATCCTACATTTGAAAATATTATTTTATAACTAATTTATATATGTCATTTATCAGTTTGACTAATCGTAATCAGGTTTTAAATCTACCCGTTACTACTGTTGCTAATTTAACAATTCAAGATGTTAGCAATGGTATTATCACATGTTCTAATGGAATCGTTTCGTCTATTTCAGCAATAGATACAGAGAATTTAAGCAATTCCCTACAGACGCGTTTAAATACGATTGAATCCACACAATCTTCTGTAGGAATTACCGATATTTCCGGTCTTCAACCGCGTTTAAATACGATCGATTCTAGTTTAAATAAGATAGATGCTAGTCTTAATGCTCTTGCAAATCAAGGTTCCTCATCAGTGGGTATTAGTGATGTTACCGGATTATCCACAAAATTAACTTCAATCGATTCCTCTCTAAATGTTTTAGCCGGAAATACTGAAGTAGCATTATCTTCAAATTCTACAAATATATCGAATTTTGCTAATACTTGGTCACAATTAGCAAATTCACCTACTGATAATGGTGTAGGCGTTGGATGTTCCGGTAATGGACAATATATTTTAAAGCTAGGATGGAGTGCTTCATGTTATTTATCCAAAGATTATGGAAATACATGGGCAGTTGTATCTGCTTTAGGAAGTTTTGCATGGTCGGCTTCTATGTCTTACAATGGACAATATATGTTAGTTACTAGTATTATAGGGTCGAGTCTTTTATCCACAGATTATGGTACTAACTGGTCATATATTTCATCTGTAGGAACACCTCAACAAGGAAAAGTATCTGCTACCGGACAATTTATGGTATTAGCTTCGAGTAATGGTATTCATTACTCTTCTAATTATGGACAAACATTTACGAATTGGACCGATTCTGGAACAAATTCATGGACTTCTGTCGCTATTTCTACGGATGGTAGTGTAGCAGTAGCCGTTCGTGCAACTTCAACACCCACTATATGGAAAACCACAAACTATGGTCAATCATGGACGCAAATTTATAGCAATCCCGATTCCATTTCTTTTGGTGATATTGCTTGTTCAGGTGATGCGAAATATATCTTAGTCGCATTAGCACAATCCCAAACCGGTCTTATGTATATCTCTAGCAATTCTGGAAGTACATTCACCGCTGTAGGTGCTGGTTATGGTCTTACTTCAAACAGTTATTTTAGAGTAGCTATCAGTTCGTCGGGATTGTATATGTTAACTTCATGTAATGGTAGCTTTGTATATGCTTCGAGTAATTATGGTCAAACATGGACACAAACCAATTTACCATCGAATGGTTACTTTGGATTAGCAATGAGTAGTAATGCTTCTTTTGCCTATCTTTATCTTGCTAATACTAGATTATTAGCATATAACGCAAATACAATTGCTCTACCTGTTGCACAAATCAATACACCTAGTCAAGGAAGCGTCTATTTCGATCAATCTGCAAATAAACTCTTTGTATATAATGGATTGTCATCTGCTTGGAAATCAGTGACGTTGTCTTAGATCATATAGAATTTTCATATATAATATTATAATTTGCAATGATAAAATTACAATATTACGTTTTACTAAAAAAAGTCAAAAATAATTATTATAATAAAAAATTGATTTTAAAATAAATTATTACAATATATTATATATACTAAATATGTCTAAATTTAGTTGCGAAAAATGCGGTAAAGTATTCAATAGTAAATCTCATTATAATCAACATCAAAAAAGGAAAACTCCTTGTGTGAATGAAAGTAAAATCAAAGAAATGATTGATAAATCAGTGGAAGAAAAATTATCTCGATTGAATATTTCACTACCGTTATCTAGTGAAAATGCGCCAGTTGTAATTCAGCCTAAACCTAAAATAACAATTGATACGTCTACCTTTCCCGAATTAAAAAAATATTATGACGAGATATTAAATATAGATAAAAGGACATATAAATCAAGTAATGATGAACCTACACCGATTGATTGTATAAGTGAAATGATAAGTAAAATTCCTATTGACCTGTGGGAAAAGCGCGATCTATCAATATTAGATCCTTGTTGTGGTAATGGGAATTTTAGTATTCCAATATTATTTGAGTTGTTAAAGCATCATGATAAAGAGACAATACTAGAACAAATATTAGAATTCAATGATATTAATGAAAGTAGATTAGAAAATGTGCGTAGTGTATTTTGTAGTGAAAAATATAATTTACAAATAACTAACCATGATTTCATTACATATACTAGCAATAAAAAATACGATTTGATAGTTGCTAATCCACCATATGCAAAATTATTAGAAAATGGTAAACGAGCATCGAAAAATCACAATTTGATCAAGGATTTTATTGAAAAGGCACTATCACAACTAAAACCGAATGGGTATTTATTATTTATTACACCAGATAATTGGATGTCTTATGCTGATAGGAATATATTAATTGAAATAATTACATCATTGCAAATCATTCATTTAGATATACATAGTGCAAAAAAATATTTCAAAAAAATAGGTTCCAGTTTTACTTGGTATATCATTCAAAATTGTGCTTTCTATAAAAATATTAATGTTTCCGGTATATGGAAGAAAAAGGAATATGCTAGTTCAGTCGTATCAACCCAACGCAAATATATTCCATTATTATATAATCAAACAGTTCAAAATATATTATCAAAAACGATTGATAATACAACACTAAAAAAATTCGATATTAAAACAAGTAGCGATTTGCATAAATATACGAAAGCGGAATTTATTCGCGACGAAAAAACAGATGAATTTAAATATAAATTAATTCATACACCAAGTCAAATTGTATATGCATCACGACCGCATAAATTTCAAGAAGGATATAAAATATTCATATCTACAACTGATAAGTATAGTGTATTTATTGATAATTGCGGTATGACACAATCAATCGTATTTATAATGTGTTCTAATGAAGAACAAGCAAAAAAATATTTACAAATATTACAACACCCCTTGTATGTATTTATAAATAATATTTGTCGTTGGGGTAATTTTAATAACATAAGAATATTACAAAGTTTCCCTATTCCAAGTATAGAATATTCTGGAAATCACGAAGAATTATATGATTATTTTCATATTACAAAAGAAGAAATAGAATATATTTGCGCTAATATGTAAACTATTCTTTATAATCCGGATCACAATTATCACTTAAAATAGGATAATCGTTATAATTTTTTTTATAATCTTCCAAAAATGTGCTTTCATATGCATGATATGTTTGCGCTGTTATTTTGGTTTCTTTACCAAATATTTCGATTGTAATTTCAGTTTTCGGTAATTTGTAACCATACATTTGAATCTTACAACCTAATTGTAGGTAGAATTCAAAGGTATTATAAATAAACCCGTTGGTTTTCGAACAATCCCCCGACTTGCCACGTTCTTCTATATGATGACCACATAGATACGACGCAACCCTCCCTTTTAGCCCCGTTCTAGTTCCTCCAATTTTAACAATCCTGCCATTTATTACAAGTAAATATAACCATTCGGTCTTTTTACTAAACGCTTCATTCGAAATTGTTGGAACGAATTGAATCAGCGTATTCCTTTTTTTGTTTCCTTGTTTTTTCCCAGAATTAAATAATTCACCATCTAGAACTATATCTGCTATTGGAATAAAATGATCTTTCCTATTATATTCTTCAAATAGTACGGTATTATCAATAGGAATTAATTTGATCCATTTTTTTATTAATGAACTCTCATAGACTTCATTAATATTTTCTAATCCGGAAATATCGTTGGTATGTGTCTCTTGAGTCATCTTATGTAGAATTATATGATTCAGTTGTTTGCATATTTTCGTTTCAATTTTTTTTGGAAGTTGTTATGCATATGTCATACAGGAATCATATTGTTATTGATAACTTATTCAATCTGTGAGAAAAACTCCGGATTCTTAACCGACCAATACTGTTGTCCGTTCTCTAAGAAAGTGACAATAGAATAATCCGTTTCTAATGTCCCATCGTATAAATGGTCGAGGTCGCTTTGATTTTCGGCATCAGGACCATCGATATATAAAATGGAAATACTAGGATCTAGATCCATAAATACCGCAAATCGAAGTATTTTCAGGTTCTCTTCATGAGAACCCGAATGTAAAAGATTCGAAGAAAATAGGAAAAAACGGTCGAGTTTTTCATGATCTACGCGCGGATAAAGAATATGCGCATTTTCCCCCAATTTCCCCACATTTTCATAAGTACCGACATTTGATCCTGTTTGACATAAATAGAGAACATATGGAGTCGGTATATATTCATCTTCGGTTCCCTCCTTTTTCAAATGATAGAAATCATAATGAAAATTCTCGTACATGGTCTTGAAAAAAGAGATTACAGAAGGATCGATAGGAATATCATATACCTTCTGTAAACATAGGATTTCATAGGGAGAAACCCAGAGAAATCCGTCGTTCTCATGTAAAAGATCCTTTTTAAAAGTAGTCGTATCATAGACAGTAAGAATAGAGTCTTCGCGTTCATAAAACCCTTTATAACGGACATCATCAATAGTCCCTATAGAAACATCCTCATCATCTGTCAAAAAGGGATATTGTGCGACTATTTTTTGCGATAATGTGGTCGACTCATCGTCTTGCGAGGTAGATTGAACCCATGTATACGCCGATCCGTTATATTCTAATAAATAGAGCAAATAGGGCGCAATATCATAAGTACAGACTTTATAGATACATATATCGATAGATTTCGCAGAAATATCAATATCGTCCGTTTTACTCAAAATTTCGGTATGATCGATGAAATAATTCGTTTTTAATTGTTTCGATAGATAACTACCCTCTTTTTCATCCGGAATCGCATAATAGGAATTTTCAAGAGAATCTTCGGGATCTGCCGATTGTTTTTCCAGATCTAACTCCGTTTTAGGTTCAGCAATTGCCGGTGGTTTGGATCCTTTTATATTATACATATATAATGCTATATAATTCTATTCATATTTTTATTTATACTATCTTTCGCAAATAATATTTTCAAAACAATATAAATATTCTGTTTGACATTACTATAGAAGTATGTATAACGACGATTATTTGGGCGACGAAGTCAATATTTATGAGGCCGACGAATCGAGTGTCACAATTGACGATCTATCGACTATCGATAGTGAGATTATCGAAGAACGTCGTATTTTAAAGGCTTATAAGAAAGCCGATATTGGATATTATTCCTTTAAGAAAGTTAATGGCGAAGATTTGGTAAAAATCGAAGTATTTTCTACTACACCTAATATGACGAAAATACGTCATGCTATTACTGGATTAAGAACGCCTTATCCTGTGGGTTGTAATCAAGAAGATCTCTTCTTTTCAATAGTCGATAGTAGTTCACTTGCGCCTAAAAAGGATAATATGTTACGACGAAAGTTGTATTACAATAATCCGGAAGAGTATGAACGCCATTTCCATGTAACTGTAAGCAGAGATATTAAAAAGGCATGGTATGATCGTAATCGTCTGGCTAAAAATAGACTGCGTCTATAAATAGTCAAAAAATAATATATCAAAAACAATACAAATAGATTGTTTTTGATATCCTAATGGTAGTGATAGTAATCGATAATAGAGAACATAATCTGTATGACAAACTAACGGAACAAATGCGAGAGGATTCAAAAGAGGGTATTTCTATGAAAACCGAGGTTCTCCCTTTAGGCGATATTCTTATAAAAACGGATGATGAGATTCATCAGGTTCTCATTGAACGTAAATCTCTTACCGATTTATTAGCAAGTATTAAAGATGGTCGTTATGAAGAACAGTCACATAGATTACGTCATGCAAGTGGTATACCCTCGCATAATATTCTTTATTTGATAGAGGGTGTATATTCAACGATTTCATCCAAAGACAAACGAATAGTATTATCTGCAATGACGTCGATTCATTTTTTCAAGGGGTTCTCTATTCTTCGAAGTTCTTCTGTTACGGAAACTGCTGAAATAGTTTATAATATGGCGGACAAGATTCAACGATCTATTGCCAAGGGAATTCGACCGGCATTTTCAAACCTCGTATCAACAGACGATGAAACCATCGACACTCCAATACAAAATGAATCCTATAGTTCCTTTGTGAAAAAGGTCAAAAAGGAAAATATTACAGCTACGAATATAGGCGAAATTATGCTTTGTCAAATACCAGGTATACAATCCAAATATGCGGCATCTATTCTCCTCCATTTTGGTTCTTTTTCAAAAATGATGGATGCTTTGAAATCAGGTTCTCCAGATTTTTCAGGAATTACCTATGAATGTAATGGGAAAAAACGTAAAATACCGAAATCTTGTGGTGAATCGATTGTTCTCTATTTACAAAATCTATAAAGTATATATAGTATGTCAAATGGACCTTTAGGATATTCTCTTACAACTAGTATAAGTCCATATGAAAAAGCCGAACAGAATCCTGTAAATGTTGTTTTTTTACCAATAGTAAGTGATAACGAGTCGAAATATATCACAGCAGTTACAGATAATACGTCTAATGAAGTCCATGTTGAAAATATATTTTCATATAGTGAAGATCCAATAGAAGAGGAAAAAAAGTCCGTATCTACTCTTGATATTGGTGAAAATCCCGTTGCTATATTTTATATTGGATCTGTTACTGTAGTCGGTCTGTATATTTTATTCTGTTTATTACGTAAATCGAAATAAATCAGTATTATAATATTATATCATAATATAATATAATAATGCCTTCACGCAAATTTTCAAAACGACGTAAAGCAAGTATCCGTCCTAATTTACAGACCATTAAAGAAGTAGCTTCTTCTATAGAACGAGGAGAACGAAGTCCATCGTTACAATCTAGTAAATCAAGTTTGAAAAAATCAAACGAGGATGTAATTCAATTAACACGTTCATCTGTAGTTAATCTAAAAGATGTTCTAGCGGAAATAAAACCTAAAAAATCATTTACACGAAAATTATGGAAAGGAATAAAACGTAGAGTAACATCATTATTTTAATGGTTAGTAAATATTTTTAATTATATCTACGGAAAATTTCCAAAGCAACTAACCCACCAAAGATTTGCGATAATATATAAGGAATGATTTCATTCGTTCCAATATCACCCTTCGTTGCCAAAGCAAGTGTTACTGCTGGGTTAATATGACCGCCAGATACATTCATTGTAACAAGGATAGAAAGAGCTAAAGCGGCTCCTATAGCTAAAGGATTTCCAGTAGCTAGAAATATATATACAAAAAATAGACTTCCTGCAAATTCGGCTAAATATTTATACATACTATAGTTTATAGGTAGAATAAAATAAAATTGAACAAAATTCTTTATGACAAATCATTGATATATTTTTACAATGGTATTTATTGGCGTTATCATGTATTTGTGTATCATTCTTTTTGGTATTTCTTTAAAAAGGAATGCACAGAAAAACTCTGCAGCTATATCGGTTGATTCACTACCAAAAGTAAGAGAGGATCCTACAATTAATAATATTATGCTTCGTTGTACTCATATGCAGAATTATACTGCATATAGTGGAATTTTATATTGCAATGAAGTACCAATTGATATTAAATATCCACAAGCTATGTAATATCACCGTTATAAAATATATTCTTAGAATCGACGAACCCTCATCATTGGAACATAAGATGCATTTGATTGATCACCACCAAATGAATTGTCGTTATATAGTCGGTTTATTGCCTGACGTTTTTTAAAGGTAGTATAATCCGACGAATCTGGAACAAATTTCACATTAGTAGAAGAAGCAGGGATTCCTGTTCCATCGCAATTATTTAACATATGTCCTATATTGCGACCATATCCTGGTTTACTAGCATTGGTAGGATTGGGTCCACCGCAACTATAGTTTTTTCTCGAAAGAAAATCGCCTAAATTTCCTACTGCTCGAAAAGGTGTAGTAATACGCTTATATCCATTTACTTGTCCAGTAGCATAAGGTGTATTCCATGATTTTGTGACAATACGACGGGTTAGCACATCGCCACCGCTTTTATAATTCGTAATCGTTTGTTGAGGAGAAATACCTTGAATACCTCCTCCTAAATTCGCGCCATTTAAATTTGAAAGTCCGGTTAAACTCATATCTATAATATTATATAATATTATTATATAGAAATGTCGAAAGAAGAAGAACAAGAAGAACAAGAAGAATCGAAACAAGATGATATTTTAGGTATTTTTGATGGCTTAACACGAGATCAAATCTTCGATTTACAACAAAAAAATATAACTATAACAGATTTTGATCCTAAATGTATTCGCCAAAAATCAAATTGGTCAAAAGCATCTAAAGTATATCAATTCGATAGTGGTATTTTTAATCCTGATCGATTATCCGCCGTAATTCCCGATTATTCACCTAAATTAGATACTTTATTAGAGAATATCGAAAAACTAGATAGAAAAGACGAATTAGAATTCGGCCATAAATTTAAGCATTTTATTTTTTCCGATTTAAAATCAGGGGTATATGGAGCAAAACTAATAGCATCCGCATTACTTTCACAAGGTTGGAATTTGGGTTATAAAGCGGAAATAAAACAAAATATAAAACAACAAGAGGATGACAATGATGAAGAAAGAAAACAAAAGATTTGGGGTCCTACAGAAATGTTAACCGATTCCGAATTAGCTAAAACCAAAGGGCAAAATTTCTATTTACTTGCATCTACTGCTGTATACGATAAAGCTATTAGCGTAAAAATGAAAAAGGAAATTTTATCGCGATTCAATCTTAGACCCAATAACATATATGGCGAAAATACCCGTATTATTGTGATGGATAGCGGATTCAAAGAAGGTATAGACCTTTTCGATATTAAATATATTCATATTTTCGAACCATCTATCAATCCTGCAGATCAAAAACAAGTGATTGGCCGTGGAACTCGTACATGTGGTCAA
>Ga0214921_10004992_pt1 | contig 19066 bp, 14 predicted proteins | sample LL1505_MetaG_FD_177992 | JGI IMG/M metagenome (GOLD analysis project Ga0214921, IMG submission 177992) | Freshwater microbial communities from Lake Lanier, Atlanta, Georgia, United States - LL-1505 | ecosystem: Environmental > Aquatic > Freshwater > Lake | place: USA: Georgia | collected... | reverse complement strand
ATATGTTTGAACACCAAAACAACCATTCCATTTACCCATTCCGCCAATAATACTCATATTTAAATATTTATTTTCTTTTACATTTTTGAATTCTTCTTGAAACTTGTCACTATAATTTAAATATTTTGATATTTGTATAAGTCTCTCGTAATTTTCATCACGAGAATTTTTAAAATGCCACAATGGTAATACTGGAACCCCTCTAAATAAATCAAAATTTATTCTTTTATGTATAAAAACGCTGTCATGTAAAATAATTGCGTTGTCGAAATAATGGTATTTATGAAAATAATAATAAGGCAACAACTCGCCTCGTTGCGGAAATTCTGAATGAATATATTCAATATTTTGATATTCATGAAAAGCGCGAACAAATTCACTTTTACTGTTATCATCAATCACGACAATTTTTTTAAAAGGATATAAACGACGAATACATTGTACACATTCATTCCAATAATGATTCGTCAATTCTGAATTGACATGTCTTAATACGATGAAACCAAATGTCATTCTTGTATTTATTATTATATAGTTACAAAAAAATCATATAATAATGTTAATTTTTTTAATTTTATTTATATATATTATGGTTAAATCAAAAAAAAACAAACTTCGACAAAATGTAATAAAATTATTAAAAATTAAAAAAGAACAAATTATGAATAAAACAAAAAAATTTAGTAAAAAGTTGAATAAAACAATCAAAAATACATCAGCTTTTAAAAATTGTGAAAATTTTTGTAAAAATGATTATATGGTGGAAAGGAAAAAACAGGGTAAAAAAGATTCAAAGAAATATAATGTTCCTTATAATCCGTCAAAAGAAGATAATAAATTTACTTACGATACCTGTAAAAAAACATTTTGTAATGAAAAATGTGAAGGTTACGATTTATTAGGTAAAAATTTTGAATTGGAATTAAAAAAAAATTTAAATAATGGATTTAAAAATACGTATTCTAAAAAACAAATTGAAATTCTTAAAAAAAAGGGCGCCTTATCTGGTTGTGTTGATGTTACTGGAATATACAATGTGTTTCATAAATAAAAAATAACAAAATTAAGATGTAAGAATTTGTTTTTCATTTTACATTGATAGAGAGAAAGAGAGAACCCACATTATAAAAAAGCAGGCATGGCATCAATATCCATTATATTTTCATTGTTTGGTACCGTGGAGACGACATATTTTTTGAATTCTTTTCGCTCTAGTTGATAATATGGCACATGATGATGAACATTTCGCGCAATCATTTTGTATAATTTAAAATCAGGATATCTCTCTTGACCATTGTTTTTATACAAAATATTTACACCATTATCATCTAAACACCATTCAACGATTAATTGAACCAATGGTGAGCATTCTTTTAAATTTGATATCTCATCCATATCATCAATGACATAGTCCCATATAGAACACGCTAAACGACACAAGTCAAAACTAGAATTGGGTTCTAAACGAGGTTTTTTGTCATTGAAATATGGTTCAAAATTATATTGAGTCGCCGCGTCTTCACCGTTTTTAAAACAATCACTACAAAATTGTTTTCCATTGAATTTATAAATACCTCTGCCAAAATCGATAATCTTGTATATTCTGCCATACGTAGGCACTTTATAATACTTGTTATTGAACTTGTAATACAAGAATTTTTTGTCGGTCTTGTTATACATGATATTATTGGTATGTAAATCGTTATGAGTAAATAAAAATACCTTTTGATATGTTACCAACGTCATGATGATTTGCATGAATGCGGAAAACCACTCTTTTTCTTCCAATTCATCATTTGCTATTAAATTATCAAATGTATTTTCACAATTTTCCATACAAATAATTTGAACCGGAAATTTATCAAGGGTTACATCAATACGTTCATCGTCATCGTAGTCTGAATCACTATATTCTTCTGAATCATCACTATAACCCGATGTCGATGTTATTTTTCCAGAATTTAATGACGCATTTGAATCAGGTTTTCCATTCATTTCATCAAAATCCTCCATCATGTTTTCAGTATCATCCGAAGTATATGATGTCCTGGATGAACACGATGAACATGATAATACGGATTGAATCGTTTCGCTCTTGTTGTTTCTGTCATCATTCATCAAATTAGATAAATCAATCGAAAACTCTTTTAATGTTTCAAGTGAAATATGTTCGTCCTCTATTTTTTGACCCGATTCTAATACCTGTGGCTCTCCAGAAACATCCTCGTCATCCGCAAAAACATTTTCAAATAATTCATTATTAATTGATTTCGCGGATATATTCAAGGTATTTCCGCCATCATCCTCAATTTTAATTGGTTTCAACTTTTTCACTTCGGTCAAGTCTCTCAAACGATTGTTTTCATCATATACTTTGAATAAAATATTTTTGTTTTTATTAAAGAATTCTGATTTATTGACAAATTCAATATCATCAATAATATTAAATTTAAAATCTTTTTTGATTGCTAAAAAGGAACCGTAAAATTCAATGCCGTGTACAAAATTATAATTATAATTCAAAAGACTTGAACAATATGAAAATAATCCATCTACATAGGCGGTGTTGTTTTGGTCTAATATTTTTTCGTTTACATCAATAGTGGTTGAATTGTATTTAGGTAAGTTATAAAGGGATTCATCAGCAAAATCATATTTGCCAACAATTAATTTAAATGGGTCGATTAACGGTGCCATTTTGAAAAACAAATTTTTACTTTTTGTCTTGTCTTTTTGCGAATTTTTGATTTCACACTTGTATAAATTGTAGTCGGTTTGTTTTTCAACTTTGCTAATATACCATTCATGATTCAAATTAATAGAATTGTAGTTTGTTTCATTTAAATCAAAAAATTTATTATAAACCGGAACATAATTTTGTACTTCAGAGAGATTGGTTAGTGTTTCGTTTTGAAAACTTTTAAATAATTCACCGTTTTTTCTTTTCTCATAATTAATCTTTAAAGATTTATTCAAGTTCATTAATAATTATACTTAATAACTATTTTTTTTTAAATCAAACTCATTAAAATAGTTTATTTAGTAATAATTAGTATTTAATTTAGTGGTTTCTCTCTTTACATCAAATTTAAAATATCATTTTCGTAAATAATTTTTATTAATTTTTCTTAATTAGTATAATATGAATCTTGAATTAAGAAAATTTGACATGAAAACCATTAGTTTCAAACCTAATGAATCTAAAGGTCCAGTGGTGGTATTGATCGGACGAAGAGACACCGGTAAAAGTTTTTTAGTCCGCGATTTACTCTTTTATCACCAGGACATACCTATTGGCGTCGTCATTGCCGGCACAGAAGAAGGTAACGGCTTTTACGGCAAATTAGTGCCAAAACTTTTCATACACAACGAATACAACACCGCCATCATTGAAAACATTTTAAAACGACAAAAATCCGTCTTGAAACAAATCAAAAAAGAAATGGAAACATTTAAGCGAACTACCATTGACCCACGCGCATTTGTTATTTTAGATGATTGTTTATATGACGGTACCTGGGCGCGTGACAAGATGATGAAATTGCTTTTCATGAATGGGAGACATTGGAAGATAATGTTAATCATTACAATGCAATATCCATTAGGAATACCCCCAACTCTCCGGACCAATATAGATTACGTTTTTATCTTGCGAGAACCATATATAGCAAACCGTAAAAGAATCTATGAAAACTACGCGGGTATGTTTCCAACTTTTGAATCCTTTTGTCAAGTCATGGATCAATGTACGGAAAATTACGAGTGCCTGGTGATAAATAACAACGCCAAGTCGAACAAATTGTTTGACCAGGTGATGTGGTATAAAGCGGACAATCATAATGATTTCAAATTAGGCAGCAAGGAATTCTGGGATTTATCGAAGAATATCCCTTCAGATGACGAGGACGAGAAATATGACCCGAATAATGTCAAAAAACGCGGACAAGGACCGAAAATCAATGTCAAAAAGACGAAATGGTGATGTCATTACTAATTACAACACATTTCGTTTTTGATTTTAAAAAACAAAAGCAAACAATACAACTTAAAGAGAACTCTATAATATACATTATAATGATGGAATCGCTTGATATTGTTAGTTTGATTGAGACCAATCCAATAACAAAACTCACAAATGACTACAACAACAAATTATTGATGAAAATTAAGGAAAATTTCACGGAAACAGAACAACAATTATTTGTTTCTTCATTTTATTGTTACTTAAATTACAATTCAACGACAGATTTTGTTATTGATTTGGATAATGTATGGAAGTGGTTGGAATTTGCTTCAAAATTTACTGCTATTAGAACTTTAGAAAAAAGTTTTATTCTTAATAAAGATTATAAAATATTTGCTTCACCCAATAGTGAAGCAAACAAAAAAAAAAAAAAAAAAAGAGGTGGTCATAATATACAAAAAGTAATGATGACTATAAAAACATTCAAATTATTTTGTATAAAAGCAGAAACAAAAAAAGCAAAAGAAATTCATGAATATTTTGTGAAATTGGAAGAAATATTACAGCAAACTATACAAGAAGAAAGTGATGAATTAAAACAACAATTATCAATAAAAGAAAAAGAATTGGAAGAAAATAAAAAAATGTTGGAAGAAAGTGAAAAAATAACCAAATGTAATGAAATACCAACAATTTATATTTTCAATATTGACACGACCCGGGAAAATCCAGAGTTAAAAATTGGTGTTACACATAATGTATCAAAAAGAATTAAACCATACAAGCAAATATGTAAACATGGTAAATTAGAATTTACGCATACTGTTGAAAATACAAACCTAAAAACTATGGAATATTATATACATTCATTATTATCGTTTTCTAGAGTAAAAGATGAGGTTTTTCAAATAGATGTTGAACAAGCAAAATTAATTGTATTAAATGTAATCAATCTATTTGAGACGGTGAGTATAACAAATAATTCAGAAAAAGTATTGAAATTAAATCAGTTACTTGAAAAAACAAAACCTGAAATAAAAATTTCAACGGCGGAAATCGCATGTCAAACAGATTTTGATGAAAATATTCCAGAAACAACACCCTTGTTGTTTTATGACACTAATATCAAAGATAATTTCAATCAATTTATAAATGAAATGTGTATTGTTAGAAATGATGTAGAAGTTTCAAGCAAAGATATTGAAGGTTTATATCGTTTATGGAATAAAGAGAAACCTAAAAAAGAAACATTTCATGCGTTTAAACATTATTTAGACACTCGTTTCAAACCATGTAGATTAGAAAAACAGGATAAAAATCATGTTGTTTATGGATATAAGGGTGTTTCATTAAAAGAAATTGAATATAAAAAAAAAGTGCTTCAAAGTGACGCACAAACATTTATTTTTCAAGTATGTAAATTTTCACCAAGTGGAACAATTTTAAATACCACTTTATTAGAAGAATATCAAAAATGGAAACAAAGTGTATGTAAAGAAATCAATGGAAATGAAGCGAATGAAATTAAAGATTATTTGAAAGATTGTGAATATACAATGTATTCAACTATTTGGACTCCTTATGGAAATGGGCAGGGTTATTATGGATTATATTTAAAAAGTGACGAGTATAAATCTAAAAAAACATCATCTACTGGTAAAAAAGTTTATAAAATACACATTGAGACAAATGAAATTTTAGGAACATGGGATACAATTGCGAAAGCATCACAATATGAAAATATATCTTCTACTAAAATGAGTCACGCAGTGCGTTTAAAAAAGATTTTTAATAATGATTATTTTTATACAACAAATAACTAACCGAAATGGTAGAAAGCCTTGTCTTTTTATTGAAATTATATTTTATATATCTAATATATAATGTCAAAAGCTCCAGTTTTCTACAATGGAATTGTTTCGAAACGAGCAAAAAAAACGACTCTTTATAACAGTCAACCTGTGTTAACAGTCGCAAATACAAACACCAACGCAACCGCAAGTGCTAGTACAGCAACCACATTGACTGTGACAACTCCAAATAGTTTTAGCACAATTTTATCGTCAAATATTCCCGCGAGTATATCAACCCCTAGTGTGAGTGTAACGAGTATTGTAAATCGTAATCGCTATATGATAAAAACCGGTAATACTGGTAATAATACATATATAAATATAAATTCAACTTATGGAATTAGTTTTTCAACTACACTTACAAAATACAGCGATTTTTTATCAAAAGTGTTTCAGTTAGTTCAAGACTCTACTGATTTGTTATCGTATAGAATTGATTCTGAATTACATTGTATGTATTCATTGGATTACAGTAGCACTACTGGAAAACTTTTATTCACCAACAACTGGGGAAATGGAGGTAGTTCAAGTGCGTCATTCCCTAGTACAAATGGATATTTGTGTTTTACTTATACTTCTGCAAAAAAATTACAAGTAATTAAAAGATATTCGTATATAACAACAAGTGGAGATAGTCAATATACACATACATTGGATACGTCATTTGCCTATGCCAATTACTATGTAAAATATTCTACCAGTGGTCTTACCCTTGTATCTACTGATACTGCAGGTTCTACTTTTACATTTTTGAATTCAAAAATGGATGTTTCTATACCTGCGAATTTTAATCCTATACCAACCTCGTATGTGTCTAATCCAAGTGTTTCTATTAAAAATTACGTCTCTAATACCATCACAAATATGCAAGGTAATACATCAGGTGACCCTAATTGTAAATTTGTTGTTAATTTTTACAGTGGAGGTTCTCCTAGACAAAGTGTCGCGGGATATTATTATGCTTATCAGATTAAAAACGCTGGATTCGATACATCTACCAATGGAACAAATACTTATGCGAATTCAATGCTTACTACGATTTCAAATAATATTGCGTCCAACACTGTATATAAAACATTAAGATATCCAACAACATTGTATCAAACCTTTCGCCAGGGCGCGTTACAACGAACCCTTAAAGGTAATTGTATTGCGAATGGTGACCTAGGAATGTATACGACTCCATATGTTTATTTTACATGTGAACAAGATGATGATGGACAATATCACCCTTTTATGTGTATGGCAAGTTATTCTATTGCGGATAAACCAACTCGTTTATTAGATGTTTGTAAACCACCTGGAGATGGCGGTGGAAGTTACCCTGAACAATCAGTGACTCGTCAGGCAACACTACAATTATATTTACACAAAATTCCTATGCTTGATTATGGTGTTGTAAATGATATATCGGGTTCTATTAACTATGGAGCGTCATCAAGTTATTATAAACTAGGAGAAGCAACAACAACTGGAATTTATTATGGTAGTAAAACAATATTTACAAAAATAACTACTGGAGGTAATGATTATTTAGCGGTAATTAGTGATGGTGACCCTTATCCCGCAAAAGCCGGTGTTAATAATTTTACAAATGATTTATTGGTTGAACGCGCATGGCCGGATGTTCCTAATCCATTAACCGAACAAGATTTTGAATACAAATTTAGATATCGAGGCGGAACAAATACGGAATCAAAAAGTTCTTTTTTCACAACATTTGGTATTCAGGGTATTTTTTTGAATGGTGTAGCCTTATATAATCCTAGTTCGGGCAGTGGAACAGTTCCAGGAACAACTATTAGTGGAAATGATACTTACAATTTAAATGCTGTGTTTTTTGAGCACCAATATGGTATTGATAATAGTGGAGGTCATCCCAGTCCAGAAGGTAATATAATTAATAACCAACAAGGTCAGTTTCATTATCATGACGCCATGTTTTTGACCTCTGGTTCATGGAATAATACCACATTTGCGTCGTCAAACGCATATTTTTCAAGTGATTATTATACAGATGATTATGGAGAGGTTGATTATATTCGTCATGAAGATGGTCATTCTAAAATTATTGGATTTTGTTTTGATGGTTATCCCATTTACGGACCATATGGTTATACCGATGCGACTGATAGTAGTAGTAATGTCATTTTAATGACCACGTCATACCAAACAAAGACCACCGAATTTACTGGGCGTCCTTATACATATAATCAAGTGGTTGAAGGTTCTAATTATAGTTATCAATTGTCTGCCGGAGCATTTTTAGATGATTATGAGTATATTTCAGGATTAGGAACATTAGACGATTGTAATGGTCGTTACTGCGTTACACCTGAATATCCAAGTGGAACGTACGCATATTTTGTATTAATTAATGAAGACAATGAACCCGTATTTCCATATATTATTGGAAAATATAGTAAACAAGCTAGAACTGTTACTAATGCGGGATATCCAAATGACACACATAATAGTGGTGGTTCAACAACACCTACTACAGGAACAGCTGGAGTATTTGATGTATCAACAATCGGTGTTTCAAGATATGTATCATCTACAACTGAAATAATTTCATATGATAATGTTAATAACAATGATATGCATAATGCTACATTAGCGGATGATTTTATAATTAATCCAACCGAAAATGGTAATTGGTCAAATTCCAGTGGTGAAAGATATATACGAACAATATCTTATAATAATTATAATTATACTGGTATTTCCGGTATTGGTGTTATGATTGATGGTGTTTCTTTATATCCTGTATTAAATAATACCTTAACTACAGCACAAAAAAGCGCAGAAGTTACGAATATTGGTATACATGTAGGTCAAGGTATGGGATTACATTATCACGCTGACGGTTATGGCGCAAAATATAATTCATCGACTGGTACGAACAATACCACAAATAATCTTTGTTTATATAATGACGCGGATTATACGAATACTACTAAACATCCTCCATTGATTGGTTTTGGTCTAGATGGTATTGCCTTGTATGGAATTTATCGAAGCAATTATTCCAGCATGGATGGATATAATGTTGCTCTTGATAGTTTTGGTGGTCACATACACGGAAGTTATGGATACCATTATCACGCACATACAGTTACCAGTAGTCCGTCAAATAATATTGATACAATCACAGATGGTAATCCAAATGACGAGCCCACGTATAATGTTAGTGTTCTCATGAAAGGTGCCTGGAAAGGTTATATTAATGATATACCCGAATTTTGGGATAGTGACCATGGGTCAAATCACCAATATGCTCCAGAATATAGTTTGTCACAGAAAAGTAAATATGTATGGGGATATACTAGAGGTTAAAGATTAGACAAAATAATGAAAATGAAATTCAAATAAATATATAAACTTTAAAATAAAGTAATGATTTTATTTATTTTACAAAAACAAAATCATTTTATTGTGTGTAATTAACGTAGTCTTTTTGATTTTTTACCTTTTCGGTTGCGGTTTCTGGTTTTTCTTGATTTTTTATTTAATTTGCGGGTTTTCATTTTTTTTCCACCTCTTCTTGGTAAGACTCTAATTGTATAATTATCTAAAGTGTCCATCATATTTGTCATTCTCTGTGTTTTATCTAAAAGACCTAACTCTGACCTTAACTGATGTTCTGGTTCATCCACATTAGTTGGGTCTCCCAACATACGATATATTTGACTCAATAACCATTCTAAATTACGACGCAAATTCATTGCCAATGTAACATATCTGTCGTCTTCAGTTTCATTGATAATAACTACAATTTGTTCAAAAATGGTTAATATCTCATTTGTATGAGTATTGAAATCTTGTCTGTATCTATCATCGTTTTGATGTTGATGTTCAAACCATTCATTTAAAAGATTATTAATATCTTCTGTTCTACTATTTATTCCTTGAATAGTTCGTTCTATTTGTTCGGGTCTTGACATATTATATATTTATATATATTCATATATTTTTTTTATAAATCAAGGATATATTCACCACGAGGTCTTTTTACCAATAAATAATCCGCATCATCATACAAATAATAATAATTTGGATTATATCCACCATAATAGTCTAGATAAAGGGGATTTACCGCATAACTAGTTGACCCAGTTGCACCATAATATCCCCAACCTCTGTGTCCACCCCGTCCTCCATATCCTCCATAACCTCCGTGTCCTCCATAACCTCCATGTCCTCCATGACCTCCTCCTCCACCACCTCCATGTCCTCCATGACCTCCTCCACCACCGTGCCCTCCTCCTCCGCCTCCGCCTCCTCCGCGAAATCCTTCGACGCGTAAATTTTTAAACAATAATACAATTGCCACAATAAAGATAATCATTGACAATAAATACATGTATTTTCGCATATTATACAATATTATACGAAAATAATTATACACGATACTAAAATTATAGAAATAAATACAATAATCAAGACAAATTTATTTCCTGTTCGCGTAGTCATTATTTTATATTTACATTATTTTATGACGACCTCGACGCGTTTTGTTTTTATTTTTATTATTATAATTGCGCTTGGTTTTTTTTGTAAATCGTTTTTTGGCTTTTCTGTTTTTTCTTGTTTTTTTACCACCTTTTTTATTTTTCTCTATTTTATCTACAATATCTGCTGGTGATTGGTTTATGATTTCATTATATAATTCGCCGTTTTTGTTTCTTATATAATTCATAAAAATTAATGCGTTTTCATCATTCGTACCACCTAATGTATCAATTAAATATATCATAATAACATTAAAAGGTTCAATACCAATTTTATAATTATTAAAAATTTCATTTAAATTTATAGGGTCAATAGATAATAATTCATCCATAAGTTTATAAAAAAAATTCTTATTATTTATCATCATTTCATTTAAATCCTTAAAAAATTGTTTTTTATTACGTGGTTGCTTAAACAATTCAACAAATCTTTTTATACTTTTTTCATCATCATCATTTGAATTTTTGGTAATTTCATCTCTTTTAGTTTTTTGTTCTGGTACTACAATAGGTTTTTCAGGAGGTTGTACAGGAGATTGTACAGCAGGTTGTACAGCAGGTTGTACAATAGATTCTTCAACCGGTTTTTTTATCTCCATTTTATCGGTAATACTTGAGGACCCGTCATCAATTACAATAAATGAATTATTTAACACCGGTTCAGTTGTATTTATATATTCAATCGCCAATTGAATCATATTTGTTTTTGAACAATCCATATTTCTCATTTTTTTTTCATTTTTTTCAAAATAAAAATACCAATTTAAAGGTATTGTTTTGACAATTTTATTTTCTGTATTTTGAATAATAACTTTTATACGATTACAATCACTATCCGGATTCATTATATTATTATTTATACAATGTGTTGTATTTGAACATTTGGGGTCGTTTTCTTTTGCCCCAATTTTTAATAAAGATAATGAGGATGATGATGGTTTTTTATCACATAATCCTTTAGAATTATATTTTAATTCATGAGAACATGGTAATATGATGATTTCTTTAGGGAAATATAACTTTTTTACATATTTATTCATATTCATTCCTTTTAAGATATTTTCAATGGTTTGTCGGGTTCTTATCAAATCACTCGCAAATACATAATTTATATATTCTCTGTTTTTAATTAAAACATTTTTTAAATTTTCACCAGCACGCAATGCTTGGTTTTTACCAAGTTCGGTTAAATCTGTATCAGTTATTAGATGTGTTGCTCTTTTTAAATTATGTTCAGCCTGTCCATGTCTTCCAATATAAAAGACGTATTCATCAATACCTTCATCAAAATCTTTACTTGTTAACCCGAGTCTGGTTGGACTACTATTTATATTTATAAATGTCTCTTCTATTATTTTTTCTACCTGACCATTTTCGGTATCCTTACTTTTTTTAAATAAAGCACCCCCGGTGGTTGATTTATTATTGTCATTATCGGGTATATAGTATATTCGCCCACCCTTGCCTTCACCAGGGTCTAATTCACCTCCATAAACAAGCTGAAGACATATACCAGTTTCTCTATTTACACATAAACGAAGAAATGAACAATTTTTAAATCGTTTTTCTTCGTCTTCCTTTTCCTCATTTTCCTCCTGTTTTTCTTTTTCTAAATAATCATATGTACGCGGTTTAATTTGATTTTCGGGTCGACTAATTGTATTTGCTATTTTTGTTTGTGCGGTATTAATTGTATTTTTTACATAAATAATTGAATTGTTTAATGTACGGTTATTTTTTATTTTTTCAATAATACTTTCATTTTTTATAATTTCAGTTCGTTTTCCTTTTGTAATCATATCAAATAAACATCGTATTCTTGCTTGATGAGTTAATATGAGTGAAACCACCTTTTTTTTTGTATCTGTTTCTGGTTTTGTTATTGTATTCATGAATTATAAATTTATATATATTATACATATATATAATTTTCTTTTTTAATAATCAAATAATGAAAACATTCCAACAATCAAAAAACCTATTTTCTAAATAAATTTAATCATTCTTCTTAGTAGCAAATGGACCACTGATCAACTCACTTTGTCCATTATCCGTCTTACCCGTAATAATATTTTCACCTTCAAATAACTCTTTACGAATATCCGCCGCAGAAATTACATCTTGTTCCTTCAAAAAGGTTTCTTGTGTATTCATATTTTGAACACCTATTAAATTTCCATTGTCATCAATGGTCTGTGTTAATGATGAACCGGTCTTTTCGGCATTCTTGATATTTTCCTCAATTGCCTTCTTCTTGGTTTCCTTAACTCTTTGTTCAAATGCGGACTTGGCAAAATCCTCATTCTTTACCTTTTCTTGCATTAATTGATTTAACTCTTCTTCCATGTATTCCACGCGACCAGTCTTGTAAGCCTCGGGATCCCAAGGCATCCATAAACCGACTGGTCCAACAAATACATCATGATTTGGGTCCATTTCACGCAACATTTTACAACGTAATTCGGCTTCTTCCATGGTTGGATATACACCACGGATTTTTAAACCACGAGTACATGTTTGGAAACTATGCTTTACATTAAAAGCGTTTTCTAATTCTTCTTCGTTTTTATCCAAAAATGTTTTGTAATCGTCCTCTAAACTTGTCTTGGTCAGGTTTTCTTGTTCTTCTTTGATAAAATCTTGAAAATCCTTCATCACATCGTCAAATGTTAATTTGTATTTGTAAGCTACAAAATTCAAAAATTGATGGAATTTTTCCATCGACTTGTTGAATTCCCATTTCTTTAGGAATTCCTCAAATAAAAAGATTTCCTTTTGTTTTAAAATCTTATCAGGTGAAACAAAAGATACACATACAAATTTTTGCCCGGCGATTGGTTTGTCTTCTTCTAGTAAATCTACATATTTTGGATTTGGCTTTCCACTTTTATCCATTTTTGGTTCTACTCCTGCTTTCATATTTATAAATAATGTAATATAATTCGTTTAAGTATTTATTTTATAATTTATTATATTTCACAAAATCCATATAATTTAGAATATTTCATTTACCCTATTTTATAAGTTAAATTAAACAAACAATAATTAAAAATCGAAATTAAATAATTTTTTCTTTTCAATTAATATAATATGTTTGACGTTTACGAACTAGTAAAAAGAATAATCAAGTATTTAGTAGAAGGTTTAATGGTCGCCATTGCCGCCTACGCAATTCCAAAGCAATCCCTTAAATTAGACGAAATTGCCTTACTAGCATTAACTGCCGCAGCAACATTTAGTATTTTAGATTCATATATCCCAAGTATTGGTGTAACTGCTCGTTCTGGTGCCGGATTCGGTATCGGCGCAAATCTAGTCGGTTTCCCAGGAGGTCTATAAATTTGTTTTTAAAGATTTTTTAATTTAAACGCCCATATATAATATCATATATAATATCATATATTATATATGGACAATGAAAATAATGAAAAATATGAATATGATATTGTATTAAAATTATACACAAATCACAACGAGATAATAAAAAAAGAATTGATAAAAGTAATTAATTTAATTATTGATACTATAGAAGTAACAAATAAAGATTTAGATTATTTAATTTATTTATTTTTTTCAGAAAGTATTACAGAATATGGACAAATTGGTAAACAAGAAATAACAACAAAAGACCAGTTAAACGACTTAATAAATAGTTTGAATATTAGAGAATTATTTACTGTTATTAATAATTTTAGAAAAAAAATAGACTGCTTTATGTTTGAATTATTGTTAAATTATAAAAAAAATCCCAAAGATTTTATAACAAATTATCCATATTTAGATATATCATACGTAGAATATATTATAAATTTTATTGAAAATATGTTAGATGTTGATATACTTGATTTAGATTTATGTTACAATGAAGAATTTATTGAAATACCTTGTAAACCACCGGTAAAACCATTTTATCGAAGCGTTCAAGATGATAATATATCTTATCCTGACTGGAATTATAGCAATATATGTTCATTATGGTTACCTGCTACATATGGTAATTCAAACCAATTATTAATAAAGGAATCAAAAAAAAATAAATTGTATGATATTGTAACAAAAAGTATTAATAAAAAACAAACTATTGACAAAAATTGCGTAGAAGGTATGATGAAAAAGTATCCTTTTGTAGAACCATTATCTCCATATGAAATACATTTTTTAGAATCAAAACAAAGTGATACAAATAATTTTTTATTTTCAATTTGTAATTCAGAACCAAATGACACTAATTTTACAACACAATTAAGAAAAAAATATAATAAATTAATGGTTTCATATACATCTGGTCATACAGTTATTATGTTAATGTTATGTAAATATTTTAAAGGTATAAATTTGGGTTTAATAACACTAGGTTGTATAATTTGGTTAGTTCCGTATAATCATTCTATAACCGAAATATTTTTAGCCGCAAAGCAATTAGATATTTTCAAAAATTTTACATTAAAAAAAGATATACTTACGAGTGTTAATGAAATGTTGCGGTTATCTGGTGTTTCTTCACAAATATCTGGAGGTGCTAATTTTAAAAAAACAAGAAAAAGACATAGTATTAAAAAACATTTTTATTACAAAAAATTAAAAAATATAAATTCAATAAAAAGAAAAACCAATAAAAAAAAATCAATAAAAACAAAAACTAATAAAAACAAAAACTAAACATGAACACTAAATAGTGGCAATAAATTCCCAATCTAATTCTTCGCATATCTTTTTCCATATTGTATCTTGTTCTATCAGTTTTTCACGGTCTTTCAACATGGGTATTTCGGGTAAATACGAATGTTCTCCCAACAGTTCAAACAATTTAAACAAAACATAATAATAATGTAAAAAATTCACACGATAATCTGGACAATGTTTCGCATACGGATATTGTATTTCCATAAACAAATTACACAATATTTCTTCCAATTCTTGAGCAATAATGGGCGGATTCAAGCCCAGTTTGTCCTTGATAAAATTAATATGTTCATAATACTTGTTATATCCTAATTTCTTCAGGATTTCTTTGGTCTTGATATATGTCATATTCTTTATATCAATACGCTCCTTTTTTATCTGTAGTTTCAAATTTTCCAACACATCATCTGGTATTTGTGTTGTTTCTTTGCCTTGAAATTGTGCCAATATTTCTTTGAAATGATTTATTTTTTTATAAGCATAAAAGCAAACTTCTTTAGGCGGTTCTTTATAAGAAGGTTTTTCATTTTCAATCAAAAACTGGACATTTTTGGAACAATGGTTACAAATCAATATACCTTCATCATCGAGCGGTATTAACTCACCTTTATAACACGACTGACAAATATCGGATGGTTTCAAAAATGAATTAATGTCCAAAAAAGAGTCGTCGATATTTGCCAAATATTTTTGAAATATATTGTTGTTTTGATTTGTAATGACATTATTTGCGTTTGATTCTATTTTAAAGAACGAATTAAGTATTTTGTTTTTTGATTTAGCAGAATTTTCAACGCCATTGGAAATGTTTTTCTTGTTTTCAAAATAGTCAAAAATATATTTAGAATTATCTAGAAAATATTCTTTTTTTTTACTTTTGATATTTTTGATTTCATTATTAATTTCATTAAGGCGATCTTTGTAATCCATCAATTCTTCAATTGTCATTAACTGCGATTTTTCATTTTCCTCAATTTTAGAAATGATTTCTCTTTTTTCATTTTTTAATTTGGGCAAATTATTTTGTTCATCTTTAGTGAACTCATTGATAAATTCATTATGTTTTCCATCCAAAGTGACATTGCTTTTTTTATTCACCTTTATTTTTTTGGTGGTTTTTGGTTTAAAACTAGGCATATATAGTGTATTTAATAAAAATAATGAAATTTTTTTAACTTGTTATTCTTGTATAATCATTATATTTTTACATTTTTTAAAATTTTTAAAAATAAAATATAGTTTAAATCTGTAGATTACTTTTCTATGAAATATTAAGAACAAAATATAAAATGGAGATGGAACCGATAAAAATAAAAATTAATATTGAAAATAAACAAGACAAAAACCATGTCTTGTCCATTGAAAACGACAAGTTTCACAAGATGGTATTCTTATATAACGCATTAAACGACGGATGGAAAATCAAAAAGAAAAATGACAGTTATATTTTTACAAAAAACCATGAAGGAAAAAAGGAAATACTACATGATTCTTATTTGCTTACATTTATGAAGCTGAATATGGACATAAACAAGTGTGTTTCGTAGATTTACGAGTGGGAGCGTTGAATTATAAGATTATTAATTAATTTTATAATTAAATTAAAATCCAAATATTTTTTTTCTTTAGCAATATTATAAAATGGGAGGCGGATTAATGCAACTCGTAGCTTACGGCGCTCAGGACGTTTACCTTAAAAGCCTGTAGGGTAGAAAAACATCAGGGAATATCGAAAAAATAAGATATTCATAAAGCCTTTTGTGGACACTTGTCTTTTATAGAGAGTACCACTGATGTTAATTAGGGAAATTGAATATAATTTATTCAATTTGAAAAGCCCTAGTGAGAAAATCAAATTGCTTGAAACCCCTAAAACTTATTCTACTAAACAATTTTTGTGAAAAAATTGCGGCCAAGACAAAAAACTTGGGTATAGTAAAAATGAATAAGATGATATTTTTATTTAAAATTGAAATGGGCAATGAGCATCCAAGCTTCTTTAAACTATTTAATTTATACAACAATATAAATATAAAACGCATACAATATATAAATGGAAAATGAAATTATAGAAAAAAAATGTAGTAAATGTGAACTTAATAAACCAATTGAAAAATTTAGAAAATACTGTGAAAAAAATTCATACGGTGCAACTTGTAAAAGTTGTTTGAATGAAATGGATAAAACAAGAAAAAAAAATGTTAGACAAAAAAAATACGAAACTGTTTTAGCAAAATGTGAAAAGTGTAATGAAGAAAAGATTTTAAAAGATTTTGCCAAACTGAAAAAATTTTACAAAAAGAAAATATGTCTATCTTGTTATCCAGAATTTTTAAAAGAACAAAAAATGGAATGGTGTAGAACTGTAGGAAAAACAAATATGAATTACAGAATTAAAAAATCTATAGCAGCCCGTTTGAGAACTGTTTTAATTAAAAATGACTCAACAATGAATTACATCGGTTGTAATATCCAATATTTGAGAGAATGGTTTGAATATAATTTCACAGAACAAATGAATTGGGATAACTATGGTTCTTTTTGGTCTATAGACCATATTATACCAGTATGCGAATTTGATTTAACGAACGAAGATGAAAAACTACAATGCTGGAACTGGTCAAATATGATGCCTGTAACAGTTAAATATAACTCATCTAAAAAAAAGATCGACATAAATCAAGTTAATTATATTATTGAAAGATTGAATAAATTTAAAGAAGAAGGTTCAACGACTAAATGGTTTTCGAAAGAGTTTATATTAAATTTAGAACTTGCTGAAATGAAATTAAATAAAATTAATGTAACCTCTTTTTAAGATATAGTCTAATCCTTATTGAAAAATAAGGTAGAGGAAATGTACAGGAAATCCTCAAATCACTTTTTGGAAAGTAACTTACAGACGTTACACCAACTTTTCGATTGAGTCAATCGAACAAACTTTCAACGGTCAAGCCGATTTTGGTCGCCGTGTCACCTGCATCATCTCCAGAAATGGTGATCTTGCTTACAGAACCTACTTACAAGTCACTTTACCTGAAATCAACCAATTGATGGGCAACTCATCCACCTTATCCTCGGGTGCTCACTCTGTCTATGCTCGTTGGTTAGATTTCCCTGGTGAGCAATTAATCGCTCAAGTTGAAGTCGAAATTGGTGGTCAACGCATTGATCGTCAATACGGTGATTGGATGCACATCTGGAACCAACTTACCATGACCTCCGAACAACAACGTGGATACTTCAAGATGATTGGTAACACCACCCAATTAACCTTCATCACTGATCCATCCTTCGCTGATGTTGATGGTCCTTGTGACTCCACCGCACCTCGTCAAGTGTGTGCTCCTCGTAATGCTTTACCAGAAACCACTTTGTACGTTCCTCTTCAATTTTGGTTCTGTACCAACCCTGGTCTTGCCCTTCCATTAATCGCTCTTCAATACCACGAAGTCAAGATTAACCTTGATTTACGTCCAATTGATGAATGTTTATGGGCTGTTACTTCATTAAGTTGCAACACCACCCAAAACCCAAAACAAGGTCCATATGCCAACACTGCCTCCAACCAATACCAAGTTGGAACCCCAGTCACTGCCACCATCGCATACAACCAATCCCTTGTTGCTGCTTCCTTATACGTTGATTATGTCTTCTTAGATACTGATGAACGCAGAAGATTCGCACAAAACCCTCATGAATACTTAATCACCCAACTTCAATTCACTGGTGATGAATCCGTAGGTTCCTCATCCAACAAAATCAAGTTGAACTTCAACCACCCTGTTAAGGAATTAATCTGGGTCGTCCAACCTGATCAAAACGTAGATTACTGTTCATCCCTTTTATGTGATGCCACTTTATTCAAGGTATTAGGTGCCCAACCATTCAACTACACTGATGCCATCGATGCTCTTCCAAACGCAATCCATGCCTTTGGAGGTCCTGATGCCACTGCTGGTTCTGGTGCTTTCATTGATGCTCGTGGTTTATTCCAAGATGCTGGTGCTCTTGATGCTTCCATCCCTGATGGATTCACCGGATACTGGCAC
>Ga0214921_10004991_pt1 | contig 19067 bp, 38 predicted proteins | sample LL1505_MetaG_FD_177992 | JGI IMG/M metagenome (GOLD analysis project Ga0214921, IMG submission 177992) | Freshwater microbial communities from Lake Lanier, Atlanta, Georgia, United States - LL-1505 | ecosystem: Environmental > Aquatic > Freshwater > Lake | place: USA: Georgia | collected... | reverse complement strand
TACGGCAGCTTTGCAAGCTGTTTATGAGAGTTCGATTCTCTCATCCTCCACCAATTATCTGTTCTTAGATAAAAGAAGATAATTCAGGTTCAGTAGCACAGCGGTAGTGCAACTCCTTCATACGGAGTAGGTCGTTGGCTCGAATCCAACCTGAACCACCAGTTATGGGCGATTAGTAAAATGAATATTACGCTAGGCTACGAACCTTGAAGTGGGAGTTTGATTCTCTCATCGCCCTCCAGAACCCGCCAAGGTAACGCTTGGCTACTGTGACACGCAGGAAGTGAAGTGAGTTCGTTACTCAAGTGTGGTACTACTCTTACCTAAGTAGCGTTGGCAATACGAGAATTCTTTTTGGTTGGGAAGCGGGTGGAAGGTACGTGTGGGGGTTATGATAGCGTCATATCTCGCTGTACTATAATTACCGCCGCAGAAAGAAAGCAATGCCGTTGTAGCTCAGAGGAAGAGCATTCGCTTGATAAGCGAAAGGCCGACATTTCGAAATTGTCCAACGGTACCATTTATATCTCGCTGGTGTTAACGGCAGCATTACGGTCTCCAAAACCGCAGGTCGGGGTTCGAATCCCTGGCGGGATGCCAATTAAGGAAACAATATGTACAACAAACCAATTGATTTGAACAAAGTAAAAGATTTTATTGATTCTTGCGGACCGAATACAAAAGTGTATTTGGGATGTGATTCAGAAAGAATGAGAGTTAATGGAATATGGCACGCTGATTATATTATTGCTATTGTTATACATATTGATGGTAAACATGGCTGTAAGATTTTTGGTGAAGTCACAAGAGAACGTGACTACGAGAAAATTAAAAACAAACCACGCTTACGTTTGATGACCGAAGTTTATAAAGTTGCAGAAATGTATCTTAAACTATCGGAAATTATTTCAAATGATATCGAAGTACACCTTGACATTAATCCAAACTTAATGTATAATTCAAGTGTTGTAGTTAATGAGGCTATCGGTTATATTAAAGGGATGTGTAATGTCACCCCTCTAGTTAAACCAAATGCATTTGCAGCTTCATATGCCGCTGATAGATTGAAAAGTCTAGCAGCTTAGTTTAATGCGGGATTAGTTTAGTGGTAAAACGGCAGTCTTCCAAACTTCAGTTATCGGTTCGATTCCGATATCCCGCTCCATTTATGCAGTTGTTAGTTTAGTGGCAAAACCTCGGGTTGTGATTCCGATATCATGGGTTCGATTCCCATACTTCTGCCCATTCGCATCGTTAGCTCAGCGGTAGAGCAGCGCCCTTACAAGGCGAAGGTCAAAAGTTCAATCCTTTTACGATGTACCAATGCAGACTTAGCTGATGTGGTCATAGCGGTGGTTTGAAGAACCATGGAAGTAGGTTCGATTCCTACAGTCTGTACCAACGCCCTCTTATCCCAATTGGTAGAGGAAGCGGTCTTAGAAGCCGTGTAGTCTCAGTTCGAATCTGAGAGAGGGTACCAATATTGCGAGTATGGTGAAATAGGTAAACACAGAAGACTTAAAATCTTCCGCTTCGGCTTGCTGGTTCGATTCCTGCTACTCGCACCAATTAACGCATTAAATTTTATCTGGCGTTCGTTCAACGGATAGGACATGATTCTTCTAAAGTCATTATGGGGGTTCGATTCCCTCACGCCAGGCCAAATTGCTCCGATAGCTTAACGGTTAAAGCAGCGGACTCATAATCCGTTGAGTGTGGGTTCGATTCCCTCTCGGAGCACCATTCATACATATATAATGTTCACAAAAAAACTTGTTGTTTTACTTTTGTTTTTGTCTTGTAATGTTTTAGCTGCTAATAAGATTACAGCTCAAAGTTGGTTAGTTACCAATGAAGCTGGTAGAATCATACAAGGTGAAAAATATGATGTTGTTAGATCGATTGCAAGTATAACCAAACTAATGACAGTTATGGTTGTATTGGATGCAAAACAAGATTTGGATGAAAGACTAACACACAATTATTTCACAAGAGAAGAATTGATTGATTTAGCTTTGGTTAAATCTGATAATACTGCAGCTAAACAACTATGTGAGTATTATCCAGGAGGCACATATTCTTGTATACATGCAATGAATAAAAAGGCATTTGATTTGGGTATGATACAAACTAAATTCATTGAACCTACTGGATTAAGTCCAATGAATATCAGTACTGGCCAAGAATTAATTAAACTTGTCCTAGCGGCAAAAAACTATCCAGAGATTGTAAACGCAAGTAAGATATCAGATTTGAAAATTAAAGCCCGCAAAAAATATCTATTCTTTAAAAATACAAATCCCAAAGTTGGTAAAAACCATAAAATAATTGTCAGTAAAACTGGATGGACTAAAGCCTCTGGTGGCTGTATTGTTTTGTTTTTAGATAGTGATGTTGGTAAAAGAGTTGTTATTGTTCTTGGAAGTAAAAACACACAAACAAGAATACCAGAAGCTGAATTTATATCAACTATGAAAGCTATTACATATTAATTATCGGCCAATAAAGACTTGAGGTTCAGATTCTCTTTTTCTTTGTTTTTCAGATTTTGGTATCCAACCATCACCGTATTGTGGATATTTTTTAATTCTATCTTCTACGACATATGATAAGAGTACTGTAAAAAAAACAGCAGTTAATATTGCACCAATTCCTATACCCATATTAATATGTAATTGGTGTAGTTTTTGTTTTCTTCTTCTTTCTGCAATTTCATTTTTTTCCATCTCTCTGACAACAAGAATTTTTTGTTCTTTACCCATCACTTTCATCATTTCTTCCACTTCAGTATAAAGAGCTCCTAATTCTGGAGGACTTTGATACACCATCAACTCACGCAAATCAATTTCCATTTGTTGTAATTGCTTCATCATTAATACACGTTGCAAAGCTCGTTTACCTAAACTATCAGAACCAGTATACACTTCTGTTCTGGCTCTACGTTCTTCTTCTTCAAATACTGCTATGCACTTATTCATATTGTCATAGTATGTACCAAGATGTTCACCGATTTCTTGATAGATATTGGTAGTTTCACCACCCTTTTTATTTAATTCAATTACACGATTTTTTTCTTTGATGAATTGATTGCGAGCTTCTACCGATGCTGGTTTATTTGGTGGGTGTGCTTTACTAAACTGCTCGTCAAGGTCTTTGAGAACTTCTTTAACATCACCGGCTGCACCTTTAATGTCTTTATAAAGTTTACAGCCAGCCTTAACCGCAGAAACAGCTCCATTAGCTAAGGCAAATAGTGTTATCGGATCCATTTTATTTAAACAAAAAAATCTATAGTGCTGACATTGTATATTTCCATGCGTATTTGATTCTCATGTGTCCTTTTTGAATACAAATCGTACAGATAGTCCCTAAGATGTATTTTTTGAATTAACTGTTTGTTATACTCTTCCCACTTTTCTTCATTCTTTTTTGCATGAACATCGGCTAATATACCATCTACATTTGCATAACTAGGCTGTACTATTGGAAACCATGTTATTCCGTCCATTATGATTTTACTTTTCGTTCTCTTTCTTCAGCCCTAGAAAAATAATAAAGTAATTTACCTCGCAATTCGGATGAATCGGATGCACCACCCCATTCAGCAAGGCGATTCCAAATTAAGACAAGTTGTTTACTATCACACTTGTCTCCATTTGTTGTTAGCCACAATGATAATTGTTGGTGTCGTAAGCCAGGATCATGTATTGAATAGGCAATATTGTGAAAATTGGATACTAAACACGTTCTAGTATCCGTAGCTACAACTCCGCCTATGCAATCATCACATTGTTGACTTAGACTTGATATACTCAGAAATGATAATGTAAATGCTATTATCCATTTCATCTAGACATTTCAGAAGATGCTAGATTGATTCTAGTTTTGACTGAAGGTAAATCAGTAGGTTCTGTTTTGAAACCAACTGAAATATATCCATCAAAATCTCCAATCTCTGGTGGTACTCCACCACGACAAATAAATGTAGCGCCTTGTTTAATTTCCCATTCACTAGATTTTCCAGTATTTTCTAATTTGTCACAATAAACTTCTCCATTTAACATAGCAATAATTGCAGCGTTTCTTATTGGATCTTTATTAAACAAACTTGAATTCAATCCATCTAATGTATTGTCTCTAGTACCTTTAGAACTTAAAGCTAATAATGTTGTTCGTGAGTTTACAACCAAACTTGCTTTATGCACAACTACTGTTACCGCATCTAAATCTTTTTGTAAAGAGATTGCTACAGGAACAAGAAGATTAGTTTCTTTGAGGTTTGTCACTTTGTTACTATGTGTTATTGCCTCTAAAATTACAACTCTACTATCCCATGCAAAATACCCAAAGAAGAATAAACTTGCAAGAAGAATAACTTCAAACAGCTTAAAAGGAGTATCGACCCATTTTATCAAATCTATAGCTTTATCCACCATAGACGATGGTGTTTTTGCAGGATTGACAAAAGTTGGTGTTACTGGTGCAACTCTTTTAACTATTCTTTTTACTGGTGCTTTCTTAACTGGTGTTTTCTTTGTGACTGGTGTTGTCTTTGGCGTAACTTTTTTTGTGGCCATTATAGTGATGTACTTTCTATGTTAGTCGGTCCAAGTATACCTATTTATGGAATAATGACTTATTCCAATGTTGTATAAAAACAACAGTCTAGCTTGACTAGAGATTATACATATGATATAATGAGTCTATGAAAGGTCAAAATGAGCGATGGAATTTATATACTAAAAACTAAAGATGGTTACCGAACAATATATTCTAAAAGATATGATGATTTTGTGACCTACGATGCCAATATTAATTTTATATTAAATGGCAAAGTTGTGCAAGAATGCTTTGAAAATTGTACTAGATATGATACAATGGCTAAAGTTATGGATGAGGCACACAGACTCAGTAGAAAATACCATGAAACTGATGATGGTATTTGTGTTATTGATTTTTGTGAAAATTTATTGTTTGATGAAATTGTGAGAAATTAAAATGGCAAGACTTCTAGATGCTAATCATGCATTTGTTGGTAGTGAACCAAAATTCAACTACGAACTAACAAAAATTGAATTGATAAGAACCCTTAATTGGTATTCTCAAAACAAAACGGATAAAGATGCTTATAATTATTCAGTAGATTATTTCAAGAAACGATTGAAAGTAAATGCCGAAGAAGCTCTAAAAACAAAATCATGCAACTTTGGTTGGTTGTGTAGAATCGTTTACAACGGTGGATTTCTATCAGTCAAAGATCAAATTTTATTTGATAATGAAATAGAAGCAATTAAAAACTTTGTTCCTGTTATTAAAGATATTAAAAAAGTTGTTGATACTAGTAATGTGATTTCTATTCAAGATCGCATTCGTGAAAAAGTTTCCGAATGCATTGGTGAACTAGAAGGACAAATCGATGAACTAGTTGTAAGTAATTTTACAGCCAACGTATCACCTTTTGGTGCCATGCATACAATGGGTATTAAAGGCATTCATGCAAATCGTGTTGTTGATTTCTTTAAAGAGAAACGCCAAGAGTTTGATAATGTATTAACTACCGATGATAAAGAAATCAAAGAAGGTTATTCCAACTTTACAAAACCACAATTAAAAAAACTAGTTGCATATTGTGATGCTGTCATTATTGATGGGATGAAGATTAGTGGTGAAGCTGTTAAGAATCGTAAACCACGAAAACGCAAAGTTAAATCACCTGAAGAATTAGTTTCTAAGATTAAATATTGTGTTGAATTTGCTGAATTGAAATTGAAATCAGTTTCACCAAAAGACATTATAGGATCAATGCAACTATGGGTGTACAATACAAAAACTCGCAAACTAGGATGTTATCAAGCAGAAGACGCCAGTGGTTTTTCCATGAAAGGAACCTCGCTGCTAAACTTCAACGAAACAAAATCAATCCAGAAACGATTGAGGAAACCAGAAGTAACTCTGCCGGAAGTTTTGAATGGGGGCAAAGTCTTCCTAAGAAATGTGATGGATAACATACGGGCTGTTGATTCTAGCTTGACAGGTAGATTAAATGATGATACAATATTGTTAAAGATTATTAAATAAGGAATATTATGAGTGTTGATGTTATAGTTGAAGTTAGTGATAGAGTTAATCACGTTCAAGCATTGAGTGATGAAGTTGAAGTTTTAAAATCCAGACTTCAAGAATATGATACTGGTCATTTGCATACGACCATTTCTGTGTTAGAGGCTAGGATTAGGGAATTGAATTCCTGGATCGTACAAAATTATTGAGAGATATATGAAGATTGCTATTTGTTCTGATATACATTTAGAGTTTGGTGCTATTAGTTTAGAAAATACTGAAAACGCTGAAGTGTTAATCCTGTCTGGTGATATTTGTGTAGCCAAAGATATACTCGACCGTGATCCATATGAAACTAGATTTGATGATAAGTCTAGTAGAATCCATTTATTCTTCCAAGAATGTTGTGCTAGATTTAAACATGTAGTTTATATTTCTGGTAATCATGAACACTATCATGGCGACTTTGCCGAGACTTTTAAAATTTTTCGTGAGCGCTTAGGCTACTTGGTCAACTTGCACATTCTGGATAAAGAATCAGTTCTTATCAATGACATAATGTTTATTGGTGGTACTTTGTGGACTGATATGAATAAAGAAGATCCAATCACACTTTCGCATATGAAAGGCATGATGAATGATTTCCGTACTGTGAAAAATTCTAATCGTATGGTTTCCCGTAAGGTGATGAAATACAAAAAAGATGAAAACGGCCAATATGTTAGTGAGATTAAAGATGGTGTTAATGTGATGATTGAAGAAGGATTCAAATTTGAAGAATCTATTTCAACTTTCTCACCAGAAGATGCGGTTGAAGACCACAAGAAAATGCTTGATTACTTGAAAGTTATGCTTGAAGGTAAACACGACCAAAAGTTTGTTGTTGTCGGTCATCATGCACCCACTAAACTATCCACACACCCTAGATATGCTAATGAGCTTATTATGAATGGTGGATATAGTTCAGATTTGTCTGAGTTTATTCTTGACCATCCACAAATCAAATTGTGGACTCATGGACATACACATGAAGAATTTGATTATCTAATTGGTACAACCCGCATTGTTTGTAATCCACGTGGTTACATTAACTATGAGGATCGTGCTGATAATTTTAAGTTAAAATTTGTAGAGGTCTAAAATGGAATACGATTACGCACGATATGAGGAACTAATTACATTGTTGATGGACGCCTCATGGCGTGATTCCGATGACTTAGAAATTGGTAGAGATATCTCTGACCATCCAGAAGTGAAAATCATTTTTGATGGATATGGGGATCTTGAAGAAGAAGATATGGATGGAGAATATAAGTATATTGAAGGTGGTAACACCAATATGGAATCATATGCTATTTTCATTCATAAAGATGCCTTAGAACCAGAGTTTATGTTCCCCGAGCATGATAGTTATGCTTTTACATTTGGTTCAATGATTCAACATAGACCAAAAGAAGAAGTTTGCATTTATGCTTGGTATGATGTAGAAGCTGATACTTGGGAAGTTCTGCCTTTAGAAGATCGATTGAATGATGATAATACAATGACTGCCGAAGATGTAATGAAAATTCTTGAAGGTCTTTATGAGTATTATTTCAAGCCGTGGGAAGGCAAATTTGAGGATGATCCAGTAACAGGATTACCAAAGTGGCCTTTCCCCCCAAAAGACAAACCTTAATTGCCACACAATCTTTGTGATTGTGTTATAATGACCCTATGATTATATTTGATTTTAACCAAGTTGCTATTTCCAATTTAATGGAACAAATCGGATCTTCTAAAACGAAAGTTGAAGAAAGTCTGGTTCGTCACATGATTTTGAATAGCATTCGCACCTATGTGAAAAAGTTTAAAGACTCACATGGTCCTCAGGTCGTTATTGCGTGTGACAATAAAAATTATTGGCGCCGTGAAATCTTTCCTCACTACAAAGCCAGTCGTAAGAAAGCTCGTGATGCTTCTGGACATGACTGGAGTACTATCTTTGATTGTTTGGGTAAAATCAAACAAGAACTAAAAGATCATTCACCATATAAAGTTATCGATGTTGAAACTTGTGAGGCTGATGATATCATTGCTGTTCTTGCTACAAAATTTTCTGCAATTGGTAAAGTTATGATTCTATCAAGTGATAAAGACTTTGCTCAATTGCAAAAATTTAAAAATATAGAACAATATTCTCCGATTATGAAAAAATTTATCGTAGAACAATTTCCTGCAGCGCATTTAAAACAAATGATTATTCGAGGAGATAAAGGTGATGGTGTCCCTAATATTCTTAGTGCTGATGATTGCTTTGTTACTGCGACTAGGCAGAAACCTATAACAGAGGTAAAGATTATCAAATGGATGAATCAACAGCCTGCTGAATTTTGCAATGAAGATATGTTGCGTAACTATTCTCGGAATGAGATGCTAATTGACTTGACAAAAATACCCGATAGTCTACAGCAAACCATACTAGATACATATGAGAGTACAAAGGCGAAACCTAAACAAGAGTTTATGAATTATCTTATTGCTAATCGTTTGAAAAACCTACTGGAAGTGATTGATGAGTTCTGAAAAATTATATACCGAAATCTTTGAAGATTTTGATAAAGCCACAAACAAAAATGAAAGAATTGCTGTTCTACGAAAGTATGACCATCCAAGATTCCGACAATTTTTAGTTTATGCACTTGATGATAATATAAAATTTGATGTTGAGTTGCCTGAGAAATATAGACCAGCAACTGAACCTGCTGGATTGAATCATGCATATCTTGATACTGAGGTGCTTAAACTATATCGATTTATCAAAGATCATCCTAAGAAACCTGTTAATTTTACCGGTAAAAAACAAACACAAATGTTTCTTGTAATACTAGAAGCACTACATAAAGATGAATCCGCTCTTTTATTGAGATTGGTTAAAAAAGATTTAGGTGTAAAATTCCTAACTAGAAAACTTGTAGAGGAAGCATTTCCGGGACTTTGATATGAAAAATATTGTTGTGGTATCTGGTGGATTTGATCCTATTCATTCTGGTCATATTGCATATTTCAAAGCTGCAAAAGAACTAGGCGATCAATTAGTTGTTGGTGTTAACTCTGATGAATGGTTGATTCGTAAAAAAGGAAAAGCCTTTATGCCTATCCATGAACGACAAGCCGTTGTTCAGAGCATTAAGTATGTTGACTATGTTATACGATTTAATGATGATGATGATTCAGCTATTCTGTTGTTGAAACTTGTTAAACAAACATGGCCAAATGATAAAATCATTTTTGCAAATGGTGGTGATCGTAATGAATCTAATAACAGAGAAATCTCAGTTGAGAATGTAGAGTTTGCTTATGGTGTCGGTGGCAACATGAAGTTAAACTCATCGTCTAAAATTTTACATGATTGGTTAATATGAAAGTAGCAGTAGTAACGCCTACTATCGGTAGTGAGTATCTTAGTCAATGTATTAATTCTGTTGACAAACAAACTTATAGAGACTTTACACATTATGTCTTTATGGATGGTAAAGAACATTGGGAGAAAATCAATGATACAATTTCAGGCGCTACCAAAGTCAAAACCATCTCTCTTGAGGAGAATGTTGGTAAGGGTTGGTATGGTCATAGGGTTTACGCAGCCTGTTCTTTTCTTGTTAATGCTGACGTAATTTGCTATCTTGATGAAGACAATTGGTTTGATCCATGTCACGTTGAAAAACTAGTAAATAAAATCAAACAAGGGAATGATTGGGTTTTTTCTTTAAGGAAAATATATGATAAAGAAGGTAATTACCTCTGCGATGACAACTGTGAATCATTGGGCAAATGGCCTGTATACTTTAATGATAGTGTATTCCACATTGATACCTCAAGTTTTGCTATTAGTCATCGTGCTGCTATTGGGATTGGCCATGCTTGGTATGGACAATGGGGAGCGGATAGGCAATTTTTTCAGAACCTAAAACATAACTTTCCTAAATTTGATTGTACTAATGCACATACATTAAATTATAGATTGGATGGTAACCCAAATTCTGTGAATCAAAAGTTCTTTGATGATGGTAATTCTGTAATGCAGAAAAAATATGGTGAAATGCCTTTTCCTTGGAAATTAGAAAATAATTCAACTAAAATTCAAATTGCACCTGGTGTTACATTAGTAGAATAATATGTTAGTTGAATATACCGACTTGGCGGAAGTGTTATTAATTACACCGCCAGCTATACATGAAGATTTTCGTGGAACAAACACCGAGATTTTTAATGCAAGAGAATATCTAGAACGCCTTGGAACACAAAATTGGAAAATGGATAGCGTTAGTACATCCAGAAAACATGTGCTTCGTGGTGTGCATGGTGATAGTAAAACTTGGAAGTTGATTAGTTGCCTCTACGGCACAATCTATTTACTAGTTGTTGATAATCGTCCTTGGTCAACTAACTATAGACAACATACTTCTTTCACTTTATCAGATAAGAATAGACAACAAGTTTTAGTCCCACCTGGATTTGGTAACGGACACCTTGTTATGTCTCATACTGCCGTGTTTCATTATAAATGGTCCGAGTACTATGACCGTGAAGCACAATTCACAATCAAGTGGAATGATCCAGAATATGAATTCTGGTGGCCAATAAAACATCCTATTACATCACAAAGAGACACATAATGAAAACTGCTTTAATCACAGGCGGTTCAGGTTATCTTGGTTCTCATGTATGCAAACGCTTGAAACAAGAAGGTTGGACTGTTGTCGTATATGACATTAAAGAACCCAAACACAAATATGCTGATTTATATTGTCAAGGCGATATTCGTGATAGAAACACTTTGGATGATTTACTAAAGAAAATAAAAATTGACGTAGTATTTCATTTTGCAGGTCGCATCGAGGTTGGTGAGTCGGTTAAAATACCGACAGAATTTTATGATGTGAATACTGGTGGGACCTGCAACCTATTAAATGTCATGGTAAAACATGATGTTAAAAATATCATCTATTCATCTACTGCAGCTGTTTACAGAACAATAGATTATGAATTGGATGAATATGATGAAGTTCAATACAAAACAAATGCATATGCAGGTAGTAAGTTGAGTGCAGAATATGCCATTCAACAATCTGGACTAAATCATATTATCTTTAGATATTTCAATCTCGCCGGCGCAGATCCAGATGGTGAGATGGGTGAAGACCATGATCCAGAGACACATTTGATTCCTAGAATTATTCAAAATCTAAATACGGTTGAAGTATACGGCCACGATTATCCAACTACAGATGGTACTTGTGTGCGAGATTATGTGCATGTCTGTGATGTTGCAGAAGCACACTTAAATGCAGCTAAGTATTTGATAGAAGGTAATAAGTCTATTATTTTAAATCTAGGAACAGGCAAAGGTTACTCGGTAAGTAAAATTATCACTTTGATAGAAAAAGTTGCTGATAGGAAAATTGATATTAATTATCTACCTCGCAGGCCAGGTGATCCTGCAAAGTTGGTAGCGAATGTAAATCTTGCCAAAAAAGTATTGAAATACCGACCTAAACATGATATAATAAGCATTCTACAAACAGCATATGATTGGCATACAAAATGAAAAAAGATGATAATATTATGGGTGTCGAGGACAAAATCGGCATAACATTATTAGACAATCACATCCACTTGCTTAGTGGTGAAATTAATGAAGAAACTATCAACGAAGCTATTCGTTGGATCATATATGAAAATCTCTCTGAGACCGAAAAAACTTTAGCACTATACATCAATTCACCTGGTGGTGATTTGAATGAGGCTTTTGGTTTAATTGATATTATGAGAAATTCAAAACACCCAATTCAAACAATTGGACTTGGTTCAGTTTGTTCAGCCGCTTTTCTTATCTTTGCAGCCGGCACTAAAGGTGAACGATACATTTCAAAAAATACAAGTATCATGTGTCATCAATATACCGGAGACTTGCAAGGTAAGTATCACGATATGAAGGCTTATATTCACGAAAACGAATTAACAAACCTTCGTATGATTTCTTTGTTGCAAGAATGCACCGACTTAGAACCTCGGGCAATCAAAACTAAACTTCTTCCACCGAGTGATGTTTGGTTCACAGCAGAGGAATTAGTTGAACTCGGTGTTGCAGATCAAATTCTTTAAAGAGGTTAAATTACTTAAAATGTACACCGGCGGTAAAAAGGTCGAAAGACCTCATAAGACAAAGTTTCGTAAAAACACCGATAATGAAAACTTCAAACAGCTCAAAAAACAAAAGAGACATGATCGTTTGACTTATCGTTTACTTAAAGAAGAAAAAGAGTATGTCATATAAAAAATATCTCCAACAACGAATTCATGAATTGCAACGTGAGATTTCCGAAGACAAAGGTGAAATTGAATCTTTGAAAAAAGAGCTAAACAAATTAGAGTTAGCTGAATTTGAAGAAGATTTGCACGAACAAGGTGATCAGCAACTACTCAAAGGATAGTGTTGTTTTAATACAACATCGTGCTTGACAGGTAGTTCTACCTGTGTTAGAATTGCTTTATGAGTGAAATATTGCAAGAAACTACACAATGGGCAGGTGATTATCTCACCTGTAACCATACTTATTTACTTGATAATAAAAATCGTATTATAGCTTATATTAAACATAATGACGATCAAGTAAATATATTAAAAACACAAATTAAAATCGACAAACGATACCGGACTTTTATTAAGGTTCGGAATAATGCTTTGGAACGATTAATCCCCACTACAGTAAAAAGTAATACTAGAGTATTCAAAGTGAAAAGTAATACTAAAGAATACATTGTAGAACTAAATGATTCAAATTATAGCTGTACCTGCACAGGTTACAGTTTCCGTGGGAAATGTAAACATATTACTGCTGTTGCAGAAAAACAACAGTCCAAATAGTGCTTGACAATTCCTACCAATTTGATATAATCTATCCATAGATTGAAATTTTAAAGGAAATCGAATGTCGAAGTTGCTCATCTCCACCCAAGTTCACGAAAACTATGGCGCCCACGATTGGGACGGCAAGGGTGAATGTCCTTCTTACTGGAAGGCCAAGGGCGGTAGCGATTACGTTATCAAAAATTTTACCGATTTCGCCAATGCGACCGCAACGGTCATGGCTCTCCGCTCAAAAATTGAGCAGAGCAATGAGTATTTCTGTGAGGAAATTATTGATTGGGAAATTGTCAATGATGACCATCTCACATGGTTCGAACAATCACAATTAGATTATGAGGGTAAAATCACCCATGGTCCGATTGAATTAACATTATAATTTAAGGAAACAAAATGCGTACTAAAACCTATATTCAAGGCTTCAAGAATTCACAAAAAATCCGTGTGATGATTGACGGATTCGGAATTTACACTACCGTTGCAGGTGTTCCAGAAGTGTTTGCTACACATAGTCACCGCCAAGCCGCCAATGATGGATTGTTGCGTTTGGCTTATATGCGTTACATGGCGCAAAAAGAAGGTGAATTGATTCCGACTGGTGTTGGAATGACAAGTTACAATACCACCCAAAAGGGTATGCAAGTCCAAGTTGATTTGTTGTAAAAAAACAACATGCCGGAAAGTGCTTGACTTTCTTGCCAATTCGTGTATAATGGTATCTGTTGAATTGATAAAGGATATAAAGAATGAAAGATAAACTCTCTTGGGAAATGCAGGCATACGGTTCTCCCGCCGATGCAATTATCGCTTCTGTTGAAGATTCGATTACTTTCAAATACTCTGGTGTCGGTATGGTGATTGCATCATATTTGTCCGATGCTCAAGAATTGTTGGCAAGTGACCAGAAAAATGCGGCTCGCCAGTATATCAATATTGCTAAAATGTTGATGATGAATTATGACCTCGGCTTCAAACGTGCTTAAGGATTGAAAATGTCTACATTAAAAGAATACACCCTCGAAATTTACAAATCTGACAAACGCACCAAAGAAGGTGTCCGTTTGGTTGAAAAACGTGACTTTGCACCTGTGACCAAAGATTACATTAATTCAGTCTCAAAACAATGGACTGAGCTTGGTTTTATTGTTGAAGTTTTTGAAACCTATGTTACCAGAATAAACATGATGGGTGGAAAAGAATATCAAGAACGATATGATACTCCACGTTTTTGCTCGCCTTCCTCAGAAGCCTATTGGAGTATGTAATGATTAAAAGTAAATACTTTTTCCTTGACCTGATTGGTGAATTAAAATCACTTGATGGTGGCCAAATTAATATTTTAACCGATCAATTGGTCAAATATGAACCAGAATTAGCTAATAAGCTTTCTCTGAATATTTGGGCTTCTTTCCAAGAAGCTGATTTAGCGAAAGAAGAAAATGCTAATCTATACCCATCAAAAATCTAAAAAGAAAAACAAAACTAAAAAAGAAATTGCCGAATATGACGCTTGGTTAAAAAGCGTCAATTCGCAAACCACTAATTTTTCCAATAATGTAAAGATTCGTAAAGTGACATTTAATTCACCAACAATTCCAAAATTGACTTGCCCGCCTGGGCGTGAGACTGTTCGGTATCCAAGTTTGAATAGTTCTGGTGGAAATGGCGTAGCGACAAAACCAATGCATGGTAAAGTTTATACGGGTACTGCCATGAAAGGTATTGGTACTTTGCATAAAAGTAATGCCGTTCCTATTTTCACGGATGAAGAAGCTCGTGACCAAGCGAATATGCGAAGATGAGTACTAAAGTATTACTGTTGCTTTTACGCAACACCCACCAAAAAGTGCTTGCCTTTTTCTGTGGTTCTGTTATAATCCTACCATGACATTGAGAAAAGGCGTTTGAAAATGAATTTACTATCTACTGGTAATCCAAAGATTCTTAAAGGTATTGCACAAGGTTACAATACCTACATTTTGCACCTCGCACCCGCTGACTTATCTGGTTATGAGGTTTGTGCTAAACGAACCATCGGTTGTACCGATGCATGTTTGAACCTTGCAGGTCGTGGCGGTATGTTTAAAAAAGGTGAATTCACAAACGTAATTCAACAAGCTCGAATCCGTAAAACAAAAATGTTTTTTGAGAATCGTGCTCAATTTATGGCAATGCTTGTTAAAGATATTGAATTGGCAATTAAACAATCAATTAAAAAAGATTTGATTCCTGTTTTCCGTTTGAACGGTACTTCCGATCTTGCATTTGAAAAATACGAAGTGATCCGTAACGGTGTTACTTACAAAAATATTTTTGAAGCATTTTCTCAATTCCAATTTTATGATTACACCAAAATTCTTGGTCGTAAAGTTGTTTTAATTGACAATTATGATTTGACATTTTCTGCTGCTGATGGTAATGATGCTGATGTTTATCGTGCTATCTCAGAAGGATATAATGTTGCTGTTGTGTTCGGTGTTAAGAAGTCCGAACCTCTGCCTGAATATCAATTTGCTCGCAAAGTGATAAACGGTGACGAATCCGATTTGCGATTCCTCGATCCAAGAGGTGTTGTTGTTGGTTTGTATGCCAAAGGAAAAGCGAAAAAAGACACCACAGGATTCGTAAAGTATCCTGTAATGATGTTGAAGGCCGCTTAATGTATCAATTAGAATTATCATTATCTGAAAGAAATAATATGAGAGAATTTGAATTCTACTTAGAGGCTTGGGTATTCTGTTTCAGGAATCATGTACCTATAGACCGTATCACTAGAAAATCCTGGAAAACTTGGGAAGTTACATTATGAAAAAATTATTAATCGTACCACTGGTGCTTTCTGTTGCCGCTTGTTCGTCAACACCAGCATATAAATTATCTGGATACAAAGGTCCAGAAGCTATGGATAGAAATGAATCCGTTCAGGCTCAAAAACAATGCATTTATGCTAAATTGAGACCCAACGTAGAATATCTTTCCGTTAAAACCGATGCTGGTCCAAAAGTTATGGTTCCAGTAAATGTGCATTGTGAACCTTATTGAATATCATGTTACTTGATGTAATTCTCCAACAAGAAGTTTTGGAAATTATTGTAGTTACTGGTATTGCAATTGTTATTCTTGGTTTGTTTTGGCGTGTGATTATAATTGGAATTGCTTTGTTGTTTAGTGTGATTGTACTGGCGAATCATGTGCCTAATAATCCAACAAAACAAACAGTTGTGAATGAAATTCAAATTCCAATTGAGACTGTTAAAGTAATTGTAGATCCAAAACGAAGTGAATATATTTCTGATTGTGTAAGTTACGGCTTTGAAAAGTCATGGTGTGAGAATAATTGGGATGACAAAAAGTAAATTTAAAGTTTATTGTGAATGGTGCCAAGATTGGCATTATACCGATGAAGTAGAATTTTTGAATATAGAAGAAGACATTCAAGGTCGAGATGTTATGCATTTTGAATGTGGAAAACCACCATCATGGAATGAAGACATTTCACGTTATGATGGTACATCGTCATTAGTTTATAGGGAATGAAAATGGGAACTCGTAGTTTAACCTTTGTGTATGAAGATACTGGCGATGGCCAGGAACCAGTAATGTGTATGTATCGCCAATATGATGGTTATCCATCTGGCCATGGTGCTGAGTTGGCAGAATTTTTGATGCCATTTGAGCTCGTTAATGGTTATGGTGATGGTGCCGAAGTGAATAAAGTTGCAAACGGAATGAGTTGTCTTGCAGCTCAAATGGTTGTGCATTTTAAAAAGAGTGTGGGTGGATTTTATTTACATGCACCAGTTCTTGGGCGTGATTATTGCCAAGAGTACGAATACCATGTTTATGAAGATAAAGTGGTTATTCAAAATCCAGGTGAGATAATTTTCTCTGGTACCTATAAAGAATTTTCGACCTTTTGCTCAACGGCAAATGTCCGAGAAACCGCTTGACATGCCGGTTAAAGTGTGTTATAATTGTGTCTCAAATTAACTTAAATAAGGAATTATATTATGCGTTTTCGCAATAAACAATCTAAACCCCTCGTATGGGAAAAGGTCTTGTCCATGATGTTGTCAGGCGATCCAATTGCAAAAGAGGATTTTGATGCTGAATTGGGCGATATTGCCTACAAACTTTCTACCTTCATCTGGCGTATCAAGATTGAAGGCGGTACTGTGAAAGTCGTTAAAGACGGCCGTAAAGTGTCCGCTTATCAATTGATGAATGTCGCTGTAATGCAAAAGTACATGGACAATCGTAACAAAGTATTTGCAACTGCTGCAACCGCTAAAGTTGCTAAAGTAAAAGCAAAGGCTGTGAAACCTGCTAAAGTTGCAAAACCTGCTAAGAAAACTTCTATCAAGAAACTTGCAGATTTGAATGCTGTGCCTACTGTTGAGAAAACAGAAGTGATGGAAATTACTGAAGTTACCGAAATGCCGGTTACTCAGTAATGGATGAATCACAAAAAGAAATCCTCTTGATTACTCAAGAGGAATGTGCCGAAGTCACACAAGCTATTTCTAAAGTCTTTCGATTTGGCATTAGTGCCGAACACAACGATAAAACAAATCGTGATAGATTGACAGAAGAGCTTGGTGACCTTCTATGCATGATTGAGTTGTGCTATGATAGTGGTGTTGTGGACTATCTACAAGTTAAAGATGCACAGCATAGAAAATATGAGAAACTTAAAAAATGGTCTAATATTTTTGGAGAAAAAGAATGAGTTATATTGTTAAACTTGAAGAAGACTTAGAAACTGGTGATTTGATATTACCATTACCCGAAAAACTTCTAGAAGAAACTGGTTGGAAAACTGGTGATACTTTAGATTGGAAAGATAATGGTGATGGTACATTTTCAATGACTAAAAAAGAACCTACTACCGAATGGGTTCTTGTTGAAACTGTTTCGCAATTCCGTGAACGCTATATGGTAGAAGTGCCTAAAGGTAAAGAATTGTGGGCACTTGATACTGTGACTTTGAATGAAGCAAAAGAATTTAGCCAAGAACATCTTGGTGAAACAATTGTTTCTCACCGTGTTGTATCACTAGAAGAAGCTTTGGTACTATGCGATAAAGATAATTCTTATTGCTCAAGTTGGTCTAGTGATAAAAAAATAGATGCCTTCTTCACGAAAGAAGGTGAGAATGTTGAACTTTGAACGCATCCTTGATTACCTGAAATATTCAGGTTTAACTGTTACAATAGTATTGAATCCGTTTCATTGGGAGTTGATTCCTAAAATGAATCCCATTCTTGACACCATCACCGATGGTGAAATGGATGGAACTGTGTTTGCATTTTTGTTTATAAGAATATCGTGTTGGATTGATAACGGAGATTGGTAATGAATATATTTTATCTAAATAATGATCCAAAAATTTGTGCTGAAATGCATTTAGATAAACATGTCGTTAAAATGATTCTTGAATATGCTCAATTACTTTCTACAGCCCACCGTGTTCTTGACGGTACTGTTTCTACTCGTCTATCTAAGTCTGGTCGCAAACAACAGTATTATCCTCTCGCCGATGAGCGTGATAACTTTTTGTATTCCGCTACTCATGTTAATCACCCATCTGCTGTATGGGTAAGATATTCTTATGAAAATTACGAATGGCTGTATAAGCTGTTCATTGCACTATTAGACGAATATACACATCGTTATGGTAGAATACATGCAACCGCAAGATTAATCGATGCATTGTATACACCACCTATTCATATACCAAAAGGCATAGGATTTACAGAACCAACTCCTGCAATGCCAAACGAAGTGAAAGTTTTGCGTGAAGTAGCTACAGATAGATTTGAACTTGATTCTATAAAATCCTACCACAAATACTATATACATAATAAAGTACATATAGCAAAATGGACTAAACGTGAAATACCATTATGGTATAGTGAAGGAATTAAAAATGCCTACTTACAGCTTTCTGAACAACGAAACGAATGAATTGTTTGATTCGTTTATGAGCTTCTCAGCAAGAGAAGATTATCTAAAACAAAATCCCCATATACAATCTATAGTCACCTCAGCTTCTATTGTTAGTGGTGTTTCTATTACTGGCAAAGTGCCTGATGGT
>Ga0214921_10004990_pt1 | contig 19069 bp, 20 predicted proteins | sample LL1505_MetaG_FD_177992 | JGI IMG/M metagenome (GOLD analysis project Ga0214921, IMG submission 177992) | Freshwater microbial communities from Lake Lanier, Atlanta, Georgia, United States - LL-1505 | ecosystem: Environmental > Aquatic > Freshwater > Lake | place: USA: Georgia | collected... | reverse complement strand
ATATTTCCTGAACTACAGTTGATGGATGAATACCATTTTTTATTTCGTGTTCTAATTTTTTATAAAAATCAACATCATTATTACCATCATTAAAAATTTTATTAACATATTTTTCTTCATTTGTTAATGGATTCCAAATATAATAAGCTATTTGAATGATTTTATCATTTTCTGGAATAAATTCTCCTTTAGTTTCTAAATCATAGAATAATATTGACATTTTATATGTATATCTTTCAATAGTCATATTTTTAAATTGTTTTAAGCTAAATATTTCTGAAAAAATTAATAGAAAAATAATTTTTTCAGAAGAGTTTTTTGTGTATTAAATTAACTCAAATCTGGACAATGTCCACAACTCCATTTACAAACATACTTATATAGTTTTTCAATTCGTTTCTTTTTTTCTTTTGTATTATTGAATCTTTTATCTAATTCTTCATCACTTACTCCTTTAAATTTGCCTAATGCCCTACAAGTTGGACAGGCATGCCAGAAATTTCCATGATATTCGAAAGCTATACAATGTCCGGGTTCAAATCCGTCGATGTAACATTTTGCATCTTCATCATAATATTGTCCTTTTAAATGATCACTATAAATAAGATCTGGATAAGTTGATTTTAATTCTTCCATCCATGCAATTTCACCTTTTGATACACCGGAAGAATTACAACACCTCGGACAGCCTGATTTTCCATCTGTATGATTTTGTGGTGTTTGCCAAAATGGTAATGAACAATTATTACAAATAATCTGAACTTCTGTATGATTATTAATATATTCAACTAAATCATAATTATATAAATCATCATGGATTTTGATAGCTTTTTTAATAAATAGTTCTTTAGTATGTGTTATTCCACCATTACAATTTCCACATCCATGTTTACTATTTATATGAACTGATGGAGTTTGCTCAAATTCTTTTTTACATTTATTACAAATAATAACTATTTTAGTATTTGCATTGATATAATTAACCAACGAATAATCATATAAATTTCCGTGGATAACTATAGCTTGTTTAATAAATTCTTCTACTGAAAATCTATGAGAATCTCCTATTTTATTACGCTTACATTTTCCTGAACATCCACTACCTTGTAAATGATTGTTTGGCATTTGTTCAAATTGTTGGTTGCATGTGTTACAATTGATAATAATTAAAGTTCTATCATTAATATAATTAACTAATGAATAATCATATAAATTTCCATGAATAACCATAGCTTGTTTAATAAATTCTTCTTGAGATTTACGTTTTGCATCACCAATTTTCTTTTTAAGACATTCATTTATACACCCTGCTTTTTGATAAATATGAGATTCTGGTGTTTGCCAAAATACAGAACTACATTTATTGCAGATAATTTCAATCGGAGTTTTACCATTAATATATTTTACATAACTATAGTCATATAATTTATCTCCATGAATTTCCTTTGCCCTTTTAACAAAGGAATCTGTTGTCATTTTTGGAGGCATTTTTAAAATTTGAATTAGTTTTAATAAGATTATATATTTAGTTATTTAGTTTCAAATTTAATCATGGAAAAAAAAGAAAATGATTTATCCACGTTTAGTGGGTTATATCAAACAATTCAATTTAATCAAAGTTATCACGAAGCTCCTATGCTTTTAGAATGGTTTGATAAACAATGTAAAAGTTTAAATCATGTTGGTATGTTTATCCTTCAACCTAATAGTATTGAATTAAAATTTAATGATAAATGTTTGAAAGATCTAAAATTAAGTTATCCGATGAGTACTACAATGGTCGGATTCAAAAAATTATTAGAACATAGATATGGTGAAGGAAATATTGAAATGCCTTATGGAACTTTCAATGATAATTTAATTTCATTATCAATTATTATTAAAGGACAACTAAGTACATTACTTACAAATGAGAACTTAAAAGATTTAGATGACGCTAAAAGTTCCAGTACTTTAACATTTACATAAAACATTTAATACTACGAAAAAATATAATTCATTTAAACAATATTTAAATCAATTAAAGACTAATCAATCTGCTTCAATTACACTTTCTAATTTTTTTTGTACAACGTTTGCATCACGTTCTAAAAGTTCCATACGGTAAGGTGCTAGACCATATCGCATTCCGATGTTCATACACCTGATTTCTGCGGCAGCCAGCGAAGCTGCCCAATCACACGGGATTTCTTTAATGTCAGCATCTCCTTTACAAGTCTTACAGATATAAATTTGACGTTCATGATTTACAACTGCTTGATGTCCACAGTTTCCACAAATATAAATATAGAAACCACTTGAATGATTATACATTTTTTCTGATAGGAATCTCATCGCACCGTGACTCAAAAGTACCCAATAAATTGTCTACAAGCTTTCGCAAGTAGTTGGACTATACTTTAAGCAATCATTGGATTTGTTAAATCCTCATGCCAACTGCCGTCTAGTCTCTGAACCTTCCATCGATTATTATTAACAAGAATAAATCGATAGCTTGGCTGCGGCTAACCCATATATCTTTAGAATTTTTACTGAATATAAGATGGTCTTAATTCCATCCGTCAGTATCTAAAGCTTTAGGGTGTACCCGAACAATTTGACAATTTTGCACTAAATCTATAAGAATTAATCTTATAAACTTAATACTAGCATCGTATTACTACAATACTGAGGCCTGGGTTTGTTGACCTCCATCTCACCCAATCTTAAACTTCCATGGCGCGCCTTGCCAACTAATGGCTGTCTAGTTAGCTCATCAGTTCTACCTTTCGAAATAGCATACACTGTATCATTCACGAATTTCATAAGTCTTTGATAATAAGTAGGTCCCATATAAATTAATGCGTTAATATATTCTCCTGTGAAACCTGAATACAATATTTGATATCCTGCATTCTTAAAACCAATCTTTTCCAATTCAGCCATCACAGACTCAATGTTGTGATTACCGAAAATAGTACCATCTGCATGCGTACCTTTCTTTGCACACCAAATACCTAACATACTTTCCTCTAATTGACCAATGGTCATTCGTGAGGGGATAGCCGTTGTCTTAACTTTTGGCTTTCGTCAAAAGACGAGACTATATCTTGAGCTATCATCGAACGATTGCTGTCGTTCTCAAGCCGGTTAATGTTTAGTCGTTGAACAGCATTCCTATTACTAACAGATAGCGTAATAGGAGATACTTGCTGCGGATTGTCCTATATTTCAGAATTTTTACTATAACTAATATGTTACCATATCAATGGAGTATCTGAAACTTCAGGATTTCCCCGAACAGTTTAAAAACCTTGCCTATTTTTGATATATGCAAAAGCACATAAACAAATCAAGACTAGCACCCTGTTATTTTAAATAACGAGCACTCGCACAAATTTTTATGCGGATTCATGATAATAGCTGGTGTGATACCGTTTTCAGTAAATGGCATCATTGTCTGAGGGAGAGTGAGCCCGATGACTCCTTTCTGCATAATCCTAAATCTTTCGAAATAGGGCGGACTTTATCTTAAGCTAATTATTGATTATACAATCAATAATAGCCCACCAACGTTAAGTCTCTGAGGTTGTATCCTTTTCGTATGTAAATACGAAAGTAGGACTGCACCTGCTGATTACCCATATATCTCTACACTGTTTCCTTTATTGAATATCATTACTGATATCAATGGCAGTAGAGCTTTAGGGACTTCCAGCATTTTGGAGGTGTTGCTTGTTTAATATATAAGAATAAATTCCTATAACTAAACAAACTAGCCGAAAATATTTCGACTGCAGCCAGAATTAACCGCTTCTCGCAGAATTTCCTGTCCAATACATTAAGCCGTTTCTACGAGTTAAGAAGATATGATTATCTACCTCAATACAATGAACTTTACCATCATAATTAATTATATTAATTGGATTACTTGCACCACCGACAGATGGCTCTAAATTAATATCATTTGTAATAACACTAATTCGATATGAATTAGAATTTCTGTGAGCAATTTTTCCTTTAATTTTTAATTGTTCTCCCTCTAATTTATGTAGAGACATTTTCGATGAACAACCACAATTAATTGTTAATCGCTGAAAATCATCAGCTAATCGTTTTGAAGATGTTGAAAATGACCAAGAAATCGAATGATTAGACTGTGTTCCATCTCCACATAATAAAGCATTTAATAATATATTTGATTGTCTTGTACTTAATTCAAATACGAAATCTGGCAAATATTTATTGATCGCATGTCCAAACTGTAATAAATAATTAGCAATTAATTGATCTGTAATATATACTTGTTGATTATCATTCGAATATTCACTTGTTTTTAAACCTAGATTGTATGTAACAGTATTAAGTAATTTTCTTACTCTATCCTTACAGCAAGCTATTCTAATCATTTTACTTTGGTCAACATATCCTTCTGTAATAAATAAACCTAATAAATTAAGCCAATCATCCATATCTACAGTTCTAGATGATTTGTAATGTCCTTCTGTTTTTTCCGGAATTGTAAATGTTTTTTTATCAGGATTTGTATTAATTCCCCATCGTTGCCAATTTGTTTTGGTATTAATAATATTTTTAGCTTCATATAATCCATATGATGATTTGCCAATACGAGCATAAACTTTGTGATTTAAAGTCATACATGTATCAATTTCTCGACCTTCAATTGAAACCATTGGACCTTTATGATCGAATTCATATATGTTCTCGACATTTTGATATTCAATTTGATTTGTTTTTGGATCTAGTGTAGCAACAATATCATTAATTGTAGCATCTTTAATAGATTTCCATCCATTCATAGTTAATATTTCATGGTCTGGTGTGAGACAGAACTTATCCATTATCTTAACTTGAAACTTTCGAATCAAGATGAGACTATATTTTAAGCAATCATAGGATTTGTTAGATCCTCATGCCAACCATCATTTAGTCGTTGAACCTTCTGGTATTTATTTCTAAATATCAGCTTGGCTGCGGATTGTCCCCCCATTTTCAGAATTTTTACTATGCATAATATATCACTATATTATGGGAGTATCTGAAACTTTAGGATCTTCCCCGAACAGTTTGACGGTTTTGCTCATTTAATCTATAAGAAATTTTATCTTATAGATAAAATGGACTAGCACACTGAATTAATTCAATGCACTCGGGCAACGTTTACCCAGCTGAACATCTCTGAGCTTTCTGAAACCAATTTTGATAAATTTCTTTCCATCTTCGAATGCACCAACAACTACATTGGTAACAATTCCAGTTTCTTCATGTGACCATTTCATACTCATGTCTTGGAATTGATATTGTTTATCGAATCCTTCTGGAAGTGGTGCATATTTACCAATGATAATATCACCTTTATTAACTACAGTACCAACAGGCACATAGCCTTGAGGTGTTAAACGATCATAACTTGTCGCTTTAGTGTCAAGCGTTTTCGTAATATCCGGAATACCGAATACTTCTTTATTGTCTTCTTTAATAGCGAGTTCATTAGTAAACTTTGAACCATTATATAAACCTCGATCAATAGAGGCTTGATTGATAAGCAGACTGTCTTCTTGCATTTTCTTAACTTCTGATTTTCACCAAAAGATGAGACTATATTTTAAGCAATCATTGGATTTGTTAGATCCTCATGCCAATCATCGTTTAGTCGTTGAACTTTTTACTTATTATTATTAACATGTTTATAAATATAAACGAAATAATAAGTAACTTAGCTGCGGATTATCCTCATTTTCAGAATTTTTACTATAATTAATATGTCACCATATTAATGGAGTATCTGAAATTTCAGGATGTTCCCGAACAGTTTGATGATTTTGCCTATTTAGTTATAATAAATAATTATAATTAAATAGACTAGCCTATAATTATAGACTCCAACCTGTTGATTGTATCCAGTCTGACATAAAATCGCCACGATAGCATTGCAGCCATTTGGAAATACGTATTTTGCTGCAATAGTTTTAACTAATGGTAATTCACATTGATATTGAAGGAACACGTCCTTGTCAATACGATATGGATAATTTAATGCAAAGTATCCGCATGTAGATTTACCTTGATTACATTGGAATGTAACACGAGGAGTTTGATTCATATTGGCAAATGGTGCAGTAGCTGCAGTAATGCCGATTAAACTTTGAGGCACATCACAGTGTGTAAATGGGAAACGTTCATCACGTCCAAGAGCTACTAATGAATCGATTGTTGGCGAAATAAACATATTTTCTTGTTCTTCTGCACTAATAAATTCAACAATACCTGCATTAACAAGATCATCGATCGTTATTTTTTTCTCCATAAGGAGTTGTGCATGTTGTTTTGTATAAGCAATCATTTGTCGATATTCTTGTGGAAAATTATCCACATCCACATCCATATCTTTTTCTTCTGTTAGATATTCCTGATCATTAAAACGTTCAATACCATCTGTAGCAGGTTTTTCTGCTTCAATATTCTCACTATGACCACCAACTTTCGTCACACCATGTTTTCTAGCTGATGCAGGCATTGATTGATAAACTTCATTTGGAGACTTGTATTTTCTTTCGAAAAGCTCAGGATGCTCCTTATTGTTATAAACTACGAAGACTGGTCTAACCATTCTTCCTGGATCAGCCCAGAAATGTAAAACATCTGTAGTTTCTTCCCAGTGAATTGTTACATATCGATCAATCGTGTGATTGTCAATTACAACAGCTTTTCGGCGCATTTCACGGAATTTCTTAGCAAGAATACATGCTGATTTACAACATCCAATCCATTTGCCATTAACCATAACAGAACGAAGTTTTTCAGTTCTAAATCGTTCTGGTGTAACTTCACGTAATGGAATAACGTCAGAATGTGCAAGTACATATTTAGTAAGTAATTCACTATTTGATGCACTAGTAATTTTGCAATAAAGAGCGATCTGTTTATTAAGTCCGACTTTTTCACCTTCTGGACTATGAATTAAACAGATATATCCAACATAACTTGGATGAACTCTGCGCATTAAAGCTGCACGTTCACTTGATTTTGAATTATCAGTATTCGGGGCTGTAATCTGTCTTAATAAGGCAGTCGTCATAAGTTGATTCTTTCTATTTAACTGTTGTGAAGACAAACGATTAGTAATTGTTCTTTGAGTACTAATTCTTAATTGGCTCTTATTACCCGAAGTAATAGTTTGTGTAATAAGTTGTTCAAAATCTTGTCCGTAAATATTTGAGTGTATAATTGACGATAAATCAACCTTATCGAATGGAATACTCTTAAAATCTTTACTATATTTCTTAACCATTGTTTGCACAATAGCAGCGTTGAAGTACGTCTTGAACGACTTTGCATATGAAATACCAGATGGATGAATACGTTTGTTTTTACAACTATCTCTGTCTGTAGAATCAATAGATCCGTCGGCACATTTAATCAATCCATTAATTAACATTCCAAAATATCGAAGTTTATTATGTCTATCAGACTCCTCAATACCAAGACCTGGTAAAAAGTGTTTATCAAACCATCTAAGAATTGATTGAATTGCTTGTTGTATAGCTTGATCTTTATTAAAATCAAGATAGCTAAATGCTTCATCATGTAATTTTGCTGCAATAAATTTAAGCATATCCATGCTGTCATATATATGAACAGCACCTTTAAAATCATCATATTTTGCAGCATAAGCTTTTGAAATAATTTCATTCATTGTACCATCAAGATCAATACCATCATAGATATCAATATCTCGTGTCCATCCTAGTAAGCGAAAAACCATATAAAATGGAAATTCAATATCTTTAAGTTTATCACGACGTAATTCACATGTAATACCTCCATCATTATTTAGACGTAAAATGATTTGATCAGAATTTTGATAATCATCGCCAGGTTTTGAGATTAATTCACAACGGGCAATTTCTTTACCATAGTTATTTAAGAAATAACGAGGTTGATTATAGGTGATGTTTTCAACATTACATATTGTCCAAGGAACACCTCTAACAATTAAATCACCACCTAAACTAGATGGATCTTCATGAAGTTTTGAAAGCTCCTCACGTGTTTTCATATATGTATTGCATAAAATTGAGCCTACCATGACAGGTGCATGACAAATTTTCTTGCGTTTGATATCAGCTTCACGAACTTTTTTCGTACCATTTTTATAATAAGCAGTTGCAGTAACTTTTACAGAAATATACAAAGCTGCGCTGTATGTCAAATTCATGGCTTCTGCATCAATAGGATTGAGTTGAGCTTCCATAGCCATATTATTAGTATGGTATGGCTTGCTCCAATCTACATCAGTAAATTTGACATTAAGATTAATACGTTCAATTTCATCTTTCTCACGAACAGTTGAAATATCTTTATCAATTTCGAAAACATCTGTAATAATTTGTCCAACTCCATGTTGGTAAAAATCGTTAATAGATGTTTTGTGATGATCTACCAAACCAATCTTATCAAGATAAGAATCATTAGCTAACATCATTTCTTCTTTAGTAGCATGATTATCATAGCTTGATTCTTTAATCTTATCTATAGTGACTTGCTCTTTATGTTCAAGAGCATTGTCCATATTATCTAATAACTTATCTGCAATATATTTATCATATTCTTGAGCGAAAATTGCTTGAGCGACTTCCATTGTTTTTTTGTTTTCTAAGACTAATAAAATGATGACAAAAAGGGTGTAGATTTAGTTAAGTATATATATTAAATTAATTAAATTTAAATTGTATTTATTCTAAATCTGTAAGCTTGAAAGAAAAGGATATATAGTAATAGTTATTTTTCAAATTTAGTATTGTAGTTAAAGACGTGATGAAAATAAAAAATTCATTTATCACATATACAAAACTAAAATAAAATTGATTTCTTTATAACTAAAAACAATATCTTATCAACTTAATCAATTTCCAAATGTCCGATGCTTTGTTGTCAGAAGTACCTGAAGAATATCACGAGAAAGTTTTGACTGTTCTCTTATCAGAATCAATAAATCATACTTATTTGCATCCAGTTTCTTTGGATATTTTGCATAAAGAATTTCCCTTGAAAACAACAGCACATATTCAAGAGCGATTAGTTGATTATAAATATCATGCTGGACAAGGTGTTTCTGATACTTATTACATTTGTAGTATTTCTGATCCATTGGGTTGGAATTCAATCATTCTATCGCAATCACGTTTGGTTGTTAATACTAAACAAACAGGTGATCCTGATCCAAACAGCAACAGTTGTTATAAATTCAACATTCCAAAATATGATTTTGAATGGGCAGCTGAACGTAAAGGTGGAATACTTCTTTCAGATTTGACTGAAGGAGTTTATCTTATGAAGGGATCGAAGTATGATTATATTAATGAAACAGTTCAGAAGGTTGAAATTATTAAGAAAACTGACGAAGCTATTCAGTTGCGAGTAACTTTTGAATATTCAAAAAAAAAGCCAGTTTTTAGTTATGAATATTATGAAAATGATTAAATGTTTCTTGAAATCGAAATTTTATTTTTTAAAATCGAAATTTTATATTTTAAAATTGCCAGTTCAATTTACGAATAATTTATTTACGAATAATTTATTTTCTATTAATATAGTTTTTATTAATATAGTTTTTATTATAAAAGAATATACTCATTATTTTTCGTTAAGAAATTTCATAATAAAATGTTGCAACTTTATCAAGTAGCTTATGGACTTTTTATTTCATTAGTCCTTTTAGTAGTAGCTGTTTTAAGTTTAACTGGTGTTGCTTTCAGTGCATATTCTGGTGCTGCAACGATTTACGTTTGGGCATTTGTAATCGGAGGTGCCCTTGTTGGTTTCCGATTCGTCTTCGGTAATCAACCATTTGACTCATCTCAAGGTTTATGGCATGGTGCAACCAAAGTTGTTAGCCAAGCTATTGGAGGTGAACAATATTAATGGAGTTCATATAAATATCCATAAAAAATAATAATTAATGTAAGTTTTTATGTTTAAAATTTTCATTCTTTGTTATTGTTTGTCCACATACAATAATTGTTTTCCCACTAACAAAATTGATTTCAGCTTTATCATTAGCATGATAAACAATTGATTCGATATTGTTTGGATTCATTACAATAAATTCATTTTCATTATCATTATCCACAAATGCGACAAGAAAATTATTACAAAGTTTTTTTTCTTCATTTTTCAATTCATTCTTAAATTCAAAATGCTCTACTTTATTTGAATTACCCATATTAGTTTTATTTGCTTTTTCAATAAAAGTCTAATGAAAGTCGTTATAATCTAATAATAAAAAAATCAATTTTTTATTTTAATTAAATTTAATTGAGTAAATTATTTATCTAAATATAAATTTTAAATTTTATAAATACAATGTTTATATACGATTATTTGCCTCGTATATCTGTATTAGTTATAGTAGCTTTATTTATAATATCTGTATTAAATTTGTCAGATGTAATAAATAATTCGCGTTTAAAACCTTATTCTTATATATTTATAGCATTGATAGGAGCTTTTGTAGCATATTTATTATATGAAAAATACAAAAATAAAAATGAATAAAATGACTAATATTAAAGCTAATAATTACTTCATAGACCGTTCTTATAATTTTTTTCGTTCAATAGCTTGGCGATTACGTTCTTCTTGAACTTTACGACGACGATTCATTTCTTCTTCAGTACGCTCAACAGCTTTATTACCACGATTTTTAGCAAGTTTGGTTCTAAAAGCTTCAGACATACCATCTTCTTCATCATCAGAACCAATTTCAGCTAAGAATCCTTTTTGCATAGTATGAATATCATCTAATTCTTCAAGAGCATATTCTTGATAACTATCACCACCTCGTAATTTTAATGCATCAACAATTTTCATATCACGCTTTGGAGGAATTTTATTCTCAAATGACATGTCTTCCAATCTTTTAGAAATTGGAGCGCTTTGACTTTTTAATCGAGATAAATGAGCTGCTTTAAGTTTTGAAGTATCATGCTTACCAGGATTTGGATCACCTCCAAGAACACGTTCAACAAGATCAGCTTCGTCTTCATCACTTGATTCAGCATCAGCATGAAAATCATAGCGTTGTTTACCATCAGGTCCAGTAATCATAGGACGATTTTGAGTTGCACCTTCGAGTAAAGCTTGTTGTTGACGTTTGGCAGCTAATGCTTCCATTTTATCAGCACGTTCTTGCATTGATTTACGAATTTCTTCTTCTGTAATTGGTTTATCAGCATTTTCAGCTTTTTCTGGTTTATGTTTCCAGCTTTTCGAAACAGATTGCTTATATCTTTCGAGAGTTTGATCACTATTATAAGGTCCTTCATATTCATATTCTGTTCGGCTAAAATCTCGCATAAGTTTGGCAAATTGACCCATCATTTCTTGAAATTGTGGAGTATATCGGCTACTATCAAACCCTGATTGTTTAAAATGATCCATAAGTAAACTTAATGCCATCATATTTTTTTCAGCTTTCTTTAATGCTTTTTGAAATAGAGCAAGTTTCTGCTCTTCAGTTTTTGCAACTAATACGGTAGATCTTTCAGACATTTTTATTAGTTAATATTTTTGTGAAAAACAAATAACGTAATATTGATTATTCAATAGTTCGAAAATAGAATTTGTTAAATCATATATACATCAGAATAACAAATATTTAATATATATCATTAAATAAATTCTAATAATTTATTACTATCAATGTTACAAGATATTTACATCGGAATAATTGTTGTTATTTTACTTATATTGTTCTATTGTTTTTATGTAAGTTGGAAACATGACGTGCAATTACTTGAAACATATGAAAATAAACTCAAATTAATTAAAAAAGGGATAATGAGTCCTGAAATGAAAGAATATAAAAATTTTATGGCTGAACTTAATGATGATCTTAAACGGCATAATATTAGTAATTCTGATAAAGAAGCTTTGTATAAACTTATGCAAAAAATCATGTTTGAAGAAATTGCTGGACAAAAATCTATATTTAAAAAAGTTGTCAATTCAACATTTTATGGATTAATGCAAGGTGGTGCAACTGGATTTATTACAGGTGGTTTACCTGGTGCATTAGGAGGTGCTGTTGTATTTGGAACAGTTGCACCAATTATTAGAACATATCAAGAAATTAGTCCATCTGATGAAAATTTAATTGAAGGATTTTCAAAAGCATGAATCAAAATTATTATATTAAAAAGTGATCTTATAACTAATAAAATAAAGATTGAATATTTTTTCTTAAATATAAATACATTAGATTGATTATAATCATACAATTTTAAATCAAGCATGAATATTCAACCTGATAGTAAACGTTTGAATGAATGGAAAGATGTAGTCCAACCTGAAAATAAAGGAATCCCAAGAATTTGGTTACCTTTGTTTGCAGAAAATGGAGTTGTTGAACACAAAACAAAACAGTTTCCACAAATTATTCAATGGCTTAAAGATAAGTGTATGGCAAATTCAAGTTATATTCTTCAATTAATTGGAAAAGATAATTATCTAAAATTTTTATCAAAATTTCAGCAAAGGAAAGCTGTTACAGATTCTCGTGAATTTGCAGAAATGTTTTGGAATGAAATTAAAGTAATGGAAATATCATCAAAAGATACCGAAAAAAGTATTATTCAAGGTTACATTAACAGCATTACTAGCAATTATGAAATTGAACGTAAACATTTTCAAGAGAAACTTGAAGAAGAGAAACGTGAAAAAGAACGTCAAGCAGCTGAAGATAAAAAAATCAATGATTTATGTTTTGATAAAGTTGAACACTACATTAATTATGTTCTTGAAATTGAAACTCATGAATTGAAACTCATGTTACCTGATCAAAATTCAGCAGATTTTATTGTTCAGGCTTATCAAGAATTTAAGAAGGAGTGTTATAAAAAATATCGAAATGTGTTTTTAGAACCACATAATGAAGGTGTATTAATCAAAATTATTCAAGATGAACGAATTAATATTCGTAATAAAGTTAGACAAGAAATTGACCGGCTTGAAGCACAACGTATTCAAGATCAATATGATGATGAATATAGTGAAAATGAAGATTCGCAATCAAATGTCAATGAACTAAAACCAAAGCCTAAAAATGGGTTTTGTTTGTCTTATGGAACTTTTATTCGTGAAAATGATAATAAATCATGTCGTATCTGTTTAAGTGATTACACATCAACTGATGAAATTATTATTCTTGAAAAATGTAAGCATATATTTCATAAGGGTTGTTTAGAAACATGGCAGCAAGATACTTGTCCAATGTGTAGGGCAAATATTAAATAATTAATTAATGAATATTTTTATATCAAAAATTGAAATTCTTTTTTTATATATAATTATCTTATTAGAACAAAAACAAAATTAAAGCCATGAATCAATACGTTCTAAAATATTCTAATGTAAATCAGAAGTTTCCAACTAATACAATAACGTGGTTAAAATTGATGTCTCAATTTGATTATATTAGTGTTACATTTGGAGAAGATATATATAATTGTTTTAGACAAATATTAAACAAACAAGTTATTCAATATTTGTCTGAACGTAATGAAAATAAACAAAGTTTATATGAAAACAAGCAAGCATTATATGAAAATAAAGAATTTAAAGAAAAATTATATGAATATATTTGGAAATTAATTAATGAATTATCAGAAAAGAAAATATTAATTTCCGATATTGCTGATAAAATGCAAAATTATATCAGAGTTTCATGGAAAAATGCAAAAACTGTACATGAAGGAGGTGAACATATGTACAAATGCGAATCTTTGAGTACTGAAGAATTAAATACTTTATATATTGAATTATCAAAGATATATGGGTTATATGTCGAAAAACCTCAAACTAAAATTGAAACTCACGACAATATTATCGACGAATTAGAACAAAAATTACAAATTAATTATAATTTCTATCTAATAAAAAAGCAAACGGATATAACTGATTCTTTATATAATGAATCAACAACAAATTAATGTTTTACATCATGGCTAATAATTTTTTTAATATAATATTTATAATCAATCAACACTAAAAGATAAATATTTTAATATAAAAATCTTATAATATAAATTAATGATTATTCAAAAAATACAAAATGCCCAACTTGTAATTGTTAAATTTAATAATTTTTATATTGGATAAAATCCAAATAAAACTTTTCTGTTTTTTTTTAATAAAATTTCCTAAATTACTTTCAAAGCTGTAATTCAGCTTATATTTAAAATAATACATAAATTGAATATCATAAAAAAACGAATTTTTCAAAATTGAAATTGAAAATCAAAAAAATATATTAAACAAAACTTAACAGTATCTATTATACTTAATAACATTAACTTCGAACTTAAACTTAAAAATGTCTTCCCCTCTCGATCCCGTTGTTCAATTACTTAACCAAGCACTCGTTGAATTACGAGTTTGTCACGATGACAATAAAGCATTAAAGGAACAGTTGACACAATTACAAACTCAAGTATCAGCTTTACAAGCTGTTGCATCTGCTCCTAAGGCTACTAGAGGAAAACCGGCTTCTTCACCTGTAGGCGTTGCAGCTAATAACAAGAATGAAGTTAAGTTTGCTCCTAATACTGTTGTTTGGCTTAGGAATAAAGCTACTACCGATCCTAATTTCATGGTTCAATTGGTTTCACAAAATAATTATGATACCTTTGTTAAGAAATATGAAGACGCTGGTGAATTAAAGGATGTTGCCCCCGCAGATCGTCCAGGAAAAATTGCTGAAAAGATTTGGAAATCACTTGGTGAACTTTCTGAAAATAGTAATCATCCTAAATCTAAGGAATTTGCAGTTAATACTATTGAATTTTTGCGCAAGACTTGGAAAGCCGAGAAGGATGCATTCAATGCTCAACATTCTACTAGTCCAGCTGCTACATCAGGTCCCGTTGTTCCAGATACTCCAGTTCTTACAACTCCAGTAACGTCAGCTCTTCCTGATTTGACATTTGCTTCTGGTTTGACTCAACCACTTGTTCAGCCAGTATCTCTAAATCTTCCATTATCTGTTGGAGTTAGTCGCTAAATAATTGATTTTAATCTAATAATTGAATAAGACTAAAAGATCTAAACAAAAATTTTATTTTTTTGTCTAAATATATCAAGACATTTTATTTATAAAGATTTAATATTTGTATAACTAAACTAAAAAGCAATGTTTGAACAATGTCTTAATGATCAAGATTATTTAAATAATCTTGAAACTAATGCAATGAAATATATCGAAAATGATCGAAAACAATTATCCGTTATATATGAAACTATTGAAACATTTATAAAAGATAATAGTTTTATTATCAGTCAGCCTGAATTATTATATGAATCAAAAATTAATTTGGCTGAATTAACTACAATAACAATTTTTTGTGAAAATATTTTTAGACATTCAAATAAATTAATAAATTTATTAGCTAACGCACTTGATATATATGAAAAATCGCTTTCTGATGATGAAAAAAATAATCCATTAACTATTAATATTAGTGCCCGTTGGCTAATACTTAAAACTGTTGTAGCACATGAAGAAATTAATATATTTTTTGATGGGCGTTTACTCGTTGTTTTTAAAGCAATCAATAAATATAAAAACATTGATATTTTTAAAATGCTCTTACCTGTTAAAAGTAAAATTGGTTTTTTCACATCATCAGAATTATTATTATTACCCCCTGAATTAGAATTAATGGATATTTATCATAAATTATATTCTCCCGACAAAGCAGATAATTGGGAAGATTTAATTAAAACAGAATATCATTTATATGAAAATTTATTAACTAGAACAAAAACAATTATTGGTGGTGCTAAAGATTGTGTTAGAAATATTATTACTAATATAGAAACTATTAAAAAATTAATAGTACTAGATTTTATTAAAGATCAACCTGCTGTACTTATTGGAGATTGGGCAATAAAACTAATGGAATATGGCGAAACTGGAAAAGCTTTTCAAGATAATTTTGAAAAAGTTCAATTAATCATAGATTGCCCAATTGAAGAATTTAATGAACTATTGGAAAATTTTCTTAAAACTATATCTCCATACAAACCAACATTTAGAGAAGAGAAACTTCATATTATTAGTGATAGTCGTCTTAAAAAATACACATTTTATATTAGTGGTGTTTGTTCAATTAGTGGTCAAAGGTTTGAAAGACCTTTTTTAGATATTTTTAATAGTGGTAGTTATGAATTAATTCCATATCGTATTTCAAAAGAATTTATGACTAAAAAAGGTGGATTTAATAACGATCATAAAAAAGATTCTTATCCAGATAATATTAAAATTGGATCTGCATATGTATTGCTTCGTTTTTTATTATTAGATATTTGGATTCTGAGAATTATAAAAAATTTAGGATTAATTACACCATCAATTCTTGAAACAAAAATTATGAAATTATTCGAAACAATGGCTATAATTAAAAATGAACGTAAATTAAATAAACTAATTACTAAAAGTTTTCAACACGATAATTATATTGGAAATTACCAATCATTAATTATTTATCAAAAAAATAAATTACAAGATACAAAATTTCCACCATATATACCATATTATTGGAAGTTATCTCATGGATCTTATCGTGATATTTAAGCTGGTGTTTCTGCCAGTCCTGTAATTAAATTTTCATCTGGTGAATGTGGTTCTATTGATTTTATTGGTTCTATTTTTTTGGTGATATTGGTAATGGACTGGATTCTGGAAGATTAAAAGATGGTGCTATAGGTTGTGATTGATTAATAGGCATTGGTAATGTTTCTTCTAATTTTGGTAATCCTTTAGGAAGTTGCATGAGTTCATTCATACTTGAAATAGGTTTATTTACTGGAGGTGGTTGATTAATAGGCATTGGTAATGGAGGTTGTTCAGTTACTGGAGGTGGTTGATTAATAGGCATTGGTAATGGAGGTTGTTCAGTTACTGGAGGTTGTTCATACGAGTATTGATCTTGTACTGCATTCATTACAGCCGATCCAGCGCCAGTATTTAAAAATATAACCATAACAATTAAACCACCTATTATAATAATAGCTACCCACATTATTGGTCCTGTCATTAGTTTTGACAGTCCATTTAATAAATTTTCAATTGGGTCTTCTTGAGTTGCTTTAGATTTTTGATCTAAGGTTGCTTTCATAGTATTTAATACATCAATATTTGCAATTACTTGTTGACTTGATGATGCAATATTATTATTGACTTGTTTCATGTTAATATTTAATAAAGTATTTCCACTACCGTCTAAATTTATAGTTTGTGCAGCTTTAACATTATTTACTAACTGAGTCATTGTAGTCACATTTATCGCATTACGAACACTATTATGAATTCTTGTGTTAATTTCACTGTCGCTATTTCCTAACGCACCTAAGAGTGCTACACTTTGAGATTCTGCAAAACTTTTAATTTTTTCTTCTATATTATTTTGGATTTGTGCTATCATATTTACATCTTGAACGCATGTAAGTAGAGATGTATATACTTGATTTAATTCTATATTTGAAAGTATATTTCCATCACCTTTAATATTTATAATTTGTTCAACATTGCTATTCATTGAACATGATTGAATACTCTGAACAAATACATCATTAACACTTTCCATAAATATATCAACATCCGATTTACTACTTGAACCACCCATTTTTAAAGTTTGAAAAATTGTATTAAAATATTTACAATAATTGATTATATATTACAAATAAAAAAAATGGATACTATAAAATCAAATTTTTATGCATGTTTTTCATTAAAAAATAGCGAACATAATCAAAAAATTGCTACATCCAAAATCTTTGAAAATGATGGTGTACATTTTCACACATCATCAAATAAATATGCTGACAAATTATTATCATTAATTAACGCAACTTCTGATGAAAAGAAAAATTATAATTATCTTTTAGGGTGGGAATGTGCTAAAATATTATTACCAAAAATTTGTATCGATATTAAATATGTAGTAAGAGTAATGATTGCATTACAACACCCTGATTTTATTAAAGGATTTTATGCATATGCAAATAGACAGTATTCAAAATTTAGTTTTAATAAATTCTTTGTAACATGTAATAAAAATTATGTAGGACAATATGAAGAACTATTTCCTGATGAAAAAATTAATGTAAAATACTATGTTAATCAAACAAAATATGCTAATACACATAAAAATAAAACATCACACGGTGAATTTGATGGTATAATAAGTATTGAATATCAAATGATTGAATATTTGCATACTAAAGGTATTTTTATTAATTTAATTCAACGAGAAATACCTGATGTTTATATCATGTTTTGTACATTTTTATTTAAAAATGTTATGCTCGTTGATAATCCTATATTAAGTGAATTATTAACAATTTGTACAAATCTTCAAAATATTTCGAGACAATATCAAAAAATTTGTTCAGTATTTCCATATAGTATTTCTCCAAAATATTCAGATTTACATCAATTAATTCGTAAAGAAATGGAATTAGATAATGTATTAAAATATATTTCTGAAAGAAAATTACAAATGGATAAATTGGATTATTGTGCTCTTTGGTCAAATCAAAATGAAGAATTTATTAAATTAAAATCGTCAAATCTCGATCTTATTGATTTTAGTTTGGTTAGTGAAAGTGTATTTCCAAATCAAGACTACAAAGACAATAATGATGAAAAGCACGATTAATATATCTATATAATTGGTTGATGGTAATTCAAAATGATTATTCACACCATTTTGATTAATTATTCCACCATTTTTTTTCCTATTTATATGAAATGGTAATTCTCCTTCAATTATTATTGGATCTAATAATAATTCCATTATTGATTAAGTGGTTAATTTATTTATAATATCCAATAAATAATTCATTACTAAAAATAAAAAAAAATAATCACATGCATTCATTAATCATACATGCAATTATATCACCTCAGTGATAAATATTATATTTATATTTATTCAATTAGATTTTTTATAAACGAACTTGATTTGGTATCATTGGATAATTTGGCATCATTGGATAATTTGGCATC
>Ga0214921_10004988_pt1 | contig 19071 bp, 17 predicted proteins | sample LL1505_MetaG_FD_177992 | JGI IMG/M metagenome (GOLD analysis project Ga0214921, IMG submission 177992) | Freshwater microbial communities from Lake Lanier, Atlanta, Georgia, United States - LL-1505 | ecosystem: Environmental > Aquatic > Freshwater > Lake | place: USA: Georgia | collected... | reverse complement strand
AATTTCGCGGCCCTTGAACGCGCTCTTGCCGCTGTCGGTTGTTGCTGCTGCAGATTCAACGCTGGCAGAACCGCCCGTGGCGGCTGCTGCATCAAAACCTGTGGTGCGAACAGTCAACACTTTGACACTGTCTTTGCTTTGCACAGTGGCAATCGCATTGCCCGCATAAATGGGACGCTCGAATGTATCGGCAGACACGACCAGGGTCACGTCACTTAACTGAGCCACATCCAACTTAGCAGCTACGCGAGGTGCCACGTTTTTGCCACCTGCTGTAGCGGGAAACAAGATGTGTGTGTAATTGCTGGCAATGGCCAACACCTGGGCTGCCACGTTTTCGGCCAAGCCATGGGCCAGACCTTCTGCATCAGCGTGAATCACTTTAGACACGCCAGCAATTTGCGCGGCAGCCTGTGCGGCAGCGCCTGCATTGTGACCTGCTACCAAAACGTGCACATCACCACCGCAAGCCACAGCAGCTGTGACTGTATTCAAAGTTGCGCCCTTGATGGATGCGTTGTCGTGTTCTGCAATAACCAAAGAAGTCATGATTAAATTACCTTCGCTGTGTTCTTCAACTTATCCACCAATGTCGCAACATCGGGCACCTTGATACCGGCAGAGCGCTTAGGTGGTTCAGATACTTTGAGAGTTGTGATGCGCGGTGACACATCGACACCCAAGACTTCTAGCTTGAAGTTATCAAGTTGTTTCTTCTTCGCTTTCATGATGTTTGGCAAAGTGACGTAGCGTGGTTCGTTCAAACGCAAGTCTGTGGTGATCACCGCAGGCATGGACAAAGACAATACTTCCAGGCCACCATCAATTTCGCGTGTCACTTGCGCTTTACCGTCAACCACTTCCACTTTGGAGGCAAAAGTGGCTTGCGGCAAGTCAGCCAAGGCAGCCAACATTTGACCGGTTTGGTTGCAATCGTCATCAATGGCTTGTTTGCCCAAGATGATCAAACCGGGTTGCTCTTTGTCGACCAAGGCTTTGAGCAACTTGGCAACCGCCAAAGGTTGCAAATCCAAGTCGGCAGGTGTTTCGACCAAGATACCGCGGTCGGCGCCAATGGCCATGGCAGTGCGCAATGTCTCTTGGCATTGTGTGACGCCGCAAGACACTGCGATCACCTCAGTGGCAATGCCCTTCTCTTTCAAGCGCACCGCTTCTTCGACAGCAATCTCGTCAAAGGGGTTCATGCTCATTTTGACGTTGGCGATGTCTACGCCTGTGCCGTCAGATTTGACGCGCACTTTCACGTTGTAGTCGACAACCCGTTTCACGGGAACAAGAATTTTCATAGTGATTCAAACTTAATTTGTAAATGCAGCAATGCCTGTGATGGCGCGACCTAAGATCAATGCGTGAACATCGTGCGTGCCTTCATAGGTGTTCACCACTTCCAAGTTGACCAAATGCCTTGCCACGCCAAATTCGGCGCTGATGCCATTGCCGCCCAACATGTCGCGCGCCATGCGCGCCACATCCAGTGCTTTGCCGCAGCTGTTGCGCTTCAAAATTGAAGTGACTTCGACAGGTGCATTGCCGGCATCTTTCATGCGGCCCAATGCCAAGCAGCCCTGCAAGCCCAGGCTGATCTCCGTCAACATGTCGGCCAGTTTCTTTTGAATCAATTGATTGGCAGCCAAAGGACGGCCAAATTGGTTGCGGTCCATCACGTATTGACGCGCTCGGGTGTAGCAATCTTCTGCAGCGCCCAATGCACCCCAAGCAATGCCATAGCGTGCACTGTTGAGGCAAGTGAAGGGGCCCTTCAAGCCGCGCACTTCCGGGAAGGCGTTTTCTTCGGGGCAGAACACTTCTTCCATCACAATTTCGCCGGTAATGGAGGCGCGCAGTCCCACCTTGGCATGGACTGCAGGCGCTGACAAACCCTTCCAACCCTTTTCCAAAATGAAGCCTCTAATTTGACCTTCATCGTCTTTGGCCCAAACCACAAACACATCGGCAATGGGACTGTTGGTAATCCACATTTTGTTGCCCGTGATGCTGTAACCACCCGGCACCTTGCGGGCGCGGGTGATCATGCTGCCGGGGTCTGATCCATGATTGGGCTCAGTTAAGCCAAAGCAGCCAACCCACTGGCCTGTGACCAACTTAGGAAGGTATTTTTGCTTTTGCGCTTCTGTTCCAAACTCTTCAATGGGCACCATGACCAAAGAAGACTGAACGCTCATCATGGAGCGGTAGCCTGAATCAACCCGTTCGACTTCTCGCGCCACCAGGCCATAACAGACGTAGTTCAAACCCGCACCGCCGTATGCTTCAGAAATGGTGGGGCCTAAAAGTCCCAGTTCACCCATTTCTGTGAAGATAGAACGGTCAGTTGTTTCCTCTAGAAAGGCATCCAACACGCGAGGGGCCAGGCGCTCTTGGCAATAGGCATGGGCAGCATCGCGCACTTGACGCTCTTCGTCGGTCAGTTGTCCGTCGAGGTTAAAGGGGTCGGACCATGAAAAAGTAGCTTTTGAGGTAGACATATTGATTCAGGAAAAAGTGAAAAGAAATCAAGCCGTGCGAAGCAGCTCGCGTCCAATGATGATTTGTTGAATTTGAGTGGTGCCTTCATACAGGCGCAGCAAACGAGCATCTCTGTAAAAACGCTCGACGGGATATTCGTTGATGTACCCTGCCCCACCGTGGATCTGAACACCGCGATCTGCAACACGCCCCACCATCTCGGTGGCAAACAATTTGGCGCAAGACACCTGCATTGAAATTTCGGGGTTGGACAAGTGGGCAGGCTTTTGGTCAAAGCGGTGTGCCACTTCTTTGACCAAAGACCAAGCTGCCAAAAGCTCTGCTTGGCTGTCGGCCAGCATGGCTTGAATCAACTGAAACTCGCCCAGCGCTTTGCCAAATTGCTTTCTCTCGCGGGCATAGGTTCTGGCTTCGTCCAAGATGCGCGAAGCCAAGCCACACGATACGGCAGATATGTTGAGGCGCCCACGGTCAAGCACTTTCATGGCCGTTTTAAAACCTTGACCTGCGACACCACCAATGATGTTGGCAGCAGGTACTCTGACGTTTTCTAAAATGACATCGCATGTTTGCGTGCCGCGCTGTCCCATCTTTTTGTCCTTCTTGCCCAAACGAATGCCAGGCAAGTTAGAAGGCACAATGAATGCAGACACACCACTTGCGCCAGGTCCCCCCGTGCGCGCCATCAGCGTGAATGCACCAGCGCGAGGCGCATTGGTGATGTAGCGTTTGGTGCCATTGAGCACGTAGTGATCGCCATCTAATTCTGCTTTGGTCTTAAGTGATGCGGCGTCGGAGCCTACATCGGGCTCTGTCAAAGCAAAGGACATGACCAACTCGCCGCTGGCTACTTTGGGCAAGTACTCGGCCTTTTGAGCAGGTGTACCGTCCATCAAAATGCCTTGAGAGCCAATGCCAATATTGGTACCAAACACCGAGCGAAATGCGGGCGCCGTGCGACCCAATTCGTAATTCACCAAAATCTCTTGGCTGACAGACAAACCGATACCCCCAAACTCCTCAGGCACCGTCAAACCAAACAAGCCCATGTCTTTCATGTCTTGAACAATGTCAAGAGGGACTTCGTCGTGCTCTTCAAGGTGATTCTCAGCAGGAATCAAACGCTCCAAAATGAAGCGCTGAACGGTGGCGCGCAAAAGCTCAAAGGATTCGGTGTCAAGTGCCATATTTAACGGTGCTGAAAATCAGGTTTTCTTTTTTCGATGAATGCCCGCATGCCTTCATGTGCATCTGCACTGGCAAAACGTGCGTGAAGTTCACGGCGTTCAAACAGGATGCCCTCACTCAGACTTGACTCATGCGCTCTGTTTAAAGATTCTTTAATGGCCATCAGCGCCGGCAGCGAATAGCCCGCAATCTGCGCTGCCAACTTCAATGTTGTGTCTGTTAACTGCGCGTCTGGAACCACGCGCGAAACCAAACCATAACGGTCTGCTTCCTCTGCGCTCAGCATTCGCGCAGAAAGACACATGTCCATGGCCTTGGCTTTGCCTATGGCACGCGGCAAGCGTTGCGTGCCGCCTGCGCCTGGTAACATGGCCAATTTGATTTCGGGGAGTGCAAATTTGGCTGATTCTGCGGCCACGATGATGTCGCACGCCAAAGCCAATTCGCAGCCACCCCCCATGGCGAATCCTGAAACGGCTGCAATGACTGGCTTTCGAACTTGCCAGATTGTTTCCCAATTGCGCGTGATAAAGCCGCTTTGATAAACATCCATATACGACCAATCGGCCATGACTGCAATGTCAGCACCAGCGGCAAATGCTTTTTCATTGCCAGTAATGACAATGGCACCAATGTCCTTGTCCTGGTCAAAACTGAGTAACTCGCGGCCCAATGCATCCATCAATGCATCGTTCAATGCATTGAGCTGTGCAGGTCGGTTGAGGGTGATGATGCCCACCCGACCTTCACGTTCGACGATGACAGGTTCTTCCAACATGTCTTGGGTCAATTTAATCAACTGTGATTTTTTGATCACGGATCAAAGCCGACAAAACTTTTCCTTCATTGGCCAAAAGGCTTTTGAATTCAGTAGTGTCTAAATACACGTTTTCACCGCCCAAGTCGGCGTAGCGCGCTTTCAAGGTGGGTGATGCCAGAACCTTGGCAATTTCACGATTCAAGCGTGCAGTGATTTCTGGCGGTGTGCCGTTGGGCGCCCACATGCCAAACCAAATGTCCAAACTTGCACCCTTGAAACCTTGCTCAGCGATTGTGGGAACGTCTGGGAAAAATGGTGAACGTTTGTCACTCAATACGCCCAACAACTTTACTTTTCCAGAGCGAATGTGAGGGAACGCAATACCTGGATCGCACACCATGTCAGCTTGTCCTGCCAAAACATCTTGCAAAGCGGGTGCGGCGCCTTTATAAGGTACATGCAAAATATTGGTATTGGTCGCCTGTTTGAACAATTCACATGCCAAGTGGGGTGGCGTACCCGCGCCAGCAGAGGCGTATGCCAACTTGCCACCTTTGGCTTGAGCCACCAATTCTTTAACGTCCTTGGCTGTAGTCTGAGGTTTGGTCACCAAGTACATTTGCGATTTACCAATCCCTGCAACAGGTGTCAAATCTCTCGAGGGCAGAATATTGGATTTGATAATGTAGGGGTTGACGGTCTCTACTGAGGTTGGTGAAATAAAGAGGGTATAGCCATCCGGTGTGGCACGAATGACTTCTGATGCCGCAATGTTGCTGCTCGCACCAGGCTTGTTGTCAATCACAACTGACTGGCCTAGGCTCTCGGTCAAACCCTGAGCTACCAGTCTTGACATGACATCGGTGGTCCCGCCAGGTGCAAAACCAATCACGATGCGAATAGGCTTGGTAGGCCATGACTGCGCCAAACTAGGGGTGCTTGTAACTGCACCCAAAATTGAAAGGGCAGCAACAGTTAAGCCACTGCGAATTTGAATGTGCTTCAATAGTTTCATGAAAGGTCTCCTGTTAATTTGTAAATACCATGCGCGTTAAATTCTTCAAGCAGCACTGTCGCGCAACTCATCGCGCAGCTTGAATTTTTGAATCTTTCCAGAAGGCGTCGAGGGCATACTTTCACGCACCTCCAACTTTTCGGGGATGTACTGAATGGCAACTTTTTGCCCTTTCAGGTAAGCCACCATGGTGGGCATGTCAAAGCTTTCACCTGGCTTTGTGACAACCACAGCGCATGCACGCTCGCCTAGGCGTTCATCTGGGTAAGCCACAATCGCAGCCAAGGCCACAGCAGGATGGCGATACAGCAAGGATTCAATCTCCACAACGGGGATGTTCTCACCACCGCGAATGATGACGTCTTTGCTTCGACCTGTGATGCGGACATAGCCTTTTTCGTCGATGCGCGCCAGGTCCCCTGTATCAAACCAGCCATCGGCATCGGTTCCATTCAAATGGGGACGTTTGAGGTAGCCACCGAAGTTGGAGCAGGCTCTTAAAAATAATTTACCTGGGGTTCCAACGGGCAAAGCGGGTTCAGAAGCATCTGATTCCACCACTTTCAACTCAACGCCAGGCAAAGGCACGCCATCGGTTGTAAAAGCACGCTCGTCAGGATCATCAATTTTGATGAGCGTCACTGCGCCGTTTTCGCTCATGCCCCATGCAGACACGATCTTGGTTTTCAAGGCGGCTCTTGCTTGCTCAACCAACGGTCCTGGAATGGGTGCACCAGCACACAAGAATGTTTTGAGGGTGGGCACCGATGTCTTTTTCTCAATGACAGTTTTAGTCAAGTCAGTGAGAAACGGCGTTGAAGCCATGGTGAAACTGGCTTTTTCAAGCTGCACAATTTCGACGGCTTTGTTGGGCTCCCAGATATCTTGCAACACTGCGCTGGCCTTGAGCATGATGGGCATCATGAGTCCATACATAAAGCCTGTTTGATGCGCCATGGGTGAGGCCATCAAGACCACATCTTGTGCGTCCAACTGCAAGCGCTGCGCGTAGGGAATGATATTGGCCATCACAGTATTTGCTGAGTGCATGACACCTTTGGGCTCACCGGTGGTGCCTGAGGTATAAATCAGTTGCGTGATGTCATCGGGTCCAGGACGATGTGCGCTCAAGATGTCTTTTGCATCGGCTGCCTTTTCCCATGCGGGGCCGCTTAACAAAGCTTCGAAGCTGTTGTCTTCTTTGCCATCGACCACCACAACATGTTTCAGATCGGGCAGGTTGGGCTGAATGCCCTTGATCATGGCCTCGAAGTCAAAACCGCGAAACGTTTTAGGCGCAATGATGACCTTTGCTTCACCATGCTTCAACATGAAATTCAATTCACGTTCACGGAAGATATGCATCAGCGGGTTAATGACCGCACCAATGCGCGAGCAAGCCAAATAGGTAACGGTGAAATGCCACCAGTTGGGCAGTTGACACGCCACGACATCATTTTTTTGAACACCCAGTCTGCTCAAGCCCACGGCCACGCGATCTGCCATTTGTACCAGTTCACGGTATGTGAATCTACGCAAATCACCAGCTTCTAAGCGATAGGCCGTCAAGGCCAATTTATCGGGACAGGCCGCAAAACAAGCATCTAAATCGTCATTGATGGTGCGGTCATGCCAAAAACCTTGCGCAATCATTTGTGCACGGCGTTTGGGAAGTAAAACTGCATCGAACTCCATGGTTGTCTCCTTTGGATTAGATTTTTTCAATGACTTTTTAAGCTGGTACGTTTTTCCGTCCAGCGCGCGTACGTGCAATGATGGTTTTCATAATTTGGGCCGTACCGTCACCAATCTGGAAGCCCAACACATCACGCAATCTTTGCTCCATCAAGCCTCGGTCATAGCCGCCATGACCAAAGCACAGGAGGCACTGATGGATCACGTCATAAGCCAGTTTGGGCCCCCACCACTTGGCCATGCCCGCCTCGGCAGAATGGGGCAGACCTTTGTCTTTAAGCCACAGTCCCTGTAAGCACACCAAGCGTGCACCTTCAACTTCTGTGTCGTATTGCGCCAATGGATGCGTCACGCCTTGAAAAGCCGAAAGTGGCTGACCAAATGCCTGACGTTGCGTGATGTACTCCCATGTTTCATCGAGTGCCACTCTGGCAACGGCTAAACACTGCAAGCCAATCAAGGAGCGCGAGTAATCAAAGCCATGCATCACTTGCACAAAGCCTTTGTTTTCATCACCCAGACGATGACTGACGTGAATGCGGACGTTCTCGAAAAAAATCGAGCCACGACCAATGGCGCGCTGACCATGGCAATCAAAACGATTGGTTGTGATGCCTGGTGTGTTCATGGGCACCAGCAATGCCGTAACGCCGTGTGCACCCGACTCAGGCGTGCCCGTTCGTCCAAAGACCACCGTGATGTCGGCTTGATCAGCAGCTGAGATGGAAGTTTTTTCGCCATTGATGACATAAAAATCACCATCGCGCTCAATCTTCAGGCGCAGATTGGCAGCATCCGAACCACCACGGGGTTCAGTCAACGCGATAGCACAGATCGCTTCTCCTGCAGTGATCTTCTTTAGCCATGGAGCCACAATGTCTGCGTTTCCGTATTTGGCAAGAATATGGCTGTTCAAAGACGCCAACAAATTAAGATAAGAAAAACTCAAGTCGGCTCGTGCGATTTCCTCGTGGATCACACCGGCCGCCAAACAACCCATGCCCAAACCACCATAGGCCTCAGGCAACTCGGGACAAATAAAACCAAGCCCGCCCATTTCTTTGAGTAATTTTCGGTCTAAATCACGCGTTTTATCGCGCTCCAAAAAACCTGGTTTGACTCGTTCATCTGCAAAGCGACGGACCGTTTCGGCCAGCGCTTGCAGATCGTCATCAATGTAAGGGTTCGGGTTCATGGCATGCCTCCGTTTTGACTTTATTTGGCGTACTTGCGGAAATCGGGTTTGCGCTTTTCTTTCAGTGCGTTCACACCTTCACGCGATTCTTCTGTGTCGTAGTAAAGTTTGAGTGCGTACATGCCCATACCAGCAATACCGCTTTGATGAGCGGTGTCCATGTTGAAGCTTCGCTTGGCAATGGCAATGGCCGTTGGGCTGCGCTCACAAATGGTTTCACCCCACTCTTGCACCGTGGCGTCGAGTTGATCGTGCGGCACGCAGATGTTGGCCAAACCCATGTCCACAGCTTCATGGCCTGAATAGCGCTTGTTCAAATACCAAATTTCACGGGCTTTTTTCTCACCCACAACACGGGCTAAAAATGCGGTGCCATAACCTGGGTCCACAGAACCCATCTTCGGACCCACTTGGCCAAAGATGGCCTTGTCTGAGCAAATGGTGAGGTCGCAAATGGTGCAAAGCACGTTGCCGCCACCAATTGCAAAACCTTGAACACGCGCGATCACAGGCTTGGGCACATCGCGAATGGCAGTGTGCAACTCTTCCATGGGCAGACCAATGGTGCCACGGCCGTCGTAGTTGCCGTCGTGGGCAGACTGATCGCCGCCTGTGCAAAATGCGCGATCGCCAGCACCTGCCAGCACAATAGCGCCCACGCTGCGGTCGTAGCCCGCCTTGTTCAGGGCTTTGATAATTTCATCGCAAGTGGTACCACGAAATGCGTTCATTTTGTCGGCACGGTTGATCGTGATCCAAGCCACGCCATTGCGGTTTTCGTAAAGGATGTCTTCGAATTGCATGTGTTTCTCCAAAATTAAATTGAACGATTAGCCGTGCATCGTTAGTCCACCGGACACACTCAACACTTGACCCGTAATGAAAGAAGCGTCGTCACTGCTCAAAAATACGATGGCGCCTGCCAAGTCATCGGGCTGACCCAAACGGCCCAACGGAATGGCTTTCTTAAAAGCATCCATCAGTTTTTCTGGGTTGCTTGCACCTTCGGCAAAGCCAGCAAGGAGTGCGGTGTCTGTGGGGCCGGGGCAAACCACATTGACTGTGATGTTGTGACGTGCATGCTCACGCGCCAAGGTTTTGGACAAAGCCACCAAGCCGCCTTTGCAAGCTGCGTAGACAGCTTCACCGGACGATCCGCCACGTGCTGCATCTGAAGCAATGTTCACAATGCGACCAGCGCCTCTGGCCGCCATGCCTGGCAAAACAGCGTGGTGCATGTGCAATGCGCCAGTGAGGTTGATAGCGATCAGCTTGTCCCACTCCGTGGGAACCGTTTTGGTAAAGGGCTTGAAAATGTCCCAACCCGCGTTGTTCACCAACACATCAATAGGGCCCAACTGCGCCTCGGTAGCAGCCACCGCTGCGTCCACTTGCGCGCGGTCTGTGATGTTGCAGTTGAAAGCGGCGGCCTTGCCACCTGCCGCGTTAATCTCGTCTGCCACTTTTTGGGCAGCTTCTAAGTTCATGTCGAAGACGGCCACATTGGCGCCCTCAGATGCGAAGAGACGGCAAGCAGCGCCGCCAATGCCGCCTGCTCCGCCCGTGACGATGACTGTTTTATTTTCAAATTTCTTCATTTTGGCTCTCCGATGAATGCTGATGTTGGTATGCTTTACGTCAACATCATGCAATTGATAAGAGTGCATATATGTCAATGTATTGATATATTATGCAGTATCCTAAAATTGCAACGCAAGCATTTTTTTAAATAATTTACCAATGGTTAACCCTATGATTGACAGAGATCTAACTCGACTAGAAATTGCCAATAGGTTGTTCTTTCGTCTTTACCAATGTGCCAACATGTTGCATAAAACCGGCACAAGGGCTGTCGAGAAAGAAGGACTGACCACGCAGCAATGGGCGGTCTTGGGTGCCCTGTCTCGCAAAGAGGCAGAAGGCGGCATGAACGTGGGCGACTTGGCCAATTACCTGAAGGTCAGCCGTCAAAATCTGTCGGGCCTCATTGGCCGCATGGAACGGGATGGCCACATTGAATTGGCCGCTGATACACAAGACCGCCGCGCCAAGAGAGTCAGCATGACCCAAAATGGCCGACATGTTTGGGAAAAGGAAGCGCAACCAAAAATTCGCGCCTATTACGAATCAGCACTGGTCGATTTTTCAACAGGCGATTTAACCCACACCCTTCACTACTTGCTGAAGTTGCTGGACAACATGGAAAAGATCGATCAAGCGGCTGGCATGGAAGCCGAATCTGTTGAATAACCTGCCTGTTATGGCGCATGAATCACCGATGGATGCCACCAATAGTCTGGGGTACTCCAACAAGGACATGAAACAAAGATAAGTGACTCAGAAAGTTCCCCGTGCAGTTCCGTAAGCGTTATCTCAATTTACAAAGGCATAACCGTCCATAGCGATGACATAGTCGCTCACACCTCGGTAAAAAGCTTGGGGCGTGGCAGCGGTTCCTGCAGCGCCCAGCGCCACAAACAGCGGCAACAAATGGTCTTCACTTGGGTGGGCTTGTCGGCCTTCGGCAGAGCGTTGGCGGTAGTTGATCAATGCGCTCAAATCATGAGCACTTAATTTTTCAGACACCCAATTGGAAAACTGGTGCACATAGTCGGGCGTTTGTCCGTTGGTCGATGCCGCAATTTGCCAGTCTCGCAAGTTGTGCGTGATGTTGCCGGAAGCAATGACCAAAATATTTTTCTTAACCAACCCTGAAAGTGCTTGTCCCACGCGATACGCGTGCTCGGGGCCTGCATGCGTTTGCATAGACAGGGGTACGATGGGCAGATCGGCATGGGGAAACATTTGACGCAAGGGTTGCCACGCGCCGTGGTCCAAGCCGTGTTGGCTGCTGTCATCCACGTCCATGCCAGCGTTACGCAACGCGTTGGCAACTTCTTTGGCCACTTCTGGACAGCCATTGGCTGGGTATTGAATTGTGTATAGCGCTTCGGGAAATCCGTAAAAATCGTGGATGGTTTCTAACTGAGTGGCAATGCTAACGGTGGGGACTCGAGTGTCCCAATGAGGGCTCACCACCACGATCGCACGCGGTGTGGGCAGCTTTTGCACCATCTGCAACATAGCTGCGCCCGCAGCACCGGGATTAAGGGCAAAGGTGGGAGCGCCGTGCGGAACAAAAAGAACATTGCGAAAGGTCTGCATACAAGTGATTGGGTGTGGCGCATGTAATGTAGAAACGATTCAAGATTAGAAAAAGTACCCAATCTTCAATTATTTGTTGCAAAATTAGCAACAATGGACAAACTCAATGCAATGCAACTTTTCGTGCGGGTGGCCGAAACTGGCAGCTTTACCGCCGTAGCTGACCAACTGGGTATGGCACGTTCGGTCGTGACACGGCAAATTTCGGCGCTCGAAAAACAACTGGGCGTCAAGCTGATGACGCGAAGTACACGCAGCCTCACACTCACCACGGCTGGTTCGGCCTACCTTGAAAAATGCCGCGCCATCTTGAACATGGTGGATGCTGCCGAATCGAGTTTGATCGAAGAAAAAACGGAACCGCGTGGTCGCATCCGTTTGGGCTTGCCGTTGAGTTTTGGTTTGCAGCGCCTCATGCCTGTGCTGCTGGAGTTTGCTCAAGCCCATTCGAATATTGAATTGGTAATGGATTTCTCAGATCGGCGCAGTAATCTGATTGAAGAAGGCATTGATTTGTCCATTCGCATCACCAGTCGTTTAGAGCCAGGCGACATCGTGCGTAAATTGGGTGAGACACGTTTGCTCACGGTGGCATCACCCCATTACTTGGCAAAGAACAGTCGACCCAAGCACCCTCGCGAATTGTCACAGCACGCGTGCTTGGTGTACTCACAAAACTTTCAACCTACCTCGTGGACCTATGGCGCAAAAGACGGCAATGTGAACGTAACCATTCGCCCTCGCTTAGCGGCTAATAACGGCGAAGCATTGCTGCAAGCCGCGGCGCAAGGGCTTGGCATCACGCGCCCCCCAGACTTCATGGCTCAACCCTATTTAGACAATGGAAGTGTGGTCGCAGTCTTACAAAAGTTTGAGCCCATGCCACTGGGCATTTATGCTGTATTGCCCAGCAACAGGTACATCCCACACCGTGTGTCCGTGTTGATTGATTATCTTGCTGCTGCATTGTTAAATGGTGGGGTTGATAGACTATCGGTCGCACAATCTAAACTCAACATTTAGCTTAGCAAGTACTACACACTGGAGATAGCATGTATTACGAACCTGGTCGAACACCTCATGGTCTTCCCCATGACCCGTTCAAGTCTTGTGTCATTCCTCGCCCTATTGGCTGGATTTCAACCATTGATTCGCATGGCCGAGACAATTTAGCGCCCTACAGTCAATTTCAAAATGTCACATTTGACCCGCCTATTGTCATGTTCAGTGCCAATCAAAATACGCATGGCTTGCGCAAGGACTCTGTTAATAACGCAGAGCAAACGGGTGAATTCGTTTGGAACATGGCGACCTATGATTTGCGCGATGCTGTCAATCAATCTGCACAAGAGCTCGACCATGGCGTTGATGAGTTTGAAATTGCTGGCCTTGAAAAATTACCCTCTCGGTTGGTCAAGCCGAAACGTGTCAAAGGGTCACCTATTCAATTTGAATGCACCTATCTCAACACGGTCAGATTTCCTGGTACGCCACCCATGGGGTCTGTGGATGTTGTATTTGGCCGTGTTGTCGCCATTCACATTGACGACAACATCATCACGCCTGACGGTTTGATTGATGTCTTAAAGATTAAACCGCTGGCTCGTATGGGCTACTATGACTACACCTATGTAGACAACAAATTTCAAATGGTGATTCCCGGCAACAGCAAAGCTCTGCTGGCTGGTCTCGAAGGCTCAGCTGATAAAGTTCAGAAAGAAAATAGAGGCTGAAATCAATGCCTGCAGTTCAATTCAAATATCAAAATTAGTTAGCCAGCTCTGTCACTACGATCTACGAAGTTTGGATATGGACAGCTGTTGCCTGCCACCTGTAACCAATCTGTTTGGACATCAGGTGCTATGGATGTGACCGGTACAAACTGTAAACGATGTCTCCAGTATGTACCTTTCATATGTGGTGGGCCCACCAGGACTTGAACCTGGGACCAAAGGATTATGAGCAGCTTAAAGAAATAAAACCCATTACAAATCAATAGCTTAAAAGCGTTATGCAGAGGTGTAGAAGCAAATGTGGCAGTGCAAACTCCCAAAGAAATTACGACAACCAAGCTTTTAATTTAGCACCCATCTTTTCAGCAGAGATTCCATACTTGTCATGCAGGGTAGGTAAGGCACCTGCATCCAAGAATTCATCGGGCAAACCAATGAATCTGAATTTTTGAGGATGAACACCCTCTTGCATTAACAAGCTGGCGACCGCCTCTCCCAAACCACCAATTACAGAGTGATTTTCTGCAACAACCACCAAGCGACCTGATTGCGACACTTCTTTCAAAATGGTTGCGGTATCCAATGGCTTGATGGTCGGTACGTGCAATACAGCTACATCAATTTTGTCAGCCTCTAATTGTTTGGCCACTTCTAAAGAGCGCATGGTCATAAAGCCGGTGGAAATAATCAAAATGTCTTTACCATCGCGCAAAGTTTTGGCTTTTCCCAATTCAAACTTGTAGTTGTATTCATCTAGAACCATTGGGACATTGCCCCGTTGTAAGCGCATGTAAACAGGACCTTGGTGTTCAGCAATTTGCGGTACTGCTTGCTCTAAGTCGAGGGCATCGCAAGGATCCACAATGGTCAGGCCTGGAATAGCACGCATCATGGCCAAATCTTCTGTAGCCTGGTGGCTGGGGCCATAGCCAGTTGTCAATCCCGGTAGAGCGCAACAAATTTTGACATTCAAATTTTCTTCAGCAATGACTTGGTGAATGAAGTCATACGCCCGACGTGTGCCGAATACGGCATAGGTTGTCGCAAAAGGTGTAAGACCTTCTTTGGCCATGCCACCTGCAGCAGCCATCAACAGTTGTTCTGCCATTCCCATTTGAAAAAATCGCGCTGGGTAGGCTTGCGCAAACAAGTGCAAATCAGTGTACTTGGCCAAGTCAGCCGTCATACCCACCACTTCAGGGTGGTTCGCTGCGTATTCAACCAAAGCTTTACCGAACGGTGCAGCTTTCACACGTTGCCCTTCAGACGCGATAGAAGCAATCATGGCAGAGGTGGTCAGACGCGGTTTTTTATCAGTCAAAGCATTCATGTCAACTCCAAACAGGACTGCGTTTCTCTGCAGTCCTTAAACATAGGTCAAGGACGGTTGGCGTCCAAAGCATCAAGCGCTTGTTGCCATTCGGGTGGGTCCACGCGGATAAAGTGATTTTTTTCTCGCGCTTCCAGAAAAGGGACGCCCTTGCCCATCAGGGTGTCACACAAAATCACACGCGGTTTGGTATCAATTAACTGACGCGCAGCATCAAAAGCACTTATTACTGATGGCAAATTGTTACCATCAACTCGTTGTACATGCCAACCGAAAGACGACCACTTATCAGCCAAGGGCTCGAAGCCCATCACTTTGGTGGATGGACCATCGGCTTGCTGGTTGTTGATATCGACGATACAAATCAAGTTGCCTAAGCCATGATGAGCCGCTGACATTGCAGCCTCCCAAGTGGAACCTTCATCAAGCTCGCCGTCAGACATCGAGTTGTAAACAAAAGCCGAATTATCTTTTAGACGCAAGCCTAAGGCCATGCCTACCGCAATCGGCAACCCTTGCCCTAGCGAACCACCCGATATTTCCATGCCCGGCGTATAAGTAGCCATACCTGACATCGGTAAGCGGCTTTCATCACTACCGTAGGTTTCAAGTTCTGATTCAGGAATGATGCCAACCTCAATCAAGGCCGCGTAATGGGCAATGGCATAGTGTCCATGTGATAGTAAAAAGCGATCGCGCCCCTCCCATTTGGGTTCATTAGGCCGAAAGTTCATAGCATGGCAATAAGCAACAGCGAGTACGTCGGCATACCCCAAGGCCTGCCCGACATAACCCTGCCCCTGCACCTCTCCCATGCGAACCGCATGACGACGAATGTGATAGGCGCTTTGGGCAACCGAAGACAGGATTTCCTGTTTCGAATTCATATTTAAACTCCAACGAAAAGATAAAAAGTCATTACCTCAAGATAGCGCCAGGCACATATGACACAAGCAATAAAACACTGAGCGCCACCACATAAAAGGGGCCAAGTTCACGCACGGTCTCACCTACTTTGACTTGGGCCAGAGAACTGGTGATGAACAAGGTTGTCCCTACAGGCGGTGTATACAAGCCAATCGCTAAATTCACCGTCATCATGATGCCCAATTGAACGGGATCCATCCCTATGCTTTGTGCCAATGGCACAAAAACCGGTGTAAGTAACAGAACCGCTGCAGGCAAATCAATGAACATGCCGCAAACTAACATCAGCAGATTCATCATCAGAATGACCATCCAGCCTTGGCTGAGATTTTCTTTAGCCCAGTCAACAATGCCGTTCGGCATTTGATCGAAGGTGAGTAACCAACCAACTGAAGCAGAGGCCATGATGACCAGTAAGACAACTCCTGTGGCCAAACCAGCGTGCATCACTGCTTGGTTCAATCGTTTCATGCCCAGATCTTTGTAAAGGAAAGCAGAGACCAGTCCAGAGTACAAAGTCGAAAGAATAGCGACCTCTGTAGGCGTCGCAATGCCAAATCTTAAAAAGACAATGATCAGAACCGGCAACAACAAAGCTGGGCTGGCATAAGCCAACAGCTTGATGAATTCATCACGCCGCAGAACATTAGTGTCTCGAGGAAAATTACGCCGCTTACCCACCCACCAACATGCAAACATGAAACCCGAGCACATGAGCAAACCAGGCAAAATGCCTGCGACAAACAATGCTGCAATTGAAGCGTTAGCTGTGATTGCAAACAAAATCATCGGAATTGATGGGGGAATCAAAATGTCAATCGTGGCAGCCGCAGCAAGCGTTGCAGCAGAAAAAGCTGGGGGATAGCCTAAGCGTTTGTGCCAAGGAATCATCAAAGAACCAATCGCCGAAGCATCAGCAACTGCTGAGCCAGAAACGCCACCAAATATGGTGCTAGACAGAACACCTACTTGCGCGGGCCCGCCGTGAAACCGACCAATCAAGCGGGTGAGCACGCCGATCAAAGCTTCACCTAATTTGCCACCCATCATCAGACTGCCGGTCAGCATAAAGAATGGAATAGCGATCAAAGGAAAGCTTTGTACCTGCTGAACCATTGTTTGAACCAATATGTCCATTGGTATTTTGTGACTGGTTGCAGCTGCGGCCAAAGCGGCCATCAGCAACCCGTGCGCAATTGGCACGGCAGCCGCCGCGGTCAACAGAAATATTGAAATAATTAGAAAGCTCACGATTGAATTTCCTAATAATTCACGTTAGGTCCGACAGCCGAATTGATTGCGGCCAACTCAGCGGCAGGTGTCTTCAATGCAATGATCACATCTTTGAAAGCCAAAAGCATCAAGCAAATCATGCCCAACATCACACAGCCAAAAGTAACTGATTGGGGCACCCCCAAAATAGCCGACTTTTCGTCGTGAACGATCGAGAGCATTTTAAAAGTGGCAAAGGAAAGGATGGCGTACATCATGGTGACAGCACTCCAAACCGCCACGCTCAGCCAACGCTGAGCGTGAGGGGAGATTTTGTCGCGCAAAAAAGTTGTCGTGATATGACTACCAGTGACTGCAGCCAACACCACGCCTGACATCACTAACCATGGAAATAGCATTTCTGGCACCTCGTTTGCCCACTGCATGCCGCTACCAAGCACATACCGTAAAAGGGTATTGATGCAAAGTATGGCGAAAATGATGCTCATGGTCAGCCACAGAATGAACTGACAGCCCTTGATAATGATGTCGTCTAGTTTGTGCATGAGGAACGATCAAGCTTATTTGGCGCGAGCCGCTGCAATGACTTTTTTCACATAGGCGCCAATCGGGCTAGCCATCCACTTGTCGTCGACATTGGCAGTAGCCTTTTCAAAGGCGGCTTTGTTGGAGCGGTTGATGACAGCTCCCAAAGATTTGAGTTCCGCCTCAAGTTTGTTGTCAGCCTCTTGGGCCAAATTGCGCTGAAGCTTGGTAGCCTCAGTTGCCGCTTCCATGACAGCTTTTTTATTTGCTTCTGAAAGGCCATCAAAGCTCCGCTTGTTCATCACGAAGGGTGTCATTTCATACTTGTGACCTGTCAGAGAAATGAACTTATTGACTTCGTACAGCTTGGCAGATTTGATGTTGACCAGCGGATTTTCTTGACCATCTACCACGCCTTGCTGCAAGGCCACATACAACTCAGTGAAAGCGATTTGCTGTGCCTGTGCGCCCACTGCAGTCATGATGTCAACCGTCACTGCATCGGGCGGTGTGCGCATTTTCAAACCCTTCATATCTTCGGGCGTATTCAAGGGGCGCTTGCTGTTGCTCATATGGCGAATGCCGTTGTCCCAGTAGCCCAGCACAACCATGCCTTTTTCGGCTGTTTTGTCTGCCAGTTCTTTGCCTACTGGGCCGTCCATGACCTTCCATGCGCTAGGCAAATCCGCGAACAAGAACGGCATGCCAAATGCAGCGTACTCTGGCACGACGTTGGCAAACGCGCCTTGACTGTTGGCGGTAATGTCCACTGCACCAGAGCGAACGGCAGTGATCAACGCGGGATCGGTTCCAAGCTGGCCGGATGGTGAAACAGTGACTTCCACTTGACCGTTGGTTTTGGCCTTGACGATTTCTGCGAACTTCAATGATGCAATATGCCGGGGATTGTCAGGTGCTGAACCATGCCCCAAACTCAGCTTGACAGTTTGGGCTTGTGCAAGGCCTGTCGCTGCTATTACAAGAGTTGCAACAAGGGTGCGGCGAAGAGTTAAGAAATTCATGATGTTTGTCTCCTGGATAAAAAGAAATTTATAAAATTGAACAACAATTAACTAAGCAACGATTAATGAATCAACATACCGCCGTTGACATCTAGCGTGATACCAGTGCAGTATTTGGATAGATCACTGGCTAGAAATACCACTGCACCGGCAACATCGTTGGGTTCACCTATTCGAGCAAGCGGAATGCCATCCAAAATGGCTTGGTGTTTGTCGACGGGTATCTTGCCTTTGTTGATATCGGTGGCGATCAAGCCAGGCGTTATGCAGTTAACGCGAATGTTGTTTCCACCAAACTCGCGTGCCATTGCTCGCGCTAAACCCAGAACGCCCGCTTTGGCTGCCGAGTAATGAGGGCCGCCCAAAATACCGCCACCTCTCTGTGCAGATACCGATGAAATGCAAATGATGGATCCACTGCCCTGTTCAACCATTGTTGGTAAAACAGCTTGTGATGCATACATCGTTCCACGCAAACTCACATCCAAAATGCGGTCGTAATCTGAACCTGTGAGATCTAGGAATTTTGCAGGCTGGGTGACCCCTGCGTTGTTTAGCAGGATATCGATGCGGCCGAATTTTGCTTTGATGGCAACTGCGGCTGCTTCGCATGACGCCTTGTCTGTCACATTGGCTACCAGACCCAGGTGCTGAGAACCCAATGCCAATGCGGCAGCTTGTGGATTCGTAGTTTCTAAATCCAGAATGACGATTGTTGCGCCTTGTGCTGCCATCATTTTTGCGCTGGCATAGCCCAAACCATTCATGCCTGCAC
>Ga0214921_10004987_pt1 | contig 19072 bp, 12 predicted proteins | sample LL1505_MetaG_FD_177992 | JGI IMG/M metagenome (GOLD analysis project Ga0214921, IMG submission 177992) | Freshwater microbial communities from Lake Lanier, Atlanta, Georgia, United States - LL-1505 | ecosystem: Environmental > Aquatic > Freshwater > Lake | place: USA: Georgia | collected... | reverse complement strand
CATGAACTGCCTGTAAAAACTCGGGTTCATGGCCGTTTTTCGCTTTTACATTATCCATAAAAGCGTCAATTTCATTTTGAAACATGGTTGACATAAAAAAGGGTATTTTAAATTTGAACAAAGGTAATAAAATTTCAAATTGCCAAATTTTGAAAACACTGGGTAATGAATGTTATGTGAAATTAATTTTAAGATTTAACTAGGAAGGCAACGATTAAAATTGAATTTACGTAACTTTGACGATGTATTTTTTAAAGAAAACCTACCTAATGACGCATTATTTATTCTTAAAAAAACAAAGAGCCTTATTCGCTTTGGTAAGTTGTCTCGTATGTTTTTCGATTGATGCTCAAAACAACGCCGGCTGTCCTAATGCCAATTTAAGCATGGGGAACTTTACGAATTGGCAAGGCTGGACTGGTAATTATTCTAACCCTGCATCAGCCTTTGGCATAGTCAACGGAAGACATACCATTATTTCCTCACCGGGAACAGATCCCAATTCATGCGGTGGATTGCAAATGATTCCTCCAGGAAGTTCTTTTTCGGCGAGGCTCGGGAATTCCAATACTGGGGCAGAAGGCGAACGCTTGAAATATACCCTCAATGTTACTCCTCAAAATTCGTTATTCATATATAAATATGCTTGCGTGCTTCAAGACCCTGGGCACAGCCCGAACGATCAACCTGTTTTTCAAATGAGGTTGTTGGATCAGAACGGAAACCAAATCGGGGGAAATTGCGGACAGTATTCAGTTTATGCAGGTCAAGCAGGTCAAAATTTCCAAATTTGTGGGGGTACCAAATGGTTACCTTGGACGATTGTAGGAGTAAACCTTACAGCCTATCAAGGTCAAAGTGTTTCCGTTGAGTTTACCACCAAGGATTGTAATTTAGGGGGTCATTATGGTTATGCTTATGTGGTTGCCGATTGTATGCCTTTAATCTTGGACCTCGACTACTGCTTCGGTTCGCCCACTATCAACATTTCGGGTCCGGCAGGTTTCCAAAGTTACAGTTGGAGCAATGGTCAAAACACGCAATCCATTTCTGTTCCAGCGGCCACTGCTGCACCCACTTACACGGTAACCATGCAGTCGTTTTCCAACCAAGGAAATTGCACGGTATCGTTAACAGCCCAGGCTATACCCACCACTGTAAATAACAACTTTACCGTCACCCAAGCATGCCCTTGGGCGCAAACACAATTCCACAGTACGCCTACCATCCTTCCCACCTCTATCAACGGGGTTCCCTTGGCGAATGGAGGAGCGGCCTCATGGTATTGGAATTTCGGTGACGGGAGCACGCTCTCGGGCAACAATCCTGCGGTGCATCAAAACCCTACCCACGTTTATCAAAATCCAGGAACTTACACGGTTACGCATATCGTTTACACGCAAGCGGGTTGCTTGGATACTGCGGTGCAAACCATTCAGGTGCTTCCTCCACCGGTCATTAACTTTACCTTGAACAACGCATGCGCAGGAGACACGGTATTTACGGTCAACCAGACGCAAGATCCCAACCTCGCAGCAGTAACCTATCAATGGATTTGGGGTGACAATTCTGCCAATAGCACCACTACGAATGCTTCGCACATTTACCAAACAGCGGGTACTTTTCAGCTTGGATTAGCGGCAACGAATGTTGGGGGATGTTGCGATACCCTGTACCATCCGGTTACAATCTACCCCTTACCTCCTGTGAATGCAGGAAATGACGTAACCATTTGTCCTGGAACTACTATTCAGTTGACTGCTACTGGTGCCAATTCGTACACTTGGGAAACAGGAACTGCCAACGGTGGAAATTACACGCCACTGATTAATGAAACATTGACCGTTACGGGTGTGGGTAATAACGGATGTGTGAACCAAGATTCAATGAATATTACGCTTTACCCAAATGCGGTGGTTAATGCCGGTCCGAATATCAGTGTATGTTTGGGTAGTACAGTAACCCTTACTGCGACTGGTTCGAATACCTATCAATGGAACAATGGAATCGTTAATGGTCAGACATTTACGCCGCCATTGGGGGTTACCACGAACATTGTTCAAGGAACTTCTGTCAATGGATGCACCAATTTGGATACGATGATTCTTACGGTTTGGTCAAATCCCACATTGAATGCGGGGCCGAATCAGATTGTTTGTCAAGGAGACTCAACCGTGTTAAGTGCTACTGGAGCTGTCACTTATCAATGGACTGGAGGTGTTACGAATAACGTATATTTCGTGCCTCAAGCTTCAGGAATGTGGATTGTTGCAGGAGTTGATGCGAACGGATGTAATGGATTGGACACCTTAACGATAACAATACCTCAACCAACGGTCTTTGCAGGAAATGATACGAGCATTTGTCCTGGATTCAGCATTCCTTTAGCGGCTACTTTGGCCAATACTTACCAATGGAGCACCAACACACCCAACGGCAACACATATACGCCTCCAACAAACCAAGTGCTTTCGGTCATTGGCTATGATGTGAATTTATGTCCTGCTTACGATACGCTTTTGGTCACGGTATTCCCGATACCTATCGTGAATGCAGGTCCTGATATTAGTGTTTGTTTTGGTACTTCCGTTACTATTTCCGGAAGTGGGTCAGCAACCTATGTTTGGGATAATGGTCTCATCAATGGGCAGTCTTTTGTGCCGCCTGTGGGCGTGGTAACGTACACCGTTACAGGAACGGATGTGCACGGTTGCGTTGACACCAATCAAATGGTCTTAACGGTTTGGGCGAATCCGGTGGTGAGCGCAGGGAATGATCAAGCCATTTGTCAAGGAAGTTCCACGAGCGTTTCCGGTTCGGGAGCGGTAAGTTATGTTTGGAACAACGGCGTTACCAACAACACAAGTTTTACCCCGGTTAATAATGCCAATTATGTAGTGGTAGGAACAGATATTCATGGATGCACGGGTACAGATAACATGAACATCACCATTGAGCCAGCCTCCTATCCTTCGTTCAATGCCCCGGTATTGGCCAATTGTACGCCGTTTACCTTTACACTCAACAATACTTCAACAGGGACCGCTTTCACCAATGCGGTTTGGACTTTTGGAAACGGTGTTTCTGTAACGGGTGCGGGACCCATTATCAATACATACACAACACCGGGTTGTTACGATGTAGGCTTAACCTTAACCACGGCCTTGGGTTGTGTTTGGGATACTTTAGTTCCTGATTATCTGTGCAGTTACATTCTACCTATCGCTGATTTTGAGCCTAATCCCATGTCAATTACGGACTTGAATAACACGAGCACGATGATTAACCAAAGTCTCAATGGTTCTTTTTATACATGGGATTTTGGGGATGGAACCACATCCACTGAATTTGAACCACTCCATTTTTTCCCCAATACATCATCGGCAAATTACCTCATCACGTTAATTGTTTACACCGTGCATGGATGTACCGATACGACCACGCGCATCGTGGCACTTACGGAGACACAATTACTTTTTGTTCCCAACACGTTTACCCCGGATGGTAATGAATTTAACCAAACCTGGTTACCTATTATAACTGCCGGATTTGACCCGTACGAATACACCTGTTTAATCTACGACCGTTGGGGTGAACTTATATGGGAAAACCACAACCATCAGATTGGATGGGACGGAAAGCAATTGAATGGTAAAGAAGTTCAACAGGGAACCTATACATGGAAGATTCTCATTAAGTCTCCTTACCGCGATGAACGAAAAGCCTATACAGGGCATTTAAATTTACTTCGTTAGAAATTTCAAGAAAATTTCTTAATTTTATGGCAAAGAGCAACCTCAAACGTTAATTTTACGTTAAGGGTTCAACCTAAACTTGAATGAATAATGTTGAAATTTATTCCCTTACTAATTCTATGTTTAACCGTACAAAGCGTGCAAGCTCAAATTACCCTTTGTTTAGGTCAGGATACCACGGTATGCCCGGGCAATTCAGTGACCATCAACAATTGTAACATAGGAAATATCAACAATGTCACAGGAATATATTTAAATCAACCAAATCAAGTAAACCTTTCCGATGACCAATGGTCCGGCGTTGTTAATGTTGGGTTTCCCTTCAATTTTTATGGGCAGAATTACAACCAATGCGTCATTGGTTCTAACGGGTTAATCTCCTTTAATTTAGCTAATGCTAACGGATACTGTCCTTGGTCATTAAGCGGAATTCCTCCTCTACCAAATGCAACCCTTACGTCTGCACGCAATTCCATTATGTTGACTTATCAGGATATCAATCCTTCGTTAGGAGGGCAAATTCAGTATCAAACGGTAGGTTCTGCTCCCAACCGGCGCTTTGTGGTTTTGTATAAAAATATCATGATGTTTAGTTGCACCCAGCAGTGCAATTACATGGCCATTATCCTTTATGAAACAACGAACATTTTTGAATTGCACATTGGTAATAAACCCATTTGTGCGGGTTGGAACAGCGGCCTTGCGATTCAAGGGTCCGAAAATAACCCAATGACCGTTGCCCATATTACGCCAGGAAGAAACAATACCGTGTGGGGAGCGAATCAAGACGCCCGTAGATTTACACCAACGGCTCCCAACAACACGAACAATTATACCATGGCTCAAATTCCATATATATTGGTATCTAGTCCTGGAACCAATTTCATTTGGGCGAATACATTGGGACAAACCTTCCCTTACAACAACGGTGTTTTGGTAGTCAATCCAGTACCAACTCCTGGGCCTACGGGCTACTTTCTCTCAGGTTCTGCCTGCAATGCCAGTATTGGGTCCATCACCAATGACACCACATGGTTATCCATTGGTGGTGCTGCGGTCAATGTAACTGCGGTAAACGATATCTGTTCTCAGTCGATTGGATCGGTAACGGCCAATCCAACGGCTGGAACCCCTCCCTTTACCTACACATGGAATCCCAATGTAGGTAATACACAAACCGTGAACAACTTACCTGCGGGCACATACACCGTTACCGTCCAAGATGCGGGGGGATGTCCAGGTACGGGAACAGGTGTTGTCGGAAATAACCCAGCCACCTATAGCGGAACGATGACCCAAGTAAGCTGCCCGGGGGGAAGTAACGGAACAGCTACAGCGCAAATTACGCCGCCGGCTGCTGGAACCACTTATACCTGGAGCAATGGACAAACCACACAAACCGCTACGGGCTTAAGTGCAGGTACCTACACGTGCGTTGTGGCTACTCCTACAGGATGTACAGGAACCGTTACAGTTACAGTTACGGAAATTCCGGGAATGCAATTAACGCTATCCAATGTTGCGAATGCGAACTGCAATAGCGCGAGCAACGGAACGGCAACCGTAAATGTAGTTTTAGGAACTCCATCTTATAGTTATCAATGGATTGGAGGGTCAGCCTCTACCTCAAATACAGCCATTGATCTTGGCGCCGGAAGCCATACGATCATCGTTACAGATGCCAACGGTTGTACGATAGATACCACGATAGTCATTGGTGAACCGCCATCGCTCCAACTTATCTTCTTAACCCAAGACACGATGATTTGTCCTGAAGCGAGCATTCAACTTACGGCAATTGGTTCAGGAGGTTCGACTCCTTATACCTACAGCTGGGTGGATGATGCCGGAAACGTATTTGGTCCGGGAAGCACTGTAACTGTAGATCCCTCCAGTACGCCAACCCAATATTGCGTTACGCTTTCGGAACAATGTGGCTCGCCTCATGATCAACAATGCATGACCATCACTTTCCCCACACCGATTGTACCAAGCATTTCGCCCAATTATCCAATTTTATGTATGCCGGGTAACTTTACCTTTTCCAATACCTCCTCAAATTCTGCAGAGATTGCTTCAAGCCACTACGTGTTTTCGAATGGTGATCAAATGAATGTCCCAGGAGTTCAGAGTTTCTCCAATTCCTTTCCGAATCCAGGCCTGTATTCAGTGAATATTACAGCAACTTCCATCTATGGATGTGTTTATTCGAATAGTATGCAGGATATTGTTGAGGTAACCCCATTACCTGTAGCTGATTTTGTGTTATCCAGGAACCCGGTAACCTGGTTTGAAACGACGGTTCAGGCAAATGATAATTCTCAAGGGAACATCGTTGATTGGCAATGGTCCTGCTTGGACGCTGAACATATTACCAGTAATGGCATGAATGCAATGTTTACGTTTCCTCAGGGACAGGTAGGCACCTATTATATCAATCTTACGGTAACCACTGCGCAAGGATGTTCCGACTCAATTAGTTTGCCCCTTCAAATCATTCCTGATGTCGTTTTTTATGTTCCGAATACCTTTACTCCGGATAATGATGAGCACAATCAAACATGGAAATTCTACATAGACGGCATTGATCAATCAGGATTTCATCTTACTGTTTACAACCGCTGGGGTGAAATGGTATGGGAAACCTATGACCCCAATGGGGAATGGGATGGACAATATGGAGGCAATAAAGTAACGCCCGGAATTTACACATGGACCGCCTGGTATAAAGAACGTGATACCGATGGTAAAAAAATAAAACAAGGATTCGTCAACATACTCAGATAACCATGAAAAAAATCGTCCTCATTTCAACTTTAGCCTTAGCAATCTGCGCTTGTGGAGTGGTAAATATCCCGAGTTTACCCACCACTACCAACACGAATCAAAAACCCCAACTCACGAACGACGAGGTCATCAAAGGATTGAAAGAGGCGCTTACGGTTGGAATCAAAAACTCCGTCGATTCAACTTCCCTAACGGATGGATTTTTAAATAATGCGGCCATTCGACTTCCTTTTCCACCTGATGCAATAAAAGTGCGTGAAAAGGCCATCAGTCTTGGAATGCAAGGTCAGGTAGATAAATTTGAAACCACCTTAAACCGTGCAGCCGAAGAGGCGGTAAAAGAAGCGCTTCCTATCTTTAAGGATGCCATTTTAACCATGTCCATTCAGGATGGTTTTGCGATTTTAAAAGGAGGAGATGGAGCAGCGACTAAATTTTTGAAAGATAAAACGACTGACAGTTTAGTTGTGGCTTTTCTTCCTAAAGTAAAGAATGCTACCAGTAAAGTACAACTAACTTCTTATTGGAATCCTATTATTACGAAATATAACGCAGTTACGGCCTTGACCGGAGGTGAAAAAATCAATCCGGATTTAGATGCGTATGTTACCCAACTGGCCATTAAAGGATTGTTTTTAACGGTAGAAAAAGAAGAAAATAAAATCCGTAAGAATCCTGTGGCTCGCGTTACGGATTTATTACAAAAAGTATTCGGCAGTCTTTAATCTCTTTGAATTTTGCGATATTTTCCACCTACAGAATTAGCCTTAAATGCTAAGGGAGAGGTTTATCATTTAGGGTTACGACCGGAGAATATAGCTGACACCATTTTATTGGTGGGGGATCAAGACCGTGTGGCGTTAATTTCGGCATTTTTTGATAGCATACAACATAGGAGCCAACATCGCGAATTCGTGTGCCATACGGGCATATATCGAGGTAAGCGAATATCCGCCTTATCCACCGGTATTGGAACGGATAACATAGACATTACCGTAAATGAGTTGGATGCCTTGGTGAATATCGATCTTGCTTCGAGAACAGAAAAAGCCAATAAAACACAACTCAAATTGATACGAATTGGGACCTGTGGAATCCTTCAGCCACAAATACCCATTCACAGTTATCTGGTGTCTGCTTACGCATTCGGATTGGATAACGTGGCGCATTTTTATGATATCGCTTTCAACGATTTAGAAATTGGCATGAATCAACGCATTGCTGAATTCTTGGAACTTCCGTCAGAAATTAGGAGTTATTTTATTTCGGCGGACGACTCCCTCACCTACCAACTTACCGATGACCGATGTTTCCCAGGGGTTACGATTACCAGTTCTGGATTTTACGGTCCGCAAGGCCGTTCACTGCGTTTAGGAACAAAACTGGAAGGAATTCAATTGAAAGCACAACATTTTTCTGAGAACAACCTGAAACTGATCAACTTTGAAATGGAAAGCTCGGCATTGTTCGCGTTAGGAAGATCCCTTGGACACCATTGCGCCACAATTTGTCTTGGGGTTGCTAATCGTCCGAAAACCACCTTTTCCGAGGGTTATCATGAAGCCATGAAAGGATTGATTAATTACGTGCTAGATCGTTTGTAGCCTATTCATCGAGGTATTTATCCAACGTAATGTGCAGGTTTATTCCTCGAAGTTCATCCCCCTTGGCAATAATTTCACCGTTACCATCGACTAAAAAAGCTGAAGGAATAAAATTGACCCCATAAAGATCCGAAATGACATTTCCTTGATCCATTCCGTGATACTTCCAAGTCATATTTTCCGATTTAATGGCCTCCTTCCAGGCAGATGCCTCACGGTCGAGCGAAACGCTAAATACCCTAAATCCTTTAGCATTCTTGAATTTCTTACCGCTATATTTAGCATATGCTTCGACCACATTTGGCATTTCTTTTCGGCAAGGACCACACCAAGAAGCCCAAAAATCAATGAGTACCATTTTTCCTCGAAGCTTAGACAATTTCAATTTTTTACCTTTCGGTGATGTCATGGTAATTTCGGGGGCCAAACCTTCCGGGGCTTTTCGCTGTTCCATGAAAGAAATGGCCGCGTAACATACAACAAGTATTAACGCTATGGGTATAATGTGGGCTACTCGCTTCATCATCCTATCCTACGAATATCTGCCCCGATATTATTTAAGCGAATTTCAATATCCTGATATCCTCTATCTATCTGCTCTATATTATGAATGACGCTTTTGCCGTTTGCAGACAAAGCTGCAATGAGCAACGAAACTCCCGCACGAATATCCGGTGAGGTCATAGAAATACCTCGTAATTGATGTTCGCGGTTTAGTCCAATGACTGTGGCTCTGTGGGGGTCGCAAAGTATAATTTGGGCTCCCATATCAATCAATTTGTCAACAAAAAACAAGCGAGATTCAAACATTTTTTGATGAATCAATACCGATCCTTTGGCTTGGGTTGCGACAACCAAAATAATGGAGAGCAGATCCGGAGTAAAGCCGGGCCAAGGAGCATCGTAGATGGTTAAAATGGAACCATCAATAAATGTGTCAATTTCGTATCGTTCCTGAGCGGGAATATAAATATCATCGCCTCTACGTTCCAATTGAATTCCCAATCTTCGAAATACATTCGGGATAATTCCAAGATTGTCCCAGCTCACGTCTTTGATAGTAATTTCGGACTGCGTCATGGCTGCCAATCCAATAAAACTCCCAATTTCAATCATATCGGGCAATATGCGGTGAAAACATCCTTTCAACGCTTTGACGCCCTCAATATGCAACAAATTCGAACCGATTCCTTCAATTTTTGCTCCCATCGAAACCAACATTTTACACAACTGCTGCAAATAAGGTTCACAAGCCGCATTGTAGAACGTTGTTTTGCCTTCAGCTAAAACTGCCGCCATGAGAATATTGGCAGTTCCTGTAACGGAGGCTTCATCCAAGTGGATGTAGGTTCCTTTGAGTTTTTTGGCTTCAATCGAATAGAAATGTTCCCCCGCATCGTAATTGAATTTTGCCCCAAGCAGGGTAAATCCTTCAAAGTGGGTATCCAATCTTCTACGACCAATTTTATCTCCTCCGGGTTTTGGAATAAATCCTTTTCCGAATCGCGCTAAAAGGGGGCCAACAATCATGATAGACCCACGTAAAGCGGAAGCGCGTTTTTTAAAATCCTCGGTTTCGAGATACTCCAAGTTGATGTCTTTAGCTTGAAAAATGTAGGTGCCTTTTTCCACTTTCTCCACCTTCACCCCCATGGTTTGGAGAAGACTGATCAGCTTATTTACATCTACAATATCCGGAACATTGGCGATAGTTACTTTTTCGGGTGTTAGCAACGGTGCGCACAACACTTGAAGCGCCTCATTTTTTGCTCCTTGTGGATACAATTCTCCTTTCAAGGGCTTCCCTCCATGAATTTCGAAAGATGCCATTATTTTTTAAATTTTTTCTTTTGCTTCTGTTTAAAATTCTTATTGAATTTTTTGTTGGTATTCACCATTCCCATGGATTTCAAGAGAACATTGGTATTCATAAGTTCGTCCGGGTTTTCGAGCACCAATTCACCTTTGGATAATTCTTTCAGTTGGTTTGCAATCACATTATTTTCCACGGTATCGTTATTATGTGCCAAAAACTGCTTCTTCATGAAATTGGCCATGGTAATTTTCAAATACTCCCGTTCGTCGGATGACTCTATGGTTTTCGATGATTCCAAAATTTCTTGAATGTACTTTCCATAATGTCCATAGCGAATGTTACTCGATGGGTACGAGACACGCTGCGGTTTTTCACGCAACGATTCAGGTTTAGGAATATCGTAAGGAGATTCTACGTCCAATTGAAAATCGGACATTACGAAAAGATGGGTCCAAAGTTTATGACGAAAGTCATCCACATCGCGCAAATGGGGATTCAGTTGTCCCATTACCTCAATGATCGCTTGCGCCGCTCGGTTTCGTTCTTTACGATCGCTAATCTCCATGGCATGTGCAATCATATTTTGCACGTTTCTTCCATATTCAGGAAGGATTAGCGGCCCTCTGGTAGTATTATATTCCATGTTATTGTTCAAGCTTTTGCCCTAGAGCATTCATGTAAATATCGTGTGCTTCTTCGATAAAACCAAACGGATTTAAATCTATTTGAAGTTTTCCCTTCGTTACATGCCCTAATAATATCATGGGAACCTGTGCATTTTTCCTAAACGCATTGAATGCATCGCGCTTGGATTCAGGAAGTGTAACGACCGCTCTTCCCTGGCCCTCACCGAAAAGAAAAGCATCCGGGCGTATTTCGAGGTCGGTTTCAATATCAAAACCAAGTCCTCGCGGTAAGCCCATTTCAACCAAGGTTACGAAAAGTCCTCCATCGGAAACATCGTGCGCTGCATTGATTAATCCTTCGTTTATCATGGCTCGAATTTCCTGCTGCATCGCAAATTCCTCCTCTAAATTGAAATAAGGAGCCGGGGTGAGTTTGTGACCCAAAAGGGTTGAAATATACTCCGAACTACCCAAATCGTTCGTGTAGGTCCCAACGAGATAAATCAAATCCCCTTTTTCTTTGAAATCCAAGGTCATCCGTTGACTTTTATCCTCCAAAACACCAATCATTCCAATCGTAGGGGTTGGGAAGACAGGAATTTCTTTCCCCGCAATGACTGACTGGTTGTAAAAAGAAACATTACCTCCAGTTACCGGGGTGGAGAACTTAAGGCAAGCCGCGCTCATTCCTTTGATAGCCCCCACAAATTGCCAATAGCTTTCGGGATTGTGAGGGTTTCCGAAATTCAAGCAATTGGTAATGGCTGAAGGAACTCCACCCGAAACCGTAATATTGCGTGCCGCTTCAGATACTGCAATCATGGTACCCACTTCCGGGTTGGCGTGTACATAACGAGAATTACAATCTACGGTCATGGCAAGGGCTTTACGTGTGCCTTTAACCGACACAATGGCTGCATCCGTCGGGGCATTGGTGGACATATTTACCGTGCCCACCATGGAATCGTATTGTTCGTAAATCCATCGTTTGGATGCAATATTGGGTAATCCAAGCAATTGAAATCCTATTTTTTTGAGGTCAGTCGGAACCTTCACTTTGGAGGGGTCGAAGCATTTGGCTTGTTCAAAATACGCTGGTTCCTTGTACTCCCTTCGGTACTGCGGAGCGCCACCTCCCAACACCAAAGACTCTGCGGGAACATCGCCTACCAAGGTGTCCTTCATAAAATACCTCACCCGACCAGTAGCCGTTACAAAACCAATTTGTTGAGCATTCAAATCCCATTTTTCAAAAATGGACGTAACCACAGATTCTTTTCCTTTTTCAACAACCACCAACATGCGCTCTTGCGATTCGGATAATAAAATTTCATAGGGCAACATGTTTTCTTGGCGTGTTGGCACTTGATCCAAATAAATATCCATCCCCACGCCTCCTGCGGCCGACATTTCTGTGGTGGAACAGGTAATTCCTGCAGCGCCCATGTCCTGCATACCAACAATAGCATCGGTTTCGGCTAATTCCATCGTAGCCTCCAACAGTAATTTTTCCATGAAAGGGTCACCCACTTGCACGGAAGGAAGATCGTTGGCTGAATCCTCGGTAATATCTTTGGAGGCAAAGGCTGCACCTGCAATTCCGTCTTTACCTGTGGCTGAACCCACAATGAATACAGGATTCCCTGGACCTTTGGCGGTAGCTGAAACAATTTTTTTGGTATCGATTAATCCTGCGGAAAAAGCATTCACCAAAGGGTTGGTATTAAAGGACTCGTCAAAAAATACCTCGCCACCCACGATAGGAATCCCAAAAGCATTGCCATAATCCCCAATACCTTTTACTACGCCTTTCACCAGCCATTTCGTTCGAGGCAGGTTCAAATCCCCAAAACGCAAGGAATTCAATTGTGCGATGGGCCTTGCACCCATGGTAAAAATATCGCGATTGATTCCCCCCACTCCGGTGGCAGCCCCTTGGTAGGGTTCCAAGGCGCTTGGATGATTATGCGATTCAATTTTAAAAACACAGCCTAAACCGTCGCCAATATCGACAATCCCTGCATTTTCTTCCCCGGCTTTCACCAGCATGTGCGGACCATCTTTGGGAAGGGTTTTTAACCATAAAATCGAGTTTTTGTAGGAGCAATGCTCCGACCACATCACGGAATAAACAGCCGTTTCGGTAAAATTCGGGGTTCTGCCTAAAATTCCTTTGATGGACTCAAATTCCTCGGAATTAAGGCCTAAATCCAACGCCTGCTGCAACGATACTTCCTGATGCACATCCATTTCCATGACACTTTTTGCAAAAGTACTGAATATCCAAAGACCGAACCGACGAAGCATGAAAAGTTATCACCAAGGAATGACTCGATCTTGATGCCACGGAAGGTTTTTCCTTTTAGAATCGTTTTTCGTTTATAATTATCCTATCCGAAGAAATTCCAAACGATTGAAAAACCCCTAATTGAAAGCCAAATAAAATAAAATGGTTGAGGGAATTTATTAAATTTGCCACAAATTCGATGAAGATGAACTACGATATTATTGTTATTGGTAGCGGTCCTGGAGGTTATGTCACAGCTATACGCGCCTCCCAATTAGGGATGAAAACGGCAATTGTGGAACGCGAATCGCTTGGCGGTATTTGTTTGAACTGGGGGTGTATTCCTACGAAAGCGCTTTTAAAGAGTGCACAAGTATTCGAGTACCTTCAGCACGCCAACGATTATGGTATTAACGTCAAAGAAGCTACGGCAGATTTCACTGCGGTGATTAAGCGTTCCCGTGAGGTAGCCAATGGCATGAGTAATGGGATTCAATACTTAATGAAGAAAAATAAAATTGATGTCATTTCGGGAACCGCCAAAATTACGGCCGGGAAACAAGTTGTTGTTACCGATGAAAGCGGTAAAACTTCGACCTACCAAGCGGATAAAGGAGTCATCTTGGCTACCGGCGCACGTTCTAGAGAACTTCCCAACCTTCCCCAAGATGGCGAAAAAGTCATTGGGTATCGCCAGGCCATGACCTTAGCCAAACAACCAAAAAAATTGGTGGTTGTGGGTTCCGGTGCCATTGGAGTGGAATTCGCTTATTTCTACAACGCTATGGGGACGGAGGTAACCATTGTCGAATACATGCCCAACATTGTTCCGGTAGAAGACGAAGAAGTTTCAAAGCAATTGGAAAAATCGTTTAAAAAATCGGGTATCAAAATCATGACGGAAGCTTCGGTGGAAAGTGTTGACACCAAGGGAAAAGGGTGCATTGTCACAGTAAAAACCGCAAAAGGGGAAGAAAAAATCGAATGCGATGTGGTGCTTTCGGCTGTAGGTATCCAAGCCAATATCGAAGGACTTGGGTTAGAAGAGGTTGGGATCATCCAGGATAAAGGAAAGGTGTTAGTGAATGAATACTACCAAACCAATATACCCGGATATTATGCCATTGGGGACTTAGTGCCTGGTCAAGCCTTGGCGCACGTCGCCTCTGCGGAGGGCATTATTTGTGTTGAACAAATTGCAGGTCACCACCCTGAGCCTCTAGATTACCAGAATATCCCTGGCTGTACCTATTGTTCTCCAGAAGTGGCTTCCGTAGGAATGACCGAAAAGGCCGCTAAGGAAAAAGGCATGGATATCAAAGTAGGCAAGTTTCCTTTCTCCGCATCTGGAAAAGCAAGCGCGGCAGGAGCAAAAGACGGATTTGTTAAGTTGATTTTCGACGCCAAATACGGTGAGTTGCTTGGTGCCCACATGATTGGTGCGAACGTTACGGAAATGATTGCGGAAATTGTGGCCATTCGAAAATTGGAAACCACCGGTATGGACCTTATCAAAACGGTTCACCCCCACCCCACGATGTCCGAAGCGATCATGGAAGCGGCAGCAGCGGCCTACGGTGAGGTGATTCATCTGTAGTACGAATTTCTGTCGGTGTTAGTAGGTATTGTTCGACAATACACAATACGTTTCATTTTTTCATTTTTCTCTCCAATAAATTTTGCAATAAAGGCAGAAAACCCTTGCCATACATCCAATTAATTCTGCCATTACGTCACGTAATTACAGTAAAAAAACCTTTATGTCATGTTAATTGTAAAAAAAAAATGCGTGGCATATTCCTTGACTTCGCCGGGCGTCAACAAAAAAACAAAAGAAAACATGGGAAAAATAATTGGAATCGACCTAGGTACTACTAACTCTTGTGTATCGGTCATGGAAGGAAATGAACCCGTCGTCATTACCAACGCGGAAGGTAAAAGAACCACTCCCTCTGTGGTTGCCTTCGTAGAAGGAGGAGAACGTAAAGTGGGTGATCCGGCAAAGCGTCAAGCGATTACAAATCCAAAAAAAACGATCTACTCCATAAAGCGATTTATGGGAAGTAGTTACGAGGATTCAGCGGCGGAAACCAAACGAGTTCCGTATGAAGTCGTTAAAGGAGACAACAACATGCCGAGGGTAAAAATCGACGACCGCATGTACTCTCCGCAAGAAATTTCTGCAATTATTCTTCAGAAAATGAAGAAAACCGCAGAGGACTATTTGGGAACAGAAGTTACTGAGGCGGTAGTCACCGTACCGGCATACTTCAACGACGCGCAGCGACAAGCTACCAAAGAAGCAGGTGAAATCGCCGGGCTAACCATCAAACGAATCATCAACGAGCCCACAGCGGCTGCGCTTGCTTATGGACTGGATAAAAAAGGCATTGATCAGAAAATTGTGGTCTTCGATTTTGGTGGTGGTACCCATGACGTCTCCATTCTTGAACTGGGAGACGGTGTATTTGAAGTACTTGCCACAGATGGTGACACCCACCTGGGTGGTGATGACGTTGATAATGCCATCATCAATTGGTTGGCAGCTGAATTCAAAAGCGAAGAAGGCATTGATTTACGCGAAGACCCGATGGCACTGCAGCGCTTAAAAGAAGCAGCCGAAAAAGCTAAAATTGAACTATCCTCTACCACTTCTAGCGAGATCAATTTACCGTATATCATGCCTGTGAATGGCATTCCAAAACACTTGGTTCGAACCTTACAACGCGCAAAATTCGAGCAGTTAATTTCAGAAATCGTTGAACGTACGATTGCTCCTTGCCGATCTGCCTTGAAAAATGCAGGCCTAAGTCCCAAAGACATCAACGAAATTATCCTCGTTGGAGGTTCAACGCGAATTCCTATCATTCAAGATGCGGTGGAGAAATTTTTCGGAAAAGCGCCATCGAAAGGAGTGAATCCGGATGAAGTCGTAGCTGTTGGGGCGGCAATCCAAGGTGGTGTACTTACAGGGGAAGTAAAAGATGTCTTATTGCTGGATGTTATTCCTCTTTCTTTGGGTATTGAAACCATGGGAGGCGTATTCACCAAATTGATCGAAGCCAACACCACGATTCCTACGAAGAAATCCGAGGTGTTTTCTACAGCTGCGGACAACCAGCCTGCCGTGGATATCCACGTGTTGCAAGGGGAACGTTCCATGGCTTCCGACAACAAAACCTTAGGAAGATTTCAATTGACCGATATTCCACCCGCACGAAGAGGGGAACCGCAGATTGAAGTTACCTTCGACATCGACGCTAACGGAATAATGAACATTTCGGCAAAGGACAAAGGTACCGGCAAAGAGCAGTCCATTAAAATCGAATCGAAGTCTGGCCTTACCGATGCGGAAATTGAGCGCATGAAAGCAGAAGCTCAAGCGAACGCAGAAGCGGACAAAAAGAAACGCGATGAGGCCGATTTAATCAATAAAGCGGATTCCACAATTTTCCAAACAGAACGCCAATTGAAGGAATATGGAGATAAAATCCCTGCAGACAAAAAACAGCCCATCGAAGATGCTTTAAACGAGCTTAAAAAAGAGTATGAGGCGAAAAACATGCAGAATTTAGAACCGGCCATGGAAAAGTTGAACCAAGTGTTCCAAGCAGCATCCCAAGATATGTACAACGCAGCGAACGCAGGTGGTAATCCAAATCCTGGAGCGGAAAGCAATGCAGGTTCTTCAAACAGCGAGGATGAAGTCACAGATGTGGATTTCGAAGAGGTAAACGATAAAAAATAAAACGTGATTAATTATCCACTTTTAAGGGCTCTTCGGAGCCCTTTTGTTATTTTTGACAATGCTTCATCATAAAGTGCTTACCCATTCAAGCAGTTCTGAATGGACCGTATTTATTCATGGATTTGGGGGGAGCTCCAATGTTTGGTTCAAACAAGTGAAGGCTTTTCATGAGCATTTCAATGTGGTACTCATTGATCTTCGGGGACATGGGAAATCTCAAGGATTAACAGCGCATCGTCGTTATTCTTTTGAACTTATCGCTCGTGAAGTAGCGGAAGTTGTTGCATTCCTAAAAATTCAAAAAGCGCATTTTATTGGGGTATCCTTGGGAAGTATTATCATACGTCAAATAGCCGTTAACTATCCCAACTTAGTAAAATCGATGATTTTCGCTGGCGCCATCACACAACTCGATATCAAATCTCGGTTTTTTCTACGCCTTGGAAGGATTTTACAACCTGTACTTCCTTATATGGCCCTTTACAAGCTGTTTGCTAACATCATGATGCCCAAAAAAAACCACTCGGAATCCCGTAGCCTTTTTATCCATGAAGCGAAAAAACTCATGACAAAAGAATTCAAACGGTGGTTTAAGCTCACGGGCCGCTTGACGCGTTATTTAAACTACCTGCAACATGAAAACAAAGACGACAAAGCGTTATATGTGATGGGGAGTGAAGACCATTTATTTGTAGGCCCTGCAAGGGAAATCGTGAAGGATAATCCAAACTTACAGCTCGAAATTGTAGCTAACTGCGGGCATGTAGTCAACGTTGAACAACCCGAAGCCTTTAATAAAATTGCGATTGAGTTTATTCATCTTCAAAACCCATGACCTTTCCTCAATATCGGAAACTTCCCAACCATCGGAATTTTTATAAGATTACTTCCAACCAACGTTTATTGGAGATTCAAGTAGTAGGGTCAAAAAAAATCAACCATACCCTTGAAGCAAGAACCTATTTTGAACTCCAGCGCATTCAAGATATGCTTCTCCTTAACACTCCCTATTTAATCGCCCTTCAAGAAGAATATGAATCACTAACCATCATGTAAAATTGCGTAATTTTATCCCACGAAAATCAGCATGGAATCCATTAATCCTTACCTCCCCCAACATAAAATTCGTATCGTAACTGCTGCCTCCCTGTTCGACGGTCACGATGCCGCCATCAACATCATGCGCCGAATTATTCAAGCTACCGGATGCGAGGTCATTCATTTAGGGCACGACCGTTCGGTGGAAGAAGTCGTCAATTGTGCCATTCAAGAAGATGCCCAAGCCATCGCCATGACCTCCTACCAAGGCGGGCACATGGAGTATTTCAAATACATGCACGACTTACTCCACGAAAAAGGAGCTCCGCATATTAAAATATTTGGTGGAGGCGGTGGCACCATTCTGCCTTCCGAAATCGAAGAACTTCACGCGTATGGAATTGCCCGCATTTACCACCCCGACGACGGCCGTGCCATGGGCTTGCAAGGCATGATCAATGACCTCGTGCAACAATGTGACTTTGCCGTGGGAGAAACCTTGCCAGCACATCCCCTCCAACTGAACCCAAACGATGTACCTTCAATAGCGCGCGTGATTTCTGGAGCAGAAAATTTTGGTGAAAAACACCAGCATATTTTACAGGAAATAAATGCCAAAGCCCAAAAAATCACAACCCCCGTCCTTGGAATTACAGGAACTGGTGGTGCTGGAAAATCATCCTTGGTGGACGAATTGGTGCGTCGTTTCCTCTTGGATTTCTCCGACAAGCACCTGGCCGTGGTATCGGTTGATCCCTCAAAACGCAAAACCGGAGGCGCCTTACTCGGCGATCGAATTCGCATGAATTCCATCAAAAGCGACCGTGTTTACATGCGTTCCTTGGCCACGCGTCAATCGAATTTAGCCTTATCCAAGCACGTCGCTGACGCCATTTCCATTTTGAAGACCGCAGGGTTCGATTTGATTATTCTAGAAACCTCCGGCATCGGGCAATCAGATACAGAAATTCTCGATCACTCCGATGTATCCCTTTATGTGATGACTCCTGAATACGGTGCGGCCACGCAGCTGGAAAAAATCGACATGCTGGACTTTGCTGATGTGATCGCCCTCAATAAATTCGACAAGCGCGGTGCCTTGGATGCCCTGCGTGATGTGCGCAAACAATACCAGCGCAACCACAATCTTTGGGAGAAAAATGTGGACGAAATGCCGGTTTACGGTACGATTGCCTCGCAATTCAACGACCCCGGCATGAATACGTTGTACAAAGTACTGATGGATAAAGTGGTCGAAAAAACAGGAGCGCCGCTTGCGTCCACCTTTGAAATCACCCGAGAAATGTCGGAGAAGATTTTCGTAATTCCCCCGGAACGCACCCGCTATCTTTCGGAAATTTCGGAGAACAACCGCGCCTACGACCAATGGGTCCACCAGCAAGTGGCTGTG
>Ga0214921_10004986_pt1 | contig 19073 bp, 14 predicted proteins | sample LL1505_MetaG_FD_177992 | JGI IMG/M metagenome (GOLD analysis project Ga0214921, IMG submission 177992) | Freshwater microbial communities from Lake Lanier, Atlanta, Georgia, United States - LL-1505 | ecosystem: Environmental > Aquatic > Freshwater > Lake | place: USA: Georgia | collected... | reverse complement strand
TCGTGATATCCTTGATGACTTCGATGCGCGAGGAGATACCCAACTAACGAGGCGTGACTCAGCTTTTTCCCTCGATAATGGATGGCAACACTACCCCAATCGGGCTGCGCGGTAACGGGACACAGTGAACGCAAAAGGTGGGAGTGAATGGTCTCCTCAACCTCCTCGTCCACCGCATGCAAACGAAAGTCCTGAGTTGAATCGATGGGGGCGCGATCAACACACACCCCGGGTGCGGTCACTATTGCAAGCTCTCCCCATCGCTCGGAGGGAAGTATCGAAACCTCAACCTCCGGACATTGAAGACGGCTCCTCAATGACGCGGCGATACTTTCCTCCAGCGCACCTACAGAGGAGAACTTCGTGAAGTTAAAGCCTCCAAGAAAAAGCTTCAAACTCTTCGACTCAACCAGGAACGCTGATCGCGCTGGATACGATATGGTCGCTATCCCAACCTGCGGGATCCCGAAGCTATCGAGCCACGAGACCTCAAAGGCGGTCCACCGATCGACCCCCTCAAAGGGAAGGGGATCCCGAAGATTGAGCCTCGTGCGAGATGGGCCGCGCTCAATCGGAAAGAGGATACTCTCATCTACGGTGTCCCCGTAGGGAACATGTTTTCCAAGAGGGTTTGACATACTTCGTACAACCTAAACCGCGATACACGCCTCGTCTATGCCTCAAAGGGGTAGAGCACGGTGATACACCTAACCGTCCGCAATAATTACCTAACGCACTCATCGCATAGGTGGGATAGCCGAGTACAATCGCATAAAACACCTCATCAAAACAGACATCTAGCACCGCAAACACATGAATTTTAGACTTAAGCTCCCGTCACAATGGTACGATATCCCATGCGAGGGTTTTTGAAAGGTCATCGGGTTATGCCTATCGCTCGCCGTGTTGCGCGACACTCAGGAGCTATCTACGTGGAAGCCGCTATCGTCTTGCCGGTTCTCATCCTCGTGGTCTTCGCGTCGATCTTTTTCTTTCTTCTGGCTGCTCGACACCTCTCTTTGCAGATGTTAGCGAGTGAGATTGCACGAGATGTAAGTCTCTCCCTCGATCCGAGAAGTGCCGTTTCCTACGGAACTCAAGGAACCTGCATTCAGACTTCTTGCACATACATTACGCCCGTCGACTTTAAAAAATACGACACGAAACTGGACCTCACTGAAGTCCTTCGTAACCGATATAAAAGTGACGGCACTGGATGCTGGGATAACTGTGCGAGAAGCCAATATCTCTTAGCGACTCGACCGAAACCTAGTCACAGCGGAGCGGGAAGTGCAGATGCGCTGTCGATAGCTCTAACAGCCTATCCATCGACGCAATGGTTCGACTCCATCCCTACAGGCGCATCCTCTAACAACTGGGCCTCGGCAGGCGATTATATCGAGGTAACAGCCACCTATCCGGCTTCAGCCGTGCTCGGGGGCGGAATCGCGATGTTTGGCGCCATCCCTGATATTAAACTCGTTGGCTCGGCGATTGCGGTTCTGGAACGCCCAGGAAGTGATGCGGTTGAGGACACTAACTAGTTCACCTAAATACGAAAGGTATGCTTCAAGGCGATACAAAAAATACGGGACGGCAGCGAGGCGGAGGATTGGTTGAGTTTTGCTTCACCATGCCAGTTCTTCTCCTGATAGCAGGGGCGACTATCGACCTCTCGCGCTACATGCGGTTCCTTCAGATAACGACCTTCGTCAGTCAGGAAACTGCGAGCCAGATCTATCGTAAGTGCAGTGACATCACCATTTACAACCCACCCGTGCTTGGGACTAACGGCCTCGTCATCAATACAGCGTTAACCTCAACGGCGATAAAAGCATGCGTTGAGCGAGTTCAGGCTGGAGCCCAGCAGCTGCTCAACCGGTCGGTGGGCCGCGCCGCGGTATCCTCAAAGGTTTTTCGTTGGAAGATGGATCAACCCGATGTCTCGGCCTCCTGCGCATCCCTTGCGGCGATGGGCTCCAACGTTACTATGATCTCCGCGCCGGTCAGAATGAGCACTGAATCCCTCTCCAACGAAACTGAGGACGAGATTGAAGATGGGGAACAGGAAGATGAAGCGGCAGATACATCGAGCATCCGCTGGCCACCACTAGTGATTCCATCGACGAACAGCTTTGGCAGTAACAACCCTCTGACTCCAGAGACGGAAAGAGCTCTAACGACGCCTGGCATAGTTCTCAGAGACTCGGGGATCTTTCAAACGAAGAACGGCTCATCCGCGAGTGAGCGACTACTGGTCTCCCCTTCAGCGCTCTGTCAGAAGGGTCGTGTTGCCACCGTTGAGGTGAGCTATGCTTTCGAGCCAGTCGTAAAATTTTTACCCCTCATGATGATGAAGCTAAACACCGATGGTTCACAACGAGAAACGACCGTCCTCTAAACAGGGCGGATTCATGACGGTCATGTTCCTCATCCTGTTAGGACTTTTCCTAACATTAGCCGCCTTTGCACTCGACCTGGGAAACCTGTACCTCTGGCGCCTGCGCCTCGACAAAGCAGCTCGGGCGGGATCAATGGCGGGATTAGGGTTTCGAGGGGTGCAGGGGTGGGATTACGTTAAACCAGGGGGCTCTGGCGCGGGTGCCCTTATCGACGCAACTAAACAAGCGGTTCAAGATAATTTCAAAGCTTATGGAGTTGACCTTTCTTCACAAAACATCACCGTCAACTATGCCTCTGACGCGGACTCTATCTCGGTTGCCATCAATCATGCTCCTCCGACGATCCTGATCGGCAAGCTCGATAAGATCCTCAACTTTGGTTTCAATTCTCAAACCGACGCCTCCGGCAGTCCGATCCCTCAGAGCTCTACCCTCTCGCTCTCACAACAACACCAAGCCAACCTGAACAAAGCGAACGTCGTCCTTCTTATCGACGTATCGGGCTCCATGTTGTGTCCCGCGCCGGGACAAGATCCAGCGGCATATCCCGTGCCGTGCTCTTGTCGCCGAGCGAACGCCTGCGGAAGTGCGATTACGAAGCTCGACAAGCTAGCCGACGGAGTTGAACGATTCGCGAAGCACTTCAACCCAAACCAAGACCGCATCTCGGTCATAGCATTTAATCTGGCCGCTCAGCAGCTCTACAGCATCGGGGACAAGAGTGTGATGAAGAACGCTAACTCACCTAATCCGCTCCTTGCCGGCACCACTGCGTACCAGTTTCTCACCAATCAAAATGGCAACCTGCGCTCTGTTCTGAAAACCCTCGCCGGTAGCAATACGAACCACTGCGACGCGCTCGCAGAGGGCATTCGAGAGCTCGAAACCCTGAGTGTCAAGCTCTTCGGCAACGACGCCGGGGGGCTCAAAAACGATCGACGACAACTTCAACCGTTCGTGGTGTTTTTCACCGACGGCGCTCCGAACGCGATGCGGGGCATCTTCTCAGTGGCAGATATTCCGAACGGTCAGTGTGATACCTATACGACTGGCTCTAGCAACGGCACCGGCACCGCATCACGAACTCCCGCTGGAGCCTGCGGCACCCGCGACTTCTACCACTATGCCCTGGAATGGGTAGCGGTCGATAGCGGCGTTACCAAGCAATACCGTGGGCCTGGCCCCTTTGTGGCGAGAGCGGTGGATGCCAACAATATCTCCCTGCTTTTTAATTTTCCGCTGGCTGCCAGTCAGGTAGCGCCGAACGGGAGCAAAACCTGTGGAGTGGAGATCGCTGATGGCAACCCCACAAAGTTTGAGCAAACGATAACAAGAAGGACTGGGGGCGGTGCCGGAGCTCGCGGCGGGCCGAGCGGATGTCTGAGCTCCAGTACCACTAACTTCTCATTCTCCATTCCGTACACCAATCCAGATACGAGCGGCGGATTCACAAGCTCAACCTACGGGGCATCCGTAAGAAACGTCCCGATCAGCACCGCAGACACGACGTGGAGGGATCCGAATTGGTCGTCGTTGTTCTTCTCAGGTGCCGTGACCGCCTACGGCCTTCAAAAATACGACGAACTCCCCTACTACTGCGCAATTGAGGCGGCCGACTATATTCGAACCCGTTTCGGAGGAACGATCTTCGCCGTCGGATTGGGGACAGCTGACGCACACACCACTAATAAAACGACTGGTGGCGCGTATACTCAAGATGCAACGTGTAACGAGCCCCTCCAGGATCCAGACGATCACACATCCCGCAAGGATTTCTTCCTTGCGAGACTCGCTTTCGCCCGCTCCATGTTTACTAATCAGCTTCTTCCGGTGAAGATGCGCTCGCACTACCAGATCGCTGGTCAACAAACATCACGGGCCGTTTCAACATGCTCAGACCATCGACTCAATAAAGCTGACGTAAGTTCTAAGTTGCCGGATCCCCCGAATGTCGGGTACACATCGGCGGACGGCTTAACGGACGGAAGCACAACATACCTAGATCTCCGCCCGATGCGTCCGGCGGTCCTAGACTCCGTGGTCGCTAATACTGGTTCGACTGGCACTGCGTCAACATCTGGAGCTCGCCGCATCGACACCCAGGGTGAATACTTCCCGACTGACAACGCAAACGACATTCCCCGAATCTTCGATCTGATCGCGAAGACCATCCTCCTTCGTTCGGCTTCCTAACCCGGAGCCTAGTCTCTTAGGAAATGGCAGGTATATCCGTTCGGATTCCGTTGGAGATAGTCCTGGTGATACTCCTCTGCGCGATACCACTCAGACGCGGGCGTTACCTCAGTCACAATTTGAGCTTTCCATTTTCCGGAGGCCCCAACCTCTTTTAATACCTCCTCGGCGATACGCTTCTGCTCAAGCGAAGCATAGAAGATAGCTGATCGGTACTGAGTTCCCCGATCATTTCCTTGCCGGTTCAAAGTCGTCGGATCATGGAGCCGAAAGAAATATCGCAAGAGGTCAGAGTATGAAAGTTTACGCGGATCAAAAACGACCCTTACCGCCTCCGCGTGGCCCGTTTTGCCGGTCGTCATCATCTCATAGGTTGGACTCGGAATACCTCCGCCTGTATATCCGACCTCGGTAGAGAGAACCCCTGGCAACTGACGGATCAACTCCTCAACGCCCCAAAAACATCCTCCAGCGAGAACGGCGGTCTCCTCGGACGCCACAACGCCCTTTTCAGCGGATGGGGTTGCCTCTGTGTCCTTCAACAACTTTGAGTCCTTAAACAACGGGAGATACTCGCCGTACCCCTGCGCCTCAAGCTGATCCACCGGTATGAACTTTAACGACGCGGAGTTGATGCAGTACCGCAACCCCTCCGGTCCGGGGCCGTCAGGAAATACATGCCCGAGGTGTGAGTCAGCATCCTTCGAACGAACCTCGACCCTTCTCATCCCGTGCGAGAGATCGCTCTTCTCAGTCACCATCCCACTCTTGATCGGTTTCGTGAAGCTCGGCCACCCCGTTCCTGAATCGAACTTATCCTTTGAGCTAAAAAGAGGCTCACCAGAGACGATATCAACGTAGATGCCCTCAGCGTGATTATTCCAGTAGTCATTCTGAAACGGTGGCTCGGTACCACACTGTTGCGTCACTTTGTACTGCATTGGGCTTAACTTATTCTTGAGATCATCGTTCATAACACCTTTCTCCTCGGCCCTACTTACAGCTATCGATAGTAGCAGAACAACCGCACTCACTATCGCTCGAACACGCGTGATTTCAGGCTTGTAGCATTTACTTTTCATAGTGGTATCTCCTGAGACCTCCCTACGACGTAGATTCTCGCTAAAAGTTCAGGTTGAATTTCATATATTTCCTCGACGTAGGGGCGCGAAACAATGAGGGCGCCTACCCTTTCGGCACTATAATCAGCGGAGTTGACTCACCCTCCCCCTTGATATGGCGCTCGACCAGTTTGGTCAGCTCATGCGAGATCTTTTGACTAATAGCGTGCGCGAGGTGGTCGACACCCCCGTCAATCGATCCGAGCTGACTTGAGAGGAGCCGATTCACCTCGATCGCGCAGATTTCGTGCACAGCCGCTCGAAGGTCGACTATCTCCGGCTGCGCCAAGCGCTTGAGACGCCACCGCTCAAACTGAGCGAGGCCATACTCAATGATCAGCTCAGCGTCCTGCGCAGCAGCTTCCCGAAGTGCACGATTCTCATCAGCGATACCGGCAAGATCATCGATGTTGTAGAGGTAGACACTATCCATCTCCGCGAGATCGGACGCGAAGTTGCGGGGCAGTCCGAGGTCGATAAGGAAGAGTGGGCGATCCCCCTTTCGGGAGCGAAGCACAGCGCGACTCAAGATCGGCTTATCGATCGAGATTGAGCCGATCACGATATCAGCCTGATCAAGCACGCGATCAACATCTGAGAGGGACACGGCGCTTCCGCCGAACCGCTCCGCGAGCTCCGCCGCTTTCTCAACGGTTCGGTTTGCAACGATAATTCGGCGGCATCCGCGCGAGCAGAGGTGCAGCGCCGCGAGCTCTGCCATCTCACCACTTCCCACTATCAACACGGTGATGTTACCGAGATCCGAAAATATCTGCTCCGCAAGTCGTACCGCAACGTAGCTCACTGATACCCCGTGTTGCGAAACCTCTGTGTGGGCGCGGACCTTTTTAGCGACGTTGAAAGCGCTCTGGAAGATGTGGTGCAGGTGGGAGCCAACGCTACCTACCTCGATCGCCCGTTGGTAAGCCTTTTTGACCTGTCCTAAGATCTGCGCCTCTCCCAGGACCATGGAGTCCAAGCTTGAGGATACTCGGTAGAGGTGACGGACCGCCGAGTCATCAAGGTACTGATAGAGGACATCGCTTGGGTTGGTTGCGGAACCGAGGAGAGATTCAAAGAACTGCTTGATGCCGCCCCCTTCCCCTCCAACCGAGACGATCTCAAACCGATTGCACGTCGAGATGACAGCGGCCTCCGTCGCGAGCCCTTCGCGTACCACCCGCTCCGCCAAAAGCTCCGGCACCGGAATGGACTGTGCAAGCCGCTCTCGACCATCGACGTTCAACGTCTTGTAGCTGACGCCGGTCAGTACAACGCGAGGCTGGTAGGCCTCACTCGAGCGTTGCAGAAAGGCGTGCGCGCTAGGGGCCATACTACGACCAAAGCTCCGCATGAGTTACCTGCCCGGCGTAAGCCAGAACAAGGAACACGGTTAAAAAATAGGAGGCTGTCACGAGCACGGTCAAACGTGAGACCTGCTTCGGTGACCATCGAAGAACCAGCCTGACGTGCAAGATACAGGCGAGAAGGACCCACAGAACAATCCCCGAGATAACGGAGGTGTCCGGCGAAAAGATAGGCTTACGCTCACTCACCGCCCACAGGCCCCCACTCAGCACAACGACAGAGATCGCCAGAAAACCGACCTGGGTGAGTTGCTTGTTTAAGCGATCGAGGAGCTGCAAATTTGGACCGGATAGCGCAAGCACCCCAGTCTTCCGTTGTTTGAGCCGTCGCTCCACGATAAGGAAAACCACACTCACCACGAGAGCCAGCGCGAGGGTCACAACCGCTACCAACGCCGGGATGGCGTGAAGTAATGAGAGGAACACACCTGTCTTCTCACTCTGCGCGGCGGCCTCGGCCAACACGGAAGAGCTATCCTTATGAAGAAGGTACGAGGAGCACCCCATAAAGAGCACCACCGCCGGCACGACGAAAGCTCCCACTATCGGATAGTTGAGTCTCCGCTGAAGCAACGCAAACACGAGCGCCAACACCCACGAGACCCACAGGAAGTAGTCGGCGCCGTTATCCAGGAGCATCAGCTCCGGATCCTGCGTTACGAAGCCCATCGTGGCGGTGTGTGCCACGAGCGCTCCGAAGAAGAACATACGCGCGGCTTTACTCGCCCGCCCACCAACCTTTGAGCGCCACAACTGAACGAGCATCAGAACACTCGACACGATGTAGAGAACGATGGCGATGATGGCAAGGAGGTGGGTCATCGACGATATCCCTTTACAAACTCAATCAGACGCTGAACGTTCTCAACCGGGGTGTACTGCAACACGCCGTGTCCGAGATTAAAGACGTGTGCCGGTACGGTAGCAGCCTCCTCAAGAATAGCTCGAGCGGAGCGCTCAACATACTCCCACGATGCGGAGAGAAGTTGCGGATCCAGATTCCCCTGAAGCGGAACGGGGCGACCGATAAGCTTGGCCGCGTCCGGCAACGAGATACGCCAATCAACACCAAAGGCATCCGCAGGCAACTTACCCAAACGAGGGAAAAGTGAACTGACGCTGGTGGCGAAGAACACAACCGGCACATTCACCCGGGCTTTGACCTGCTCGATAATTTTCACAAGATACGGTTCAACGAACCTGTCATATTCCCGCGGCCCCACATAGCCAAGCCATGAGTCGAAGATCTGAAGCGATTCACACCCGGCCTCAACTTGCGCCACGAGGTACTCAACACTGAGCGTGACGAGCTTCTCTTGAAGCTCATGCCACGCTTCAGGATTTGAAACCATAAGCCCCTTGGTGTGACGGAGATCGGAATCTCCCGGGCTCTGTCCCTCGATCAGGTACGATGAAAGGGTAAACGGCGCACCCGAGAATCCGATCAACGGAGTCTTGCCATTTAACTCCTTCACAACGAGTTTAATCGCGTCGAGGGTGTACTGGACGTTCTCCTCTGGCTTCGGCACCCGAAGTCGGGAGACATCCGCCACGGAGCGAATGGGGTTGTCGATGACCGGCCCCTCTCCCTTCTTAAACTCAAGATTCACACCCATCCCGATCAGTGGGGTGAGGATATCAGCGAAGATGATCCCCGCGTCGAGCGGAAAACGACGAAGCGGCTGCAGCGTCACCTCGCACGCGAGCTCCGGGGTCTGCACCATCTGAAGCATCGAGTTGTTTTCGCGAAGCGCACGATACTCAGGAAGATACCTCCCCGCTTGTCGCATCAACCATATCGGGGTCTCAGCCGATCGTTTTCCTTTGAGGGTATCGATAAAGAGTGACACTACCTACCTCCCCTTACCGCTTTGGCGCTATGACTTCTTGCCCGCCCATGTACGGTCGGAGCGCTTTTGGGATCGCAATCGACCCATCGGCGTTTTGATGATTCTCAAGGAGCGGAATCAAGATACGAGGGGACGCGATCAAGGTGTTGTTAAGCGTATAGCAGAAAACGTTCTTACCGTTCGAATCCTTGTATCGAGTATTCAAGCGTCGAGCCTGGAAGTCGTAGAACGATGAGCAGCTGTGCGTTTCGCCATACGCCTTACGCGATGGCATCCAGGCCTCGATGTCGTGCTTAAAGACCTGTCCCTGCCCCATATCACCGGTGCACACGTACACGATGCGGTATGGGAGCTCGAGAAGCTGCATGACCTTCTCAGCGTTACCAAGCAGCTCCATGTGAAGCTTCATGCTCTCTTCAGGATCGGCCTTACAGATCGCGACCTGTTCAACTTTGTAGAACTGATGCACACGGTAGAGCCCGTTCGTGTCCTTCCCGTACGCACCGGCCTCACGCCGATAGCACGGGGAGTACCCTGCATAACGCTTCGGAAGCTCATCAGCGGCAAGGATCTCCTCAGCGTGGAAGGATGCCACGGGAACCTCGGAGGTTCCGATAAGGTAGAATCCGTCATCTCGCTCATCGAGGTGGTACGCGGAATCCTCGCCACCTGGGAAGTAGCTCGTACCCATCATCGCGTTCCAGTTCACGATGTGCGGCGGATCCATCAGTGTGTATCCACCTTTATAGAGCACATCCATCGCGAGGCTCATCATGGCATGCTGAAGTCGCATACCGTCACCCTTGAGGAAGTAGCTGCGAGTTCCGGCGATCTTTACACCTCGCTCGATGTCGAAAAGGTCAAGCTCCTTTCCGAGCTGAACATGATCTTTGAGTTCAAATCCTGGAGTTGGGACATCGCCCCATGAACGCCACGGAACGTTTTCCGAATCGTCTTTACCTACTGGAACCTCTTTTAGTGGGATCGAAGGGATGTAGAGCTGCTGCTTCGTCCACTTCTCCTCAAGCTCCTTGAGCGCATTACCACCCTCTTTCACCTTCTCGGCGAGGGTCTTCATCTCAGCGAGCTTCGCGTTCTTCTCCTCACCAGAAAGCTTTGGAATCTCCTTGCTCACTGCATTTTGCGCGGCGCGCATCGCCTCCACATCACCCCGCGCACGACGGTACTCGGAATCGAGTTCGAGGAACGCCCTTACATCAAACTTAACGCGCTTTTTCTCGCACGCTTCTTGGTACGCCTCTGGGCGCTCGCGTAGGTCGTGAAGATCTATCATGGAAAGTACTCCGATTGGCTGATTCTCAACTCCCTTAAACTAGCTAAATCCCTGAATTTTTTCAAGTAGTCGGGTTTTCGTAAGGGGCTGAAACGAGGGAGGTTTTGGAGGGGGAGGATCTTGATTGCGCATCTGCCCGGAGGGCCTGTGTCCTCACAGGCCGGGTATGCACGAACGATTCATCGCGGGTTCCGGCCCGTCAGGAGACGGGCCCTCCGGATTACATGGCGCACCCCCGCAAACACTCCACAACCCCCCCCTCCGTATGCTCCTTCGCCTCAACGAAAACTTTAAGGCCGGCATCACGAACCGCTTTGGAGGTTACAGGACCGATCGATACAATACGAAGACACTTCAAATGTTCAGGATCGGGAAAGGTCTCGACCGTGGAGCGCACCGCCGATGGACTCATGAACACGATGCATGAATCAGCGGGCGACAATTCCTTCACTGCCGTGACATCATTCTCATTCGGCGCCACGGAGACCAATCCATACGTCGGCACGCACACCGCTTCAGATCCGCTCTGCCTCACAATCGGCGCGAATACATCCCGTCCATCCGCTGACTGGGGCACGAGAACACGCCCATCCGCTCCGAGGCGATGCGCAAGTTGCTCAGCGAATACCTCGGCGAGCGCTATCTGCGACTCAAGATCGACCTCTCGACCAAAGATAGTAAGCACAGCATCACGAGTGCCCGGTCCCTGTGCCGCAAGACGCGCGGCCGAATCGCGAAGATCTATTCCCAAACGACTGCACTGATCTCGAAATACATGCACCGATGTAGGGCTCAGGAACGCGATCCACCATGCACTCGACGGCAGAGAGGCGCGAAAGACCGCTTCATCCTCAGCGCTCAGTTGGCGCGCCTCGACGGAGAGTGAGGCGAGATGCATGACAGAGAAACCTTCGGCCTCAAGGCGCTTCGAGAGCCCCTCATCCCCTGCGTAGGGACCTTTCGGTCGAGTGACGATCACCGTCTTGATCATAGAAATTTCCTAGGCGAACGCTGCGGCGATCTCAGAGAACCCTTGATTCATAACGTCCTGAGCCATCCTTTCACCGAGCTTCAGCGCCTCGGCAACCGGCGCCACCCCACTTACCTCGATCACTCGAGTACCATCCGGAGAAAGGCATCGTCCCTCAAACGAGAGGGTCTTCTCCTCACCCGTCACCTTGGCGCGCGCGGCGACCGGAGTGTTGCATCCCGCTCCGAGACGTTGCAGGAAGATTCGCTCCGCGGTGACCTCCGCTGCGGAATCAGAATCATGCAGTTTTTGCAACATCTCAAGGAGCTCAGTATCATCTGCACGACACTCAATTCCGAGCGCCCCTTGCCCGGGAGCTGGAAGCATCTCCTCATCGCGCAGGATCTGCGTGACCTCTGTATCAAGCCCAAGTCGCGAGAGCCCTGCACGAGCGAGAACGATTGCGTCGTACTCACCTCCCTCCGCTCGCAGCTTCCTCAGGCGAGTATCAACATTCCCGCGGATGATGCGAATTTTTAGATCAGGACGCATGCGAAGGATCTGCGAGGAGCGCCGAACACTTGAGGTGCCAACACATGCTCCCTGCGGCAAGTCGGCTATATAACATCCTGTGCGAGACACGACCACGTCCTCCACATAGCTCCGTGCGGGAATAGCGCCAATTGCGAACTGTGGGGCAAGCTGCGTTGGAAGATCCTTCAACGAATGTACCGCGAGATCGATCTCTCGCTTCACCAAGCACTCCTCCAGCTCAGCGGTGAACAGCCCCTTGCCACCGATCAAAGGAATCGGCGCGGAGCTATTTTGATTCTTATCACCAGTTGTGATGACGTGCTTGAGCTCAACGCTCAGCCCGGGAAAGGCCGCTTCAAGCTGCGCTTTGATGAATTCACTCTGCCACAATGCGAGAGCACTCTTTCTGGTACCGATGACCAACCGATTTCGCATACGAACCTACACTTAGAGACCCGAGGAGAAGTATCAAACAGGGGGGGAAAAGGCCACAGGGCGCTCCGACCGAAGCGCCTCTGTTTGGAGGGGTGATACCTTAAGGCTGACACCTTCCACATACCCATAACCAAACATTCCTAGTTTTCCCTCAGTGTAATCCATCACGGCGTTCCCCTAGGATAAACAAGCACCTCTCCCCCCTCAATCTTTTCAGCGTCTTAAAGGGCCTGCTCCCTGCCATCTCGGTGAAGATGCGTAGGCATTTCGCCCACTGCCAACCTCGAAAAAAATGAATATTTCCAATCCCTTCTATCATGTTTGGTGATCGGCATGCCGACTACTGTTGCATGGCTCCGCGTACGACCCCTCATGTTCGGGTAGCAGCACTCGTCATCTTGATGTGGGTGGTGGTGTGTATCTCGACCTCATTCGCCGCCGAGCGATTCGTATACCCGGGCGCGATCATTCGAGCATCGGGCAAATCGAGCGCCTTCGCCTCTGTGAACTCAAGTTTCGGAGGACCGAGCACCACACAGGACTTCAAGGTTGACAAACTTGGCTCCGGAACTTTGCACCTTACCGAGAAGCGAAGCGGTGGGGTTCAACTCATGTCTGCTGAGGCTGAGAAGCCAACCCTGTACGTCCGAGGAAAGGATCTGTGCCGAAAGGCAAAATTTAGGCGACTCAAAGCTAAGGCCGGAGGACACCTTTCCTGCTCACCGAACTGGGCCGTATTCGCGGACGTCAACCCGAACGACGCATACGATGCGCAGCAACTTTTAACTCCCAACGACACCTACTATTCGCAACAATATGCCCCAGGGCTGATGCAACTGCCGACAGCATGGCAGACTACCATCGGCTCCAACACTCAAATCGTCGTGGTGATAGATACCGGAGTTGATTACACGCACCCTGACCTCGCTGCAAATATGTGGCAAAACCCCGGGGAGATCGCCGGTAATGGATTCGATGATGACGGCAACGGATATATTGATGACATCTTCGGAATCAACGCCATCAAAAATTCCGGCAATCCGATGGACGACCATGGCCACGGTACCCACGTAGCTGGGATTATCGGTGCTAAGGGAAACAACGGTCGCGGAATCGCGGGAGTCTCGTGGGAATCAAAGATTATCGGGGCGAAATTTCTTGATTCGAACGGGAGTGGTAGTACCGCAAACGCGATTAAGGCCGTCAACTATGCCACAGCGCTAAAGCGGGCGGGACGGAACGTCGTGGTTATGAATAATTCGTGGGGCGGTCCCTCATATTCTTCGGAATTAGCCGCCGCAATCGCGGACTCTAGCGCCGCTGGGATCCTGTTCGTTGCCGCGGCGGGGAACAACGCCTCGAATAACGACACGACCCCTCAATACCCAGCAAACTACACGAGCGGAAACGTCATATCGGTAGCCTCAATCGAATCAACTACAGCTCTCTCTTCTTTCTCCAACTACGGAGAGCAATTTGTACATATCGCGGCCCCCGGTGGCTCAATCGCTAGCACCATGATCAGCAACGGATACGTATACATGAGCGGAACCTCGATGGCTGCCCCACAGGTTTCAGGTGTCGCGCTCTTAGCACAAGCTCGATGCGCAGGGACGCTCTCGATGACCCTTCTGCGCAGCGCCGTGGTAAATACCGGAACCGTGCTAGCACCGCTCGCCGGAAAGGTCGCCTCCGCGTCCATGGTGAACGGCGCTGAAGCGATACGGATAGCTGCGCAGCTCTGCGCTCCAACAGCAACTCCAACCTTAACGCCAACGACAGCTCCACCGGCAACCTCGACAGCTACTCCGACCCCAGCACCGACCGCGACCGCGACACCGCTGCCGATCCTTCCAACGCCCACGCCGGGCGGCCCTCCCGCATGGTCGATCCCATGGGGAGCGACGGAGCCTCTCCGAATCTTCGTATCCTCCGCCACCTATGTCGGCAACATCGGCGGCCTCGAAGGGGCTCGACAACGGTGTCAGCAGCTCGCAGACGCCGTGCCAGCCCTTGCGGGTACCAAGTGGTTCCCCCTTATGTCAGACAGCACGTGGAACGCAGTCAACATTACCGGAGTATCGCCGTCATCCCAGCCGATCTACAATATGGACGGCACGGTGATCGCGACCTCGCGGGCCGCGCTCTGGAACGCTCAGAACACACCTCTCTCATCTGGTGTCACATGTCGCGAAGATAGCTCTCGAGCCAGCTCAAGCTCCGTCTACACCGGAACGAGCGCGTCCGGACTTGCAACCTCACACTGCTCGAATTGGCACGACAACAGCCCGTCAACTACCGCCCAACTCGGACAGACCCTCATGGCTTCATCCACGTGGATCGGCGCTTTGCCTCTCTCTTCGTGCGATGCGCTTCGACCTATCTATTGCATCGGAAACTTCCGCCCCAATACACCGACACCGACGGTAACCCCAACGGCGACAACGACACCGGTCGGACAACCGATCGTCGTGCCCCCGACACCAACACGGACAGCTACATCAACTCCGACACCAACTCGAACACCAACGATAACTCGAACCGCTTCTCCGACCGCAACGGTCACCGCAACAAGAACGGCGACACGAACGGCCACACCTACTCGCACACCAACGCGCACACCGACCCCTACCCCGACCCCACGACTCCGAATGGTCGTCAAAAGCTTCTCCGTCTCTCCATCACGCGGAATACAAGATGGCACTACACTTACCTTGAATTTCGCTGGACTCAAGGGGACTTCGAACCGAGTCACCGTAGGTATGTCCATTCATCCCCGGATACCCCCAATCCTGTGCCCAACGTATCGCTTTACGATGCCCGATACAGGATCAGCGTCCCTCACAATAAGCATGCCAAGGGAGATAGAGTACGTTAACGCGCTCTTCTTCGCATCGACGATGGAGAACTGGGGCGCCTCCCAATACGCACTAACAACAGGACCGGTATCATTTCCCCTAACACCCGCTCGCGTCTCATCGATATGCAACGTATTCAGTCGGGGCTTTCAACGATTCCAAGCCGCGGCGCGAGCCGCTGCCCGAAACCGGGGCCGTTCGCTCGGCCGTTAACCCAGGCGCAACGAAACATCGTAGCTGACTTTTAACCTCAAGTGTGGTGATATCCCCACCATGAAAAAGCTATCACTTGTAGCCTCTGTAGGTGTTATTGCGCTGATCTGCGTCCCTCTGTTTGCGGGGTGTAAAGCGCGGGAATCTTCATCCACCCCTCGGCTCGCTTTTATCACGAATGGTGTCGCTTCCTTTTGGACGATAGCGAAATATGGAGCCGAAGCCGCCGGCCAGCAACTTGGCGTCAAGGTATCGGTTCACATGCCTGCAGAAGGACTCGTTGATCAGAAACGTATCGTTGAAGACCTCATCACACGGGGAGTTGATGGAATCGCGATCAGCGTTATCGACGCGAACAACCAAGCCTCCTTTATCAACGAGAGCGCCGAGAGGACGAAGCTCATCACGCAGGACTCCGACGCTCCGTCTACGAATCGAATCGCCTACGTTGGAATGGACAACTACAAAGCGGGACGCATGCTCGGGTCGCTGATCAAGGATACCCTCCCGAACGGAGGCAAACTTGCTCTCTTCGTTGGACGGGTCGAACAGGACAATGCCCGCAAGCGGCGTCAGGGAACGATCGACGAGGTGCTCGGTCGTTCGTTCGATTCGAGTCGATACGACCCCCCAGGAACGGAACTTACCGACGGCAAATACACCTTCGTGGTAACCCTCACGGATCAATTCGACCGAGTAAAGGCGAAGGCGAACTGTGAGGACGCCATGCTCCGCTATCCCGATTTGACGGGGGTGGTTGGGCTCTTCGCCTACAACGCCCCGCTCTGCCTTGAGGCGCTCAAGCAGAATCAGAAGGTTGGCTCGATAAAGATCTTCTCTTTTGATGAAGCTGACGAGACCCTGCAAGGGATCAAAGATGGAACCGTCGCCGGGACTATCGTGCAAAATCCCTATGAGTATGGGTTTCAATCTATGAAGCTTCTCAAGGAGATCCTGACGGGGAATATGGCTGTCATTCCTCACGACAAGTTCATCGATATTCCAGCACGGAGGGTTGATAGTTCAAACGTCGATCCGTTCTGGGCGGACCTCAAGAACAAAACCGGCAAACAATGACCATGTTCCTTGAGGCAACGGGGATTTCAAAGTCGTTCGGCGCCGCAAAGGTGCTGTCGGATGTCTCCCTTTCGCTCACGCATGGTGAGGTTGTCTCCCTGATAGGTGAGAACGGCGCTGGCAAGAGCACCCTTGCGAAGATCTTGTGCGGTATCGTTTCGCCAGACACCGGGACTCTCACACTGAATGGAGAGCCGGTCGTTTTTTCTCATCCGCGCGAGGCGCTCGCCGCTCGCATCGGTATCGTGCATCAGGAGCTGAACCTCGCTGAGAATTTAACGATCGCCGAGAACTTCCTCCTCGGTCACGAGCCGACGAAGTTCGGAGCACTCGACCGAGGAAAGATGGATTCGATTACTCGGGTGGGACTCGCTCGACTCGGCCTCTCACTCGATCCCAATCGACTCGTCGCAACCCTCTCGACCGCGCAACGTCAGATGGTTGAGATCGCTCGAGCGCTCTCATTCGAGGCACGGCTCCTTATCTTCGATGAGCCAACATCGAGCTTAAGCGAAGAGGACAGCAGGACCCTTCTTCAGCTCATAAAGAAGCTGAAGGCCGAGGGCATCTCTATTCTGTATGTTTCTCACCGCCTTCCCGAGGTTCAAGATATCTCTGATCGAATCGTAGCGCTTCGTGATGGCCGAAATTCAGGCGAGGCGAGCGCGCCGAACATTAGCCGGGACGTTCTCATCACGATGATAGTTGGGCGCGAGATCTCGGATATCTATGGCCACAAAGCTCGCCAGCACGGCGCAGAGGCTTTAAGATTGGAGAACCTCCAAGCGAGCGAGCACCACACACCAACCTCGTTCGCGGTACATCGAGGCGAGATCGTAGGGATCGCGGGACTGGTAGGATCAGGACGCAGCGAGCTCTTAGAGGCTATCTTTGGGATTACCACCCCACTCACCGGTTCGCTCTTTCTCAACGGAAGCGAAATAGCGGTCAGGTCCCCTCAAGTGGCGTGGGACAACGGTCTCGCGCTCGTACCCGAGAGTCGCAAAGAGCAGGGCGTCATCCTGGAGAGCTCGATTCGCGAGAACATTACGCTATCAGACCGAAAACAAAAGAGTCCACTCTCGCTCCGTGACCTCATCGCGGAGCGATCGGCGAGCGAATCTTGTATCTCCTCGCTCCGTATCCGCTGCACGTCGGGCGAACAGCTGACGAAAAACCTCTCTGGAGGAAATCAGCAAAAGGTGGTTATCGGACGATGTCTCGCCGCTAGCCCGTCGGTACTCCTCCTCGACGAACCGACCCGTGGAGTCGACGTAGGGGCACGACGTGAGATCTATTCGATCCTTTTCCAACTCGCTGAACAAGGTATGGCGATCCTCTTTGTGTCGAGCGAATTGGAGGAGGTTCTTGGCATAGCGGATCGAGTGTTCGTGATGAGTGATGGGGAGATAAAGGGCGAACTCTCACGGGCCGAAGCGTCCGAACACGCCATCATGTGTCTCGCCTCAACTCATGAACAGGTAGCAGTATGAAAAAGAATCTCGGCCTTCTCCTCCTCCTCCTTGCGGCGTGCGCCGTGACGTACCTTCTCAACGATAGGTTCCTCGCGCCGGTAAATATCGAGAACCTCTTGCGTCGCACCGCGCTCTTCTCTCTGATCAGCATCGGCGCCGCGTTTGTTATTACCAGCGGAGGGATCGACCTCTCAATCGGCTCTATGGTGTGTCTCGTTGGGACCCTCCTTCCGTGGCTTACCACAACCCTCGGATGGTCCTGGTTTCCAGCGATGGTTGTTCTTCTTGCGGTAGCCGCGCTACTCGGCGCGTTTCATGGCCTACTGATCACGAAGCTTAACTTGCAACCCTTTATCGTCACCTTGTGTGGACTCCTCCTCTATCGGGGGATCACACGGGGACTCACCGGGGATCAAACACAGGGCTTCGGTCTTGAGTTCGAGGGCCTTCGCTCCATCGCGTTAACGAAGATATCGCTCGGTGGAATCCTCCCAGTCGCGATACCAAGCGTAGCGTTTATAACCGTTGCCGTAGCGCTCATCGCATCCTTCGCACTCAATCGCACACGGTACGGTCTCTACCTGAGGGCGCTTGGAAGGAACGAGATTGCGGCCCGCTACAGCGGTATCGACACTAATCTCATCAAACTTGCGGCCTACGTTATCTGTTCGACGCTCGCCGGCGTGAGCGGCATCCTCTTCATACTCGACGTGAACTCAGCTCAGCCATCTGACTTCGGAAACTTCTACGAACTGTACGCTATCGCAGCTGCGGTTCTCGGCGGATGCAGCCTCCGAGGTGGCGAGGCGAGCATCGCAGGGGTTATCATCGGAGCCGCCTTGATGCAGGTACTTCGTAACGCGATCGTGCTCCTCGATATTCCCACCCAATTAGAATTCGCGATCATCGGCGGTGTTATCCTGATCGGCGTAGGGGCGGAGGAGATCGTTCGGAGAACGGCTCGGCGGGTGGTGGTGTAGGGAAACACGGAACTAATTTCCGAGGCTAATCTAAAAATTTTCGATCGATACGGAGGGCCTGTGTCCTCACAGGCCGGAACCCGCAATGAAACATTCGCGCATCACCGGCCCGTCGGGAGACGGGCCCTCCGGTTCACCGCATTCCATGAAATCGCACTATCAACGCCGAATATCGATCCGGAGGGCCTGTGTCCTCACAGGCCGGAACCCGCAATCGAAACTTCCGCGCATCACCGGCCCGTCGGGAGACGGGCCCTCCGGTTCACCGCATTCCATGAAATCGCACTATCAACGCCGAATATCG
>Ga0214921_10004985_pt1 | contig 19075 bp, 16 predicted proteins | sample LL1505_MetaG_FD_177992 | JGI IMG/M metagenome (GOLD analysis project Ga0214921, IMG submission 177992) | Freshwater microbial communities from Lake Lanier, Atlanta, Georgia, United States - LL-1505 | ecosystem: Environmental > Aquatic > Freshwater > Lake | place: USA: Georgia | collected... | reverse complement strand
GAGTGCAATTACGTCATTTCCGGCTGCTAAAAGTCTTTCACATAAAAAAGAGCCGAGAAAACCGGCGCCGCCGGTTACTAAAATTCGTTTCATTAAACTGGAATAAAAATTGTTACACGAAGCCCGCCAAATGGTGAGTCAGAAAGTTTGATACGGCCGCCGTGAGAAGTGATAGCGTCCATTGCAATTGCCAATCCAAGTCCAGAGCCGCCTCCTGATGTGGATTGGGCGGCTTTTTTATCGAGGTTACGAGAATTGTCAATGCGATAAAAGGGCTTAAACACATTGTTGCGCTCATTTTTAGGAATGCCCGGACCATTATCATCAATTGAAATAATCAGGTTATTATCGGAAAGAGAAGCATTCAAACTAACCAAACTTCCGTAATTAAAAGCATTGTCGATCAAATTAACCAAAGCGCGCTTCAAGGCCAGTTTTTTTACTGGTATTTCGAGATCATCTTTGAGGTTTAAAAAGCCATCAATTCGCTTATTCATTTTGTTATAATAGTTGATGATTTTTTCCTGCAAGAATTTTTTGATCTCAATCAAATTGTTTTTTTCCTTGTCGTCAGAGCGGGCGAAATCGAGATATTCATCTACCAACTTTTCCATATCAGAAATATCATTTTTTAAATCCTCGGTTTCTGCGGATTTTGGCATCATTTCCAATTGTAATTTCATGCGAGTTAAGGGAGTTCGCAAATCGTGAGAAACGCCGGATAACATGTCTGTTCGTTGAGTAATTTGGCGCATTACGCGCTCTTTCATTTTAATAAAAGAAATTGCTAGCGAGCGGATTTCTTCTGAACCATGAGGCTTGATATTTTCTACATTTTGTCCACGTCCAAATTTTTCAGCAACGTCTCGTAATTCTCGGATTGAACGAATTTGATTGCGCAAGAAAACTATCGAAATGAAGGAGGTTATGAGTGCGGTTAAAATCATCCAAAATGTAAAAACATAAGAACTGGAACTGGTGATTTTTTTGATTGGAACATCGTAAGAAATCAAGCCTTGCTTGGTTTGAACTTTAACGATGATAAAATCATCATCTGGACTTTCAAAAATTTCGTAAGGTTTTAAGCCGTGATTATCAAGTTCTGATTTTAAGCGGTTGTAAGGATCAACCAATGGATCAATGTAATCGTAAATTTTATTCTGGCGCCAACTACTATCGCCAATTTTTTTCTTTTTTAAACGACGTCTTTCCTCGAAAGAAAAATGTAAACTCACATTTTGGGAAAAATCCTGTAAAAGACTTTCATACTCTGGTTTGTTGACTGACTTTTTGATGAAGACCATTTCTTCAACAATGTTGCGAGCCATGTGTTTACTGATTACGTCAAGATGTGTAAAATAAAAAACGTAAATCGAAACCAGTTGCACGATCAAAATCGGCACCACGATGATCAGCAAAAATCTTCCATAAAGTGAGCGGGGAATGAATTTTTTGAATCTCATCAAAGAAATAAATATTAATTTAGAAATGAAAAAATATTTTGTTTGGTAGTTCTTAAATCTCTTCTACAAATCGCAGTCATGACCAGCAAAATTTCAGCAAAAAATATCAATTTATTCTACGGCCAAAAACAAGCTTTATTTGACATTAATTTGGATTTTAAGGAACACAGTGTTACAGCTTTGATCGGGCCTTCGGGATGTGGAAAATCATCCTTCTTGCGTTGCATCAATCGTATGAATGACACTATTTTGGGTTGCAAAATCGAGGGTGAAATCACGCTCGATGGTCAAAATGTTTACAATCAAAACCTAGATTTAGTGCTACTTCGCGCTTCTGTTGGCATGGTGTTTCAAAAGCCAAATCCTTTTCCAAAATCAATTTATGAAAATGTGGCTTACGGGCCAAGAATTCACGGTCTTTTTCAAAATAAAAAACAGCTCGATGAAATTGTGGAAAGTAGTTTAACCAAAGCTGGTTTATGGAAAGAAGTTAAAGATCGTTTGAATGATCAAGCCAGCGGACTTTCGGGCGGGCAACAACAACGTTTGTGCATTGCGCGTACAATTGCAATTGAACCAGAGGTGATCTTGATGGACGAGCCTTGTTCCGCGCTTGATCCAATTGCCACCGCAAAAATTGAAGAATTAATCGATGAATTAAAAGATAATTTTACGATCATTATTGTTACACATTCAATGCAGCAAGCGGCGCGCGTTTCAAACATGACGGCGTTTTTCAACATGGGTAGAATTGTTGAATATGATACAACGGATAAAATTTTTACTAATCCGAATAATCAGCAAACGCAGGATTATATCACCGGCAGATTTGGTTAGAACCTGTTCAATCGATTTTCATTTAAATGTTTGGCTTTTCCCTCGCAGAATTAATTTTGGTTATTCTCATCGCCTTGATTTTTATCAAGCCGAAGGATTTGCCCGAAATTGCTCATTTTGTGGGGAAAATTTTTTATCGCGGAAAAAGAATGTATGGTGATTTGAAGAAGTCGTTAAAAGAAATGGAAGGCGAGTTGGGAATTGATGAATTAAAACATGAGTTAAACCGCGGAATTGCTGAAGAAAAAGCCAAGTTGGAAGAAGAAATGACTGTAATTGTTGACATGTACGGCAACGAACATCACGTGCCGAATGTAAAAAAAGTTAGGTCAGATTTAAGCGAAGAGGAAATTGAGTTGGAAATTAAAAAGCATAATGAAGAAAATTCAAAGATAACAAAGCTTGATTAATTTAAATCGAACACCAATCCAACCGTCACGCTGCGATTCACCAAATTTGTCGCCACATGTTTATCATCTTCTTCATATCTTCTTTTTTCAAAACTGTGGCGTAACTCTAAAGACATGCGATCACTAATTCGATAAACCAAGCTGCTTTTCAATTCATTATCCATACTTTCGTGATCAAGAAACCAATAGCCGCGTTGAGTTAGAGTTAGATTTTTTGTGATTTTGAAATTAGTTCGAATTGATGGAATTACATCAATTTCATGTCCATAAGTTTTTATATCGTGATAGCCGATGCTAATGTCAAACTCGAGTTTCTCTTTAAAAAACATTCGCCCTAAACCAATAGCGGTATGTAAATCATAATAAAATTTGGAAAGATCGTCATACATTGTGCGGTGAAAAAACACGCCGTAATTTTCGCTATCTTTGATTCGCGCTTTGCTGGAAAGAGAAAAATCGTAAAGCTCGGATTTTTTCACATCATAGCGTTTATTTTTTGCGCTGCCGCTATCGCTATATTTATTCTCATTTTGGAAGTTTATCTCATGAATATAATTGCTGCTTTGGTAAAGATAGCGCGCGTTTAAATCATAGCTTTTGGAATTGTAATCCGATGAATAATTGCCGCCAAAAGATAAATATTTTTTAGCGCTGCTGGTTTTATAAAGGCGTTTTGATCTAGGCGACACAACCGCTTCACGATTGGCTTCAGAGTCAACAGCAAAAACTTCTTCTGGAAATTGTAGGGAAATGAAGGAAAGGAAAAAAATAGTTAAAGCGTGGTGACGCATATAGGTTTTTGGGTTTAACACTTACTTTTAGCAAACGTGTGTGAATTATGCTAACTTCGCTTGAGGTTTTAAAATCAAGCGAAGGCTTTTATATTGCTACTTACGTGGTGCGTTTGGTGTTGGGTGTTGTTGGTTAGTATCAAGGTTATCCATTGGAGCTGCATCTTGTGGAGTGGTCGCTTGAGAAGCTTCCAAGTTTTCGCCACTTTCATCAAGAGTAACACTATTTTCGTTAATATTTTCGTTAGATAAATCTGGCAATTCTACCTCTTCTTCTTTTGCTTCAAAAAGCCAGCTTGCGTGGCTTTTAACTGAATCCGAATATTTTACGCCGGCAAAAAATGAGAAAATTAACAAAGTTAAAACTACAATTAATTCGATTGTTTTGACCATAAATTTATTTTTTTAATAAGTTGTTTTGCCTAGAACAATAAGGCTTGGTGCTGTTTAGATTTTTTATAAACCGAGGGAAAATAAATTGCACTTATTTCTAAAGCAATGAGTTTTTCCCCTAGATTCTAAATTTTTAAACCACCATCAAAATTGGATGCTCAATATAACGACGCAATGCTTTCAAAAATTCTGCACCCACAGAACCATCAACGGAGCGATGATCTGAAGATAAAGTTACATTCATCATAGAAGCAATTTTAATTTGACCATGATCAACGATTGGTTTGTCAACCGCGCGTGCAACAGCTAGAATACAGCTTTGCGGTGGATTTACAATTGCTGAAAAATTATCAATTCCAAACATTCCTAAATTAGAAATGCTAAAAGAGCCGCCTTGGAATTCTTCTGGTTGTAATTTGCCATCGCGGGCTTTTTTTGCCAATTGTTTGGTTTCAGTTGAAATTGTCTGAATAGTTTTTTGATCAGCGTTTTTGATGATTGGAGTAATCAAGCCGCCATCAATTGCCACCGCCATTGAGATGTCGATATTATTGTAAATTAAAACCGCATCATCAGTCCAAGAAGAATTAGCTTCCGGAACTTTTTTCAAAGACATTGCGACTGCTTTAATAATCAAATCATTAACTGAAATTTTGTAAGTTGGGTTGCCGTTTTCATCGTGAGGCGCAACTTCATTTAAAGCTGAACGCAACTCTTGAAGCTTGCTGATATTGAATTCACAAGAAAGATAAAAATGTGGAACTGTTTGTTTTGATTCCAAAAGTCTTTTAGCAATAACTTTACGCATGTTGTTATTTTTAACTGCGTAGGTTTCTTGCGGATTGCGGCGAACCACACCTTTGGCGGAACCGCCGCTATTGATGAATCCTAAAACATCTTCCTTGATAATTCTGCCGTGAGGGCCAGAACCATTGATTTGAGATAGTGCGACACCTTCATCTTTAGCAATTCTTTTTGCAAGCGGACTAGCTTTTACATAAGATGAAAAGCTTGCAGATGATTGATTTTGTTGAGGTGCTGGCGCATGAGCTACAGTTTTTTCTTCTTTTTTCTCTTCTGCTTTCGGAGCTGCGACCTCGTTTGAAGCAGCTTTTGAGGCATAATTTTCTAAAGATTTTTTATCTTCGCCATCTTCTAAAATTAATGCGATGCATGAATTTACAGCAACATTTTCAGTGCCTTCATTGACTAGAATTTTTCCTAAAATTCCTTCATCAACTGCTTCAACTTCCATAGTTGCTTTATCGGTTTCGATCTCGGCGATTACTTCGCCGGCTTTGATTTTATCGCCTTCTTTTTTTACCCACTTTGCAAGATTTCCCTCTTTCATTGTTGGAGAAAGAGCGGGCATGAGAATTTCAATTGGCATGTGTTAAATTTGATTTTGTTTAAGGGAATAAAAAGAAACTATTTTTTGCGATGCAAAAGTAAATTATTTTCTGGTGTCAAATGCATCACGAAGTGCTTCGCCGATAAAAACAAGCAAAGTTAAAATTGTGGTAATGGTTACGAATCCACTAATTCCAAGCCAGTAAGCGTTTAAATTGTTTTTTCCTTGAGCTAATAATTCGCCCAAAGAAGGCGATCCGATTGGTAATCCGAGGCCGAGAAAATCGAGTGACGTTAGAGTTGCAATTGAGCCGGCGAGTAAAAATGGTAAATTGGCGAGAATCACGGGCGAGGCATTTGGTAAAATATGGCGAAAAATAATTCGCGAATTACTGGCTCCTAAAGCTTTACTGGCGCGGACGAAATCAAAATTGCGTAATCTTAGAAATTCGGCACGAACATAGCCAACAAGTGACATCCAACTAAATAAAAGCATCAAGATTAAAAGTGTAAAAAAGCTGGGCGCGATTATTGAAGATAAAATTATCAGTAAAAATAAAACTGGCATGCTCGACCAGATTTCTAGGAAGCGTTGTAAAATAAGGTCGCAAAGGCCACCGAAATATCCTTGAATTGCGCCTAACAAAATTCCCAAAATTGCGCTGAAAAAAGTTAAAGTTAGCCCGAAAATTAGAGAAATTCTGATGCCGTAAATTACGCGCGCTAAAACGTCGCGACCATTATCGTCGGTGCCTAAAAGATTGACTAATGTTGGTTTGGAAGGGGCGGGAGTCTTGATGTTAAAATTGATGGTGTGGTAAGAAAATGGGATTGGAGCAAAAACCATCCAGCCGTTTTTGCTGATTAATTCTTGAACTGCTGGGTCACGAAAATCGGTTTGGGTTTCAAACTCGCCGCCAAAGTTTTTTTCAGGAATATTTTGAATTACTGGGAAATAAAATTTGCCGTTAAAGTGCGCAACCAAAGGTTTGTCATTGGCTAAAAATTCAGCAAAAATTGTGACCAAAAAAATCGTGGCTAAAATTATAAATGAAAAATAGCCGCGTCGGTTTTTTTTAAATTTCTCGGTGAATGCTTGTGACATTGGTTTTTTAGTTGATATATCGCATAATCACAATTCCAATTCCACCCGAGCTTGGTAATTTGCCTTTGCCATTGCTGCCGCCACCAACACTAATAAGGGCCGTAATGGTGGAGGATTCAGTATCTTTGAAGCTAGATTCAAAGATACTTTCCAACCAAAGTGCATTGTTGGTTATAACTGCAATCGCAGAAGCTTTAGCTAGGTTTTGAACAACAGCGATTTTGGATTTTTTTACCAAACCAGTAGTCTCCATCAATCCAGCAATTATGATGCCAATGATCACTATTACTGCGGAAAGATCGATTAAAGTGAAAGCTTTAGAAGAATGCCATGTCATATAAGAAAGACATTATTTTTTTGGTGAATAGATTAGTGGGTTGTAAGATAAAAATGAAAAAGATCGGGGCGGGAGTTGAGTTTTTTAGCAATTTTAAATATTGGCTTTTACGCTTTTTCAATTTTGAAGCATGTGCGCAAAAAAGGATTCAAATTTCTTTGAATCCTTTTTTTGTGTTAGCCTATTTCTGAATTTTTCTCTTCTTTGGCTTCGATTGCAGCTACTTCTTCAGCGCGCTTTTCGAGATTAGCGATCTTGCGATATTTGCTGGCCATCAAGCCTGTACCCGCAGGAATCAAGCGACCTACGATGATATTTTCTTTCAAGCCTTTCAAGTTATCAAATTTACCTTGAACCGCAGAATCAGTAAGTACGCGAGTTGTTTCTTGGAATGATGCGGCAGAAATAAATGATTTGGTTTGAAGCGACGCTTTAGTGATACCAAGTAACACTGGCGAAGATTCAGCGGGTTTCATTTTTTGTGCGATCATTTTGGTATTGATTTCTTCGAACACATCGCGGTCGATATATTCGCCAGCAAGAAGAGTTGTGTCACCTGATTTAGTGACTTCAACACGTTTCAACATCATGTTAAGAATAACTTCGATGTGCTTGTCGTCGATTTTTACACCTTGCATGCGATAAACTTTTTGCACTTCATTCACCATGTAATTGGTGAAAGCTTGCATGCCCAGAATGCGTAGGATGTCGTGCGGAACTGGATTTCCATCAACTAACACGTCGCCTCTTTTAACCAAATCACCTTCGCCAACGAATAAGTGTTTGGTTTTAGCAATGCTATATTCAACTGGTTCTTTAGAAGCATCTTCTGGTCTAACCATGATGCGGCGTTTAGTTTTGTAATCTTTGCCGAATTCAACGCGACCGTCAACGTCACTCATTACTGAAGCGTTTTTCGGTTTACGGGCTTCAAACAATTCAGCTACGCGTGGAAGACCGCCAGTGATATCACGAGTTTTAGAGGATTCTTTTGGAATTCTGGCAATAACGTCGCCAGCTTTAACTTCGTCACCGTTAGAAACGCCGATTACGGTGTGAATTGACAAAGGATATTCTTTCAAAGCGGTATCTTTACCAACCATGATTGAAAGTCTTGGTTTCAATTCTTGTTTACTATATTGCTTCCAATCCATAACGATCTTGGTTGAAACACCTGTTGATTCTTCAATTTTTTCACGAAGAGAAACATTTTCAGTTAGATCATTATATTTGATCGAACCGTCAGCTTCAGCTACAACTGGAATGTTGTAAGGATCCCATTCTGCCAAGTGATCGCCTTTTTTGATGTCAGAGCCATCTTTATGAGTGATGATTGCACCATAAGGTAATTTATAGCTGTGAATTTCTTTTTGATCTTTATCGAGTAAAGTGATTTCAGAATTTCTGCTAACTACAACAATTCTACCGTCGCGGTCAATTAGAGTTCCTTTATCAAGGATTCTGATTTTACCATCAGAGATTGCTGAGATTGAAGATTGATCAGTGCCACGTTGAGCCGCACCACCAATGTGGAACGTTCTCATTGTAAGCTGAGTTCCTGGTTCACCGATTGATTGCGCTGCAACCACACCGATTGCTTCGCCGATACTAACGATGTTACCTGTTGCCAAGTCACGTCCGTAGCATTTGATGCAAACGCCATCTTTGGTTTGGCAAGTTAGAACTGAACGAGATTTAAGAGTTTTAACCCCAGATTTTTCGATCGCGTCAGATAAAGCTTCATCAATCATTGTGCCAGCGCGGACAATAACTTTTTTGCCATCAAGAGATTTGACATCTTCAAGAGGAACGCGACCCAAAGCTTGTTCAGAAAGAGCGGCGATTACGCGACCATCATCAATGATAGATTCAAGGATAATACCTTCTTTGGTTCCGCAATCTTCTTCGATAACGATGCAATCTTGAGAAACGTCAACCAATCTTCTGGTTAAGTAACCAGAGTTTGCTGTTTTTAAAGCTGTATCGGCCAAACCTTTACGAGCACCATGAGCTGAAATAAAATATTCTAATACACTCAAACCTTCTTTAAAGTTTGAAGTGATTGGAGTTTCAATAATTTCACCCGATGGTTTTGCCATCAAACCACGCATACCTGCAACCTGCTTGATTTGGTTTTCAGAACCTCTCGCACCAGAATCAGCCATCATGAATATAGAGTTGGCAGTAACTGGAGTTGTGAAAGTTGAAATTGCACTCATCATTTCTTTTGAAATTTTGCCAGTACAGCTGGTCCATTCATCAACTACTTTGTTGTAACGCTCACCCGCAGTAATCAAACCTTCGCGATATTGTTTTTCGAGTTTTTTAACTCTATCGAAAGATTCGGTGATATGTTTTTGTTTGCCTTCTGGGATAATCATATCGTCTTTACCGATTGAAATACCAGCGTAGCAGGCGTTTTTAAAGCCTAAAGTCATGATACGATCGCAGAACATAACTGTCTCTTTTTGGCCACAGTTACGATAAACGGTGTCGATAAGATTGGTTACGGCTTTTTTAGTCATTGCTTTGTTAACAATCTCGAAATCACCTTTCATGGCATTTGGCAAGATGTTGTAAAGAGCAACGCGTCCCGGAGTTGTTTCGACTTTTTTGAAAGATCTTTCGCCGTCAGCATCTTTTATTGTGAAGCGATAAAGAATTTTATCGTGAAGAGCGATGGCTTTTGCATTTAATGCATGACCAAGTTCATAATCATCAGCTACAGGGCGAGCTTTGGCTTCTGGATAGTCTTTATTTTCCATGGTCATGTAGTAAAGACCAAGAATGATATCTTGAGATGGAACGATAATTGGTTTACCGTTTGCAGGGCTCAAAATGTTGTTGGTGGACATCATCAAAGCACGGGTTTCAACTTGCGCTTCGATTGACAGGGGCAAGTGAACAGCCATTTGGTCGCCGTCAAAGTCAGCGTTGAAAGCGGCGCATACTAGCGGATGAAGTTGAATTGCTTTACCTTCAGTTAGAACTGGTTCAAATGCTTGAATACCAAGTCTGTGTAGAGTTGGAGCGCGGTTTAGAAGAACTGGATGTTCTTTAATAACTTCGTCTAAAATATCCCAAACTTCAGATCTTTCAGCTTCGACCATTTTTTTAGAAACTTTGATCGATGGTGATTTTCCGTAAAGTTCAAGTTTTGAATAGATGAATGGTTTGAATAATTCCAAAGCCATTTTTTTCGGAAGACCACATTGATGTAATTTTAATTCCGGACCAACCACGATTACTGAACGTCCAGAATAATCTACACGTTTACCTAACAAGTTTTGACGGAAACGACCTTGTTTACCTTTAAGCATATCGCTCAAAGATTTGAATGGTTTTTTATTGGAATTTTTAACTACGGCGCCAGAACGACCATTGTCTAAAAGAGCATCAACCGACTCTTGTAACATGCGCTTTTCGTTTTTGATGATGATTTCAGGCGCGCCCAATTCCATTAATCTTTTTAAACGGTTGTTACGGTTGATTACGCGACGATATAATTCGTTTAAATCCGAAGTCGCAAAACGTCCGCCATCAAGCATAACTAGTGGGCGAATATCAGGTGGAATAACCGGGAGAACATTCATCACCATATATTCTGGCTTGTTGTCAGAATCGATGAATTGTTCAATTAGCTTTAATCTTTTGATCGCTTTTTCGCGCTTTAATTCAGAAGTTTGAGTTGCTAAATCTTCGCGAAGTTCTTTTTGTAATTTTTTAAGATCAAGTTTGTGAAGAAGTTTTTGAACTGCTTCAGCTCCCATTTCAGCTACGAAACTGCCGTAGCCATGTTCATTTTGTAATCTGTCATATTCATCTTCGCCTAAAATTTCACCTTCTTTAAGTGGCGACATTAGACCATCAGTAACGAGGTAAGCTTCGAAGTAGATAACTTTTTCAATAGCTTTAAGAGTTGTACCAAGAATTGTTGAAATGCGCGAAGGAAGTGATTTTAAAAACCAAATGTGAGTGATTGGCGCGGCAAGTTCGATGTGACCCATTCTTTCGCGACGAACTTTAGAAGAAGTGACTTCCACGCCGCATTTTTCACAGACGATTCCTTTATATTTGATGCGCTTATATTTGCCGCAAAGACACTCATAATCTTTAATTGGACCAAAGATTCTAGCGCAGAAAAGACCATCTCTTTCTGGCTTAAAAGTTCTATAGTTGATGGTTTCTGGTTTAGTAACTTCGCCGAAAGACCATGATCTGATTTTGTCAGGATTGGCGATGGAAATTTTGATGGCGTTAAAGTCTAAAAGATCAACTGCGCTGTTGGAAGTTAGACTTAAAAGACCGTGTGATGAAGTTCCTGCTAGTGACATGATTTTTTGATTTTTATTACTTAAACTCAAGCTTTGCTTGAATTTAAAAAATTTGAGTTGCTACGCGTGAAGTAAATTCATGCATTCGCAACAATTTATAAAAATTTATTTTTCTTATAATTTTAGTCGTCATCTCCGAAAATCTGGAGATGACGACGAATGTTTTTATTTTTCTACTAATTCAATATTTAGACCTAGAGAACGAACCTCTTTGATCATAACGTTGAACGATTCAGGAATACCGCAATTAAAGTTTTGATTTCCTTGAATGATCGATTCGTAAATTTTAATTCTACCAACCACGTCATCTGATTTAACGGTTAACATTTCTTGGAGAGAATATGCAGCGCCGTAGGCTTGAAGAGCCCAACATTCCATTTCTCCAAAACGCTGACCACCAAAGTGCGATTTACCGCCCAAAGGTTGTTGTGTAATCAAGCTGTATGGTCCGATTGAGCGAGCGTGAATCTTATCATCAACCAAGTGATGCAGTTTCAACATGTAAATATACCCAACAGTAACTTTACGATCGAATTTTTCGCCAGTTTTGCCGTCTGAAAGTTCGATTTGACCAGATCTGTCGATGCCAGCGATTTCTAGCAAGTTTGAAATGTAAGCTTCTTTTGCACCTTCAAAAATTCCGGTGGCAAAATGCACGCCATCTTTAAGTTTGGAGCCAAAAAGAACCAATTCATCATCAGACATTGCTTTGATTTTAACGCCTTCTTCAGCTGAAGAATAAACTTGCAAGATTTTGTCGCGAAGTTCTTTGATGAAGTCAGCTTTTTTAGCTGAAACTTGATCTAAAATTTTCCCGATTTGTCTGCCCAATTCTTTCGAAGCTAAACCTAAGTGAGTTTCAAGAATTTGTCCGATGTTCATACGAGAAGGTACGCCCAAAGGATTCAAAACGATATCAACTGGTTCGCCACTATTTGAATATGGCATGTCTTCGATTGGAGCAATTTTAGAAACCACACCTTTGTTACCGTGACGTCCCGCCATTTTATCGCCTGGTTGTAGACGATATTTGGTAGCAACATAAACCTTTACGATTTTAAGAACGCCTTGACCTAATTCATCGCCAGCTTTGATGCGGGCAACTTTGTCGGTAAATTCTTTTTCGATATCGGCAATTTGTCTAGTGTGAGCTTTGATAAGTTTCTCAGCCTGATCCATTGTTTCGGCGTCATCAACGACGATTTTTACTAAAAGATTTTTAGATAAAGTTTCAAGTTCAGCAGCTTCAAGGGCTTCTTTAGCTTTTAACTTATCAATTGCTGTAATTAATTTTTTTCCGTCAAAAAGTTTGATCAAAGCTTCTTTGGCAGAACTTTCCAAGAAAGATACTTTTAAGTTTTTACGCTTAGATAATTCTTCGATTTCCTGCATTTCAATGTAGATAGAACGCTCGTCTTTCTCGATACCTTTGCGAGAGAAAACTTTTACATCTACAACAGTTCCGCTAACGCCAGTTGAGGCATATAAAGAAGAATCTTTTACGTCAGAAGCTTTTTCACCGAAAATTACCTTCAATAATTTTTCTTCTGGAGTTACAGGAGATTCGCTTTTTGGAGTGGTTTTACCAACCAATAAGTCACCTGGTTGAACGTCAGCACCAACGTGAATAATGCCTTCTTCATCAAGTTTGCCTAATATTTCTTCGCTTACATTTGGAATGTCGCGAGTGATCTCTTCGGGCCCCAAACGAGTATCGCGGGCAACAACTTCAAGTTCTTCAATGTGAATTGAAGTAAAAGTGTCGTCAGCTAATAATTTTTCAGAAATAATGATCGAGTCTTCAAAGTTGTAACCGTTCCAAGGCATGAAGGCAACGCGAACGTTTTTACCTAATGCGATTTCACCGTTAGAAATTGAGTGACCGTCAGAAATAATTTGTCCTGCTGTAACTTTTTGACCGATTTCAACAGTTGGTCTTTGGTTAACGCAAGTATCTTGGTTGGTTCTAACATATTTCGATAAATTATGAACGTCGATATGTGGCATGCCATCTTCCATTGATTCAACAACGATTTTTGAAGAATCAACGAATTTTACGATACCAGTTTTTTTGGCGCGGATTGCAGCACCTGAGTCGGCAGCGATGACTGACTCCATACCAGTTCCAACAAGTGGAGCATCTGGGCGAAGTAGAGGAACCGCTTGGCGTTGCATGTTCGAACCCATCAAAGCACGGTTCGCGTCATCATTCTCAAGGAAGGGAATTAATGTAGTTGCAATTGAAACGATTTGCTTGGTTGAAACGTCTATAAAGTCGATTTTATCTGGAGTCATCATCACAAATTCACCGTTTTTACGGCAACTAACTAAATCAGATTTGATTTGACCTTTATCATCAATATCGATGGTTGAAGGTGCGATCGTGAAGTCAACTTCTTCCATTGCAGAAAGATATTTAACTTCAGAAGTGATTTTTCCGTTAGTTACTTTGCGGTAAGGAGTTTCAATAAAGCCGTAATTGTTAACTCTAGCGTAAGTAGCAAGTGAGTTAATCAAGCCAATATTCGGCCCCTCTGGAGTTTCAATCGGGCAGATGCGACCATAATGCGTTGGATGTACGTCACGAACTTCAAATCCAGCTCTTTCGCGAGTCAAGCCGCCTGGTCCTAAAGCCGAAAGACGACGCTTGTGCGTGATATCAGCAAGAGGATTAGTTTGATCCATGAATTGCGAAAGTTGAGAAGTCGCGAAGAAATCTTTAACCGCAGTAATCAATGGCTTAGAGTTAATCAAGCTTTGAGGCATGATGGTGTCAACTTCAACCGAGTTCATTTTTTCAATAATTGATTTCTCGATTCTTGACATACCGATACGAAGCTGATTTTCAATCAACTCACCAACGGCACGAACGCGACGGTTAGCTAAGTTGTCGATATCATCAGTTTTTAGATCGTTATGCTTAATTAAGCTTAGGATTTTTATGGTCTGTTCAATATCGCTGTGAGTTAGAAATAAAGTATCTTTTCCGATATTTAAGCCTAAGCGATGGTTCATTTTCATTCTGCCGACATCTGACAAATTGTAACGCGCATCAGAGAAGAATAGGTTTTCGAAATAGTTTTTCGCAACTTCTAGAGATGACGGAGCTTCGCCAAGTCTGATTGCTTTGTAGATATCGGAAAGAGCATCTTTTTGATTTTGGTTTTTATCAACCAACATCGTGTTATAAAGGTATGGCCCGATGTCTGATTTGCTTGGGTTGATGATTGCGATAGTCTTGAAATTTAATTTTTGTAAAATTTCTAAGCTTTCTGCGGTAACAATCGAACCAGCTTCTAGTAATAATTCTCCAGTATCAGATTCAACCAAATCTTGCGCAACTACGTAGCCAAGCAACACCTCATCAGTAAGAAGATAATGTTGGAAATTTTCAGCTTGTAATTTTTCAATTGTCTTGCGGTTTAATTTAGTTCCTTCTTTAACTCTTAATTCGCCAGTTTCAGCGCAAATTAAATCATGAGGAACTTTTTTGCCAGCAAAGGCTTCGGCATCAAATTTTAAGGCCCAACCTTTTTTAGTAAGAACAGCATCAACTGCGCCATAGAAGGTGCGGATGATGGTTTCTGGACTCATATCGATTGCGCGAAGCAATGAAGAGGCGGGAATTTTTCTTTTTTTATCAACCCGGAAATAAAGAATATCTTTGCTATCAAATTCAAAATCTAACCATGATCCGATATGCGGAATGATTTTAGCTGTATAAGATTTTGAGCCAGAAAGCTTTACATTTTCGCTGTCAAAAAATACACCCGGAGCGCGACGCATTTGGGAAACGATAACACGTTCAGCGCCATTAACGATGAAGCTTCCAGTGTCGGTCATTAAAGGAATGTCACAAAGGTAAACTTCTTGCTCCTTGATTGAGCGAATTTCTTTGATTTCGCTACCTTCTTCTTGGTGCCACAAAATCAAGCGCAATTGAGCGCGAAGTGGAGCCGAGAAAGTTCTGCCAGCAGAAAGGCATTCATAAGCTTCATATTTTGATTCACCCAAAGTGTAGCCAACGAACTCAATAGTTACGCGACCAGCAGAATCTGAAAGTGGGAAGAATGAATTGAAAACTGATTGAATACCGACATTTTCACGCTTATCTGAAGCGATGTAAGCCTGCAGGAATTTTTCGTAGGAATCTTTTTGTAGAGCGATCAGATGAGGAATTGCCTCTCTGTCTTTATTATTGCTGAAACTTTTTCTTAGGAGAGCTTGGTCAAAATTGCGAGCCTGAATCACCTTTACCTCTTTGTTCTGTTTAAGACGGGACGAAAATGTGAAGCGTTTTTTTAAAAAGTACTAAAACGCCAAAAGCCAACTCAATCGACTAGGATTGAGTTGGCCTGAAAAGTAAAATTAATTACTTCAATTCTACTTTAGCGCCAGCAGCTTCAAGTTTTTTCTTAAGTTCTTCTGCTTCTGCAGTAGGAACATCAGATTTAACTGTTTTAGGAGCAGCTTCAACAAGATCTTTAGCTTCTTTTAAGCCTAGACCAGTGATTGCTCTGACTTCTTTAATTACGTTGATTTTGTTATCACCAGCAGCAATTAAAACAACTTCGAATTTATCTTTAACTTCAGCAACTGCAGCAGAAGCGGCAGGAGCAGCAGATGCGAAGGATGCAGCAGAAACGCCCCATTTTTCTTCTAATTTTTTACTTAGATCAGCAAGTTCTAAAACTGTAAGAGCTGATAAGGTTTCTGATAGTTGTTCAAGATTAGCGGACATTTTTTACCTGTTAGTTGACGTTATTAATATTAAAAATTGGGAAACTACTGCTTCAAAGTTGCCAATCCTTTTTCAGGAGCAGTAAGAATCCTGACAAAATGAGATTGAGCGCCCTTGAGTACACCAATGAATGAAGCACGAACTTCGTCCAAAGAACCTAATTTAGCCATTTCTCTAATGGCAGTTTCGGTAACTAGTGACTTATTGAAATAGCCGATTTTGATTTTCAAAACTTCAGCTTTTTTAGACACGTCAGACAAGATTTTGGACAAAGCCACAACATCTTGTGAATAAAGAACGGCTGTTGGGCCATTCAAGTGGGGTGTCAAAATTTCCAAATCGGTTCCTTTGATAGCAACTTTCACTAAAGTGTTTTTTGCAATTTTCATGCTGCAGCCCTTGGCTTTAACTGCAACACGCATATCGTAAAGTTGTTTATCGCTCATTCCGCGATAGTGAACAACAGATACGAAAGCGCTGTTTGTTAGGTTTTCTTTCAGTGAAGAAACCAAGTCTGATTTTTGATTCTTATTCATTTTCTTCGTTAGGAAATTATTTTACAGAGAATCGATGGCGACCTGTACAGATGGCCCCATAGTAGTATTAAGATAAAATTCTTTGATGAATTTTCCTTTAGAACTTTCTGGCTTAGAATCTTTTAGTGCTTTTATGATTGCTTTTGCATTTTCAAGCAAAGCGTTAGCATCAAAATCAACTTTACCAACTAGACAGTGAACTGTCCCAGCCTTGTCATTCTTGAAATCGATTTTCCCTTTCAAAGCATCTGAAACGGCTTTTTTGATATCAGTTGTAACAGTACCATTTTTTGGGCTTGGCATTAAACCGCGTGGCCCAAGTTTTCTAGCAATTTTGCTGATTTTTTGCATTACATCTGGAGTTGCAACGCAGCAGTCAAAAGCTACGAAACCATCCTCGATTTTTGCAACTATATCTTCAAGACCAGCCATGATAGCACCAGCTTCAAGAGCAATTTTCTGTTGATCTTCATTAGCAGTTAAAACGATAACTCTAACTTTTTTACCAGAACCATTAGGTAACAAAACCGAGCCTTTTACAGTTTGATCAGATTGTTTTGCATCAATTCCAAGATTTGCTGCAATATCGACTGATTCAACGAATTTACGTTTTCCAGCAGTTAATTCCTGAAGTTTTTTTATTGCTTCTTCAAGATTTGCAGCAGTAAGTTTTTCAACTACTTGAGCGGTTTTTTTAGTTTGTTTAATTTTTTGTGCTTTTGCCATATTATTCTACTACCTCTAATCCCATTGAAGTGGCCGAGCCTTTAACCATTTGTACGCAAGCTTCGATATCAGAAGAATTCATATCAACCATTTTTTTCTTGGCGACGTTTCTGATTTGTTCCATAGTGATTTTACCAGCACTGTCCTTTCCGGGAGCTGATGAGCCTTTAGCTAATTTAATTTCTTTCATGATCAAGAAAGAAACCGGAGGACTCTTAGTTGTGAAAGTGAAAGATTTGTCTTTATAAGCAATAATCGTAACTGGAATTGGAGTTCCTAAGTCATAATCAAATTTCAAAGCATTGAATTGCTTACAAAATTCCATAATGTTTAAACCTTTTTGACCCAGTGCTGGCCCAATTGGGGGAGCTGGATTAGCTTTTCCTGATGGTACCTGCAATTTAATGAGGCCCAAAATTTCTTTTGATTTTGACATAATTTATATTCTAGATGAATAGGCTTAGAGCCTTGATTTTGTTGACTTCTCGGGGGAAGTGAAGCTGCCATCCCTTTTGTAAGGCGCGGCAATCTATTTTTCCAAAAGTAAGTTGCAACAGATTTTTTTAAGTTTTTTAAGAAACTTTTTCTACTTGGTTAATATCTAGTTCGACTGAAGTTGCGCGACCAAAGATTAAAACCGAAATTTTAACTTTTTGTTTTTCAGCATCAAAATCTTCTACAACACCAGAGAAAGATTCGAATGGACCTTCAATCACGTTTAAGGTTTCACCGATTTCGAAAATAACATTTTTGCTATCAGAAGCCTGTTCTGAAGAAAGGCTTAGAATTTCCTGCATTTTATTTTCCGCAACTGGTTGAGGAGTATTTTTGCCACCTAAAAATCCCATAACTTTCGGGATTGAATTAATTAAGTTATAAGCTTCGCCGCCTAAATTGGCGTTGATAAAGACGTAGCCTGGAAATAATTTTTGTAACTCCTGAACTTTTTGTCCTTTCTTGATTTTTACGATTGGTTTTGTCGGTACCAAAACTTCGGCAATATATTTGCTGGCAGTGCCACGAAGAATTAATGATTTAATGTCTGAAGCCACTTTGTTTTCTTGGCCAGCCATCACATTAAGAATGTACCATTTATTGCTGTTTTCCATGATTTTTAAGAAATTTATAAACCGAAAATAATTCCGATAATTTTAGAAATAAGAAAATCGGCGAACAAAATTGCCAAAGAAACAACCGCGATGGTTACAAGAATCGTAACGGTTGTGACGTAAGTTTCCTTTTTTGATGGGAAATGAAGTTTTTTTAATTCTTCAATTACGCCCCGAAAAAAATTTAGCATTTAATTAATATAAAATTTGCATGGGTTTAAAACCCGAAAAAATTTGGCAGGAGCGAGAGGAATCGAACCCCCAACCAACGGTTTTGGAGGCTTGAAACGACGGCTTTTTGCCGGCAAAACGATTAATAATCGTTTTGAGTTTCGAGCGGGCATTTCGACTATGTCGAAATCCCAGAGGTTCTTTTTCAAGATCCTGTATTAAATTTTGGCAGGAGCGAGAGGAATCGAACCCCCAACCAACGGTTTTGGAGACCGCTACTCTACCAGTTGAGCTACGCTCCTATAAACTATTTATAATCTTTTGTAACTAATGCATTTCGCTTAATTAAAAAAGATTATAAATAGGCTTTAGGTCTATTTAATTTTGCGAAGTGATGAATCCTCCGTATCTCTGAAAACCAGCTTCAAAGCACACAGGATCAGCTTGATCAATACCTTTTACATTTGCCCTGCAATAAACCAAACCTCTATCAGAATCGTTTAACCAGACATCTTTGTGGTCGGTGACGAAGCTATTATCGGCGGCGCAATTATTTAAAGATAAAAGCATTAAAAAGAGCAAAGTTTTGTTTTGGGTTTTCATGGTGTTGATTTTTTGTGGTGCGATTTAAGCGGCTGGTTTAAGGCCGCTTAAAGGATATTTTTGTTATTTTATAATCTTAGCAACAACTCCAGCTCCAACAGTTCTACCACCTTCACGGATGGCAAAACGCAAGCCTTCTTCCATTGCGATTGGGTTGATTAATTCAACG
>Ga0214921_10004983_pt1 | contig 19085 bp, 17 predicted proteins | sample LL1505_MetaG_FD_177992 | JGI IMG/M metagenome (GOLD analysis project Ga0214921, IMG submission 177992) | Freshwater microbial communities from Lake Lanier, Atlanta, Georgia, United States - LL-1505 | ecosystem: Environmental > Aquatic > Freshwater > Lake | place: USA: Georgia | collected... | reverse complement strand
TGCCACCCAATGTTGGGTCCAGAAATAAACTTACTACGTCATCACTAGCAGATGCGTTGAATTGATATTTTAACACAACAAGGTATGTAGTACTAAAAGAACGAACAGTTGCATCATACACAGCAGTAGCACCTGCTTTGCTTAATCCCAAAACATAACCCGATCCACTACTTTTAGCATACAATCGAACATTGTATGCGGTCCCTGTCATAATACAGAAAAAGTAATCGCCCGTTCCAGCAGCCGAAACATTAATTAAAGCAGAAACATAAACTGATCCAGATGTTTGGGATGTAAAACCCTTGTAACAATCTTCTCCAGTGTTTGCCATAGGTAGGGCTAAGCCTACATTAGAACGAGGTGAGCCAGTGTATGACAATCCAGTTCCAGAAGCTGCTGTGGTAAGGTTATTTGTTCCCGTTCCAGAGTTGGCAGTGTAACCATTGGTTACCACCATGCCCGTACTAGCTGTATAGCTAAAATCCTCAGTAACCAATAGCTGTGCATTAGTTAATGAAGGTAGTAAGAACAATGCAAGTAAACCGCCGATAAGTAATCGGCTAAATCTAAGCTTGTACAATGTTTGTTGAACTGATGAATCACTCATCAGCACAATCATCGAAAGCGTATGCCAGCGCTTAAAAAAAGAATGAGCCATGGGCTTACCTTTTGAACTCATGCTCTTACTTTCACAAGTCACATTTGTTGTTAATTTTTGAATCATTTTAATTGAATAATTTGTTTGTAATTTGAGAACAATAGTAACCTTATCTATTAATTTGATTGTTTTTGCTAGGTAAATTTTATGTTAATAAAACAACTCGTTTTTGTAGGTTTGGTAACATTATCATAACATTGTTTGTTCAACTTTGTTATTTAACGAACCAACCCTAAATATAAAACAGAAAAGCGCCGTAAAGCGCTTTTCTATTTTAAAAATTAAGACAAGGATAAAAATTATTCTACCACAATTTTCTTGGTTGTCAAGTTACCGTCAACCATAAACTTTACCAAATAAATGGCTGGTGTAATGTCTAAGTTTTCATCAATAGTATAAAAACCTGAAGCATGGCTGTAACTTGTTTTATCAAATATTACTTTACCGTCCAAACCAATTATTTGCATCTGCATTGATTGTGCATTTTCAGATAAGTAGTATTTCAAATCCGAAATATGTTGAACAACAGTTGGAAATAAGTTGATGTCTTTTGATTCTGACGTTGATTTTACATTCAATACCAAACCTCCATTTTCTTGAAAGCGACTTACAAATTCTTGGTAATATACATTTGCAACTGTTGCATCGTGCACTGCAAGGCTGTTCTCATCATTTAATGTGTTTGCGTTTGTACTCCAATTGTGAGAGCCTGTCCATAAAATTGGATCAGAATTCAATAAGGTATTATCAATAATGCAATATTTGTGGTGCATAATAATGCTTGTATCTTGTTTCTGAAGCAAGTTTGTCGATGTCATTGCTGCAAGCATGGTATTCCATTGTGTTGATGAAGCGCTATTATCAACCAAACCTTTCATAATGAAATTAGGAATCGTGTTAATCTTATTAACCATTGCAGTAGCTAAATCAATACGTGTGTTGAGCATCGTAGCAAAATACATTTCTTTGTTTGCCGAATTAATCGTTTTTAAAAGTTGTGCATTGGTTTCGTCACTCGGGCTAAAATACGACTCAATGCGTGTGTTATTTGGGCCAATTCTAAATTCGTGCGGTGTATTGTCTGTTTTAAACTGTCCAAATTTTGAGTTTACTAAATTAGGAGTAGCACTTGTATCTCCCCACATTTCTTCAAACTCTAATGTATAAGCTTTTGCCAAAGATTGGTCTTGTATGATAATTACATTGTTATTGTCACGGTTTATTTGGCGGTCAGTCCAATTAGTAGCCCCAGTCCAAACTATTGGTTTATTAGGATTGCTATCAAAGGCATCAATAATTACAAATTTATTGTGCATAATATTGTATTGAGATGTAGTTGGACTTTGAATTTTTGGAATATTACTTGACAATTGTGTTACTCCTGAATTTGTAGGTGCCAATGAGCCATCAGAAATAAAACGAACCTTTACACCTCTTGTTTTGGCTGCATTGATGGCTGTAGAAATATTACTGATATTGGTATTATTGAAATCATAGATAGTCAAATCTAAAGTATGATTTGCCCTATTGATATATGCTATTAAAGTATCGTCAATGGCATAATACAATTGCTGCGCTTGCTGCGTTGTAGCCACACTATTATTTACAGTACTATTAAAATAAACTTTAATATTTCCGCTCGAAAGCGATTTAGTGGCAAAGGGACGAATGGAAGAATAAGCAGTGTCTCCGTTAGCAGCCAGTGAAAAAGCTTGGCAATAATAAATTGTTCCTGGGGTTAAATTATTAAGGGTAATAGTGTGATTAGTATCCAGCACATTTATAAAATTACTCGTATTACTCAGTGCATTGGTAGTTCCATACTTCACAAAAGTATTTCCTGGGGCATCTGTTTTCCAATTCAAACTAAAACCAGTTGTAGTAATGTTTGATGTTTGCAAAGTGCTTGTTACATGTATGCTTCCCAAACTAACAATATCTGTTGCATACCTTATTAGTAATTGATATGTACCTGCATATTCCGATACTATACCAATAATGTTGCAAGGACCTGTTGGTAAAATTTCTCCAATTAATGGCGAAGGATTTGAAGGTGTGGAATTTCTTACATAAATAATACTTGATTCGCCATTAAAACTAAATGGATAGGTTGTACCGCCACTTATACTTGTACCGCCATCCGTAAAAACTACGTTATTTAGTTGCACCAATTGTCCTTCTAGTGGTTCGTCCATTTGTATAGGTGTAATTATTTGTGGTGCAGGCAATGCATTTCCTGAATTCAACAATGTTACGCTTATAACAGGATTTATTTCTAACAATGTTTGATAGTCAACAGTGGTGCCTGTAATTTCTAAACTATCGCCAGGACCATAACTGCTTACTGAACTTGAATATGCTGCAATGCCACCTGTAGCATCTTGCAAATACCTTATGTTGTTTCCTAATTCCGCTCCGTTTGTCACTAAACCTCTAAAGGTTACGGTGCTGCCTATTGCTGCTTGTCTTACTGCGCTTATAGGCATAATAACCGCATTAGCAATACTACTAATGGCCAAAGCAAGTATAAAGTAAAATTGTTTCATTTAATGTATTTATTTTTCGGAGCAAATCTATGCTAATGTTGATTGGTAAATTCCTTAATTTTTAATTTAACCTAAAAATAATGTTATCTATTTGTAAGGCTAGGAAATAAATTTTTTAAAATAAATCTTGGTTCAATAGAATTTTAAAAAAGCTTTCATTTTTGTTTCATACTTTTTAAGCGTTATATGAACTAAGTTTTTAAAACTAAAAATAGAAAAATTATAATCATTTATCTGAAAGTATATATTTTTTTTACAATTGCTAACAAAGTAAATAATATGCCTGTTATTAAGGATAACTGCGATAAGATTCAACTTCAGAATTGTTAATTTAATAAATAATACAATTTAATTAAAATAGTTATCAAAATTACACATGTGAATAGTAAACATTAAAGTGGTTTATTTTTAACAAGTAGAATTATGTTTTTCTATCCGCAAAAGGTTAAGTTTTTTAAGCCCGAAAATTAAAATCATTTAAATTACATTTACAATATTTTAAACTAGCATTGACATCTGTTTATTTTTTTATGCGATTTATAATTTTTAGTCAATTTCTTTCCTTATGCATCTTATCTTCAGCTATTCTAATTTCATTTGGCTTTATTTTAAGGTTATTTATATCACATAACCATAAAAATGACTCTCTTTTTTTTGAAAATTTACTAAAGAATCTTGTTTTTGGATTGATAGCTATAGTGCTAGTAGTATCAATTTTTAAAACTCACGGTGTTACAATAAATATTGGAATAATACTTTTAGGACTTTCAATTTTTAAAATTCAAAAAATAAAAATTGTATGGCCCACAATAAAAATGGAAGTTTTAAGAAATTTGATTAGGCAAATCCTGATTGCAATTATTTGTATTTCTCCATTCTATTTGCAAGAGTTTTATTATTTTACAAATGAAAGTGCTACATGTTTCAAAATTCCTTTTTTTGACTACGTTTACTATGCAGACATAAGTAGTTCTTTGATGAGATTTGGAAATGAAAATAAAGAAATGCTTAAAAACTTTATGTTTCCAGAGATGTTTGAAGGTGTATCTCCTTATCATTATTTTGAGTTATGGCTTACCGGATTTTTCTCGACTCTGTATAATATTAGCTCACTAAAAATTATATTATTAGTTACTTACCCAATTCTAAAAGGAACATTTTTGCTTGCCATATTTTCAGTTTTTGAACAATTTGGAATCTTGAAATTTAAACATTATTTACTTTCTTTTTTGTTACTTTCAATATCAGGTTTTTATTTTTGGTTTACCAAGTTTTATGAAATTACTAAATACAACGTTGGATATACTCAAAATGGCGTTTTAGCATGGGGAAGGAAATATTTAATGTTATATATTATTGCATTACTCTCAGCCAATTATTTTATAAGAGGACAAATTAAAATTGCATTATTGACGGTGTTATTCATCGCAATATTTTCAATTGGTTGCGCACCGGGTATAATTTTTACAGTAGGCGTTTTTATTGCCTATATCGCTATTAAAAACAAGGATTTAGAATTAGCTTTCATGTTTCTTTTATTCTTTGCTTTTTTTGTTTCATTTTATTATTTCATGACTATTCCACAAACAACCGAATACTTAAATAATGTTGGCTTATTCAAACAAATCTTAAAAACTCCACTTCAATTTTTTCTTTATAAAAAGCTATTTTTTAGTTTTATTTATCCTTTTATGAGAATACCAATCTTTTATTCTCCATTCATTATTTTAGCTTTAGTACTTTACAGGAAGGAGTTAATTAATTTTAAAATGGATTCTCCACTTTTTATTTTGTTACTTTTAATTTCATCGGCATTCTTTTCTGCATTACAAAGTGGAATGTTCGATTCTGGTCAATTACTGTATAATAATTTGCCCATTCTTAATTGTTTTTTTATGGTTTTATTTATTTCAAAGTTCAACTCTTTAAAAAAACAAAACTTTTTTTTAGGAATATTTTTTCTAATGTTCGGATGTAACCTAATAAATGCAGATTCATATTTCAAAAAAACATTTCCGGTTGATTATAATATTCATTCTGGTAAGTTTGTTCTGCAATGTTTAGATGAGATTAAATCAGATAATAATTGTATTGTTGGTTTATCATTGAGTGATAATATTTATAAAAAAGACGTACTTAATGCAATATATAAAACCCCTTGCTTCTTCTTACACTTAAACAATAAACCAATAAGTATTGTTGATTTTAATACCTTTAGATTTAAACAATATAATAAAGCAAAAGATGAAGGTTATGCGTTTGGCAAAAATGAAATGAATCTTTACAAGGAAAGCTCATCTTTATCAAAAGGCAGTGTTGATTTACAAATTCAATTCATAAAAAAATTTAAGATTAACTATTTATATATCCAGAATAATTCTGTGATTTCAGAAGATTTTTTCAAGAGTATTATGATAGAAAAAGTTATTGTAGATGAGAATACCACTGACAAATTTTTGAAAATTATACTTTGAGTATTAAAATAGAAATCATTAATATTAACTTCAAAATAGTTATGAATAACTATAGTACACCTTACTTAATAGAACTTCCAAAACTAGGCTCATTAGAAATTGGTTTCATTACACCCATAAACACATTTGGTGATTTGCCATTTGAAATTAAAAGAACATTCATTACTTATCATACACCTGATATAATTGTTAGGGGCCGTCATGCGCATTATATCACAGAACAAATATTGGTTGCTGTAAATGGAAAAATTGTGGTGAATACTGAAACTGCAGATGGTGAATTAAAATCATTTCTATTAGATACTCCTTACAAAGGAGTTTATATACCACCAAATGTTTGGCATACCATGCAGTATCAAAAAGATGCTATTCAATTGGTATTTGCATCAAGCCAATATGATGAAAAAGATTATATTAGAGATTATGATGATTTTAAAAAATACTGGAGTATTAAATAATGTTGGAATTAAACTACTTTAAGCATTCACATTCACTTGTAGAATCAGAAAATATTGGCGAAAATACTCGTATTTGGGCATTTTCTCATGTATGTTCAGGAGCTATCATTGGTAACAATTGCAATATTTGCGACCATTGTTACATAGAAAAAAGTGTTGTTATTGGTAATAACGTTACTGTAAAATGTGGTATTTACATTTGGGAAGGTGTTATTATTGAAGATGATGTTTTTTTGGGACCAAATGTTGTATTTACAAATGATATCAGACCACGCAGCAAAGTGTATAAAGAGCCTGCAAAAACAATTTTAAAAAAAGGTTGTAGCATTGGGGCCAATACTACTTTATTGGCTGGAACTACAATTGGTAAATTTGCTATGACGGGTATTGGTAGTGTAGTGACAAGAAATATTCTTGACCATGCTTTGGTATATGGCAATCCAGCAAAACAGCACGGATGGGTTGATGAATTAGGTGAAAAAATGAAGAAGAATGGCAATGGCAATTGGGTTTCGTCTTCAAATAAAATATATGTAGAAACTCCCAGTGGGCTAAAGATAAAAGAGTAAGTTTTAATGAACATTCCATTTTTGAAATTTGATAAAATGCACAACGACGTGCATTCTCAACTCTACCAGGCATTTGATGATGTAATAAAATCTCATTGGTTTGTAATGGGTAAAAAGCTTTCGCAATTTGAGGATGAATATGCCTCATTTTCAACAACGAAATTTTGTATCGGTGTTGCCAATGGTTTGGATGCCCTAATACTGTCTCTTAAGGCTTTAGGTATTCATGATGGCGATGAAGTTATTGTTCCTTCTAATACATATATAGCAAGTTGGTTAGCAGTTTCGGCTGTTGGCGCAACACCAATTCCTGTAGAGCCAAACATAAATACATATAACATAAATCCATCGCTAATAGAAGCAAAAATTACTTCTAGGACAAAAGCAATAATGCCTGTTCATTTATATGGGCAAGCTTGTGAAATGGATGAAATAATTTCAATTGCAAAAAAGCATAATTTATTTGTAGTAGAAGATAACGCACAATCGCAGGGCGCTATGTGCAAAAATAAAATAACCGGTAGTTTTGGAAATATAAACGCAACCAGTTTTTATCCTGGCAAAAACTTGGGTGCTTTAGGCGATGCAGGAGGAATTACCACAAACGAAGAACAATTGTTTGAAAAAGTAAAGTTGTTGCGAAATTATGGCTCGAAAGAAAAATATTACAACCTTGAAAAAGGAATGAATTCGCGGCTAGATGAATTACAAGCAGCCTTGCTTTCTGTTAAATTACCAAAATTGATTGAGTGGAACAGTGAACGTAATAAGATAGCTGAAAAATACACCGAGCAATTACAAAACATAGGAGATGTAAAGTTACCTCAACTTGCGAAAAATTGCACTTCTGTTTTCCATTTATACGTCATAAGAACTCTAAAAAGAAATGAATTGCAAGAGCATCTCAACAAATTAGGAATTGGCACTTTAATTCATTACCCAGTTCCACCTCATTTGCAAAATGCATTTCAAGAATTGAATTATAAAAAGGGCGATTTTCCAATTGCAGAAACCATCGCAGAAACTGCACTTAGTATACCAATTTATCCAGGACTTACAGACGAAGAAATTATTTATATTACAAATAGCATCAAAAAATTCTATTAATGGTCATGAACAAAATATCTGTTATTATACCTTGCTATTACAATGAGTTGAATATTGAACCAACAACCATCAAATTATTGGAAGTTGAAAAGATGTTTGACGATGCTACCTTTGAATTTGTAATGATTGATGATGGCAGTAAAGATAATACTTGGAATAAACTTAAATATTTTAAAGAGCAACATCCTGAAAATGTTATAATAGTAAAACTTGCTGGAAATGTTGGAAGCTATAATGCTATTCAAGCAGGCATGAAATATGCAACTGGCGATGTTAATGTTTTAATAAGTGCTGATTTGCAAGACCCACCAGAGCTAATATACACCATGTTTCAACACTGGAAAAAGGGAATAAAATTTATAGTTGCAAACCGAATAAATAGAAAAGAAAGTTTTTTCTCAAAATTATTTTCAAATACATTTCATTCATTAATGCAGAAATATGCATTACCAAACATACCAAAAGGCGGTTTTGATTTTGTGATGTTCGATAAACTATTACGTGATGAAGCTGTGAAAATAGATGAACGCAATGCTCATTCAATTTATTTACTTGCTTGGATGAACTTCGAAATGGTTTGTATTCCTTACGAGCGTAAAGAGCGCGAAATTGGCACTTCACGTTGGACAGTGAAGAAGAAGATAAAGCTACTTATAGATTCTTTTGTGGGCTTTAGTTATGCACCAATCAAGCTAATTTCGAGTATAGGTTTTATATTAGGACTTGTTGCCCTCATATATGCTGTCGTCATTATTTATCAAAAAATTGTAGGTGAAATTCCAATTGAAGGTTGGAGTAGCATGATGTTGATAATACTATTTGTTTCATCTTTTCAAATGATTGCTTTAGGGATTATAGGTGAATATGTTTGGCGCACATTAGATGCATCGCGCAAAAGGCCTAATTATATTGTAGAAACCATAATGAAATAAAATTGAACTTATTTATTACAGATATAAAAAAACAATATCCATTTTTAAATATTTTGTCCTAGTAATACTATAGTGGCAATAATCAACATTTGTTTGCAATACAGTTTAATAAAATAACTGCTTGTTATTATTGCCGATAAATCTGAAGATTATTATTTCCTAATTATCTTCCTCATTAAGCAAGTGCAAATAAATTTCGTAAATATTTTTGCTCTTAATTTCTTCGTTAGTAAAAAAACTATCCGCAATTTTATATGCGTTTAAATTTTCAGTATTTACATTTTTTTCAGCAGCTGATAAGGTGCTGGTTAATCTAAATTCGTTACCTGTTGTGTCGTTTGTAATCATTAATTTTTGTACTTTTTATTATTTTATTCACATTAATTATTTCTTGTATGAACTTAATCTACAATTTTTTTGTTCTTATTTTTTCTAACCTTCTCACGTCTTACAGCAATGAATAGCAGTAGACAGTAAATTAGGATTAATGATATAGAAGTTACCATGTAATTTATTTTTTTCAAAAATCTAAAACAAATGTTTTCAGTATGTAATTTAAATATCAACTTTATGTTATGATAGTAGCCATTTGTTTTTATAAAGTCCGCTGATAAATCTTCTAATTATATTATCAGAATGCGGAACAAATACACAATGACGGGAAGGACATATCTTGCCCTTAATAACAGTATCTTATTCTATATTATTGACAATATACTCAACATCAAAATCATTTTCATTAATTATAACCAAACCATCACCACTGTCTTTAAAGGTATCATATCTTTTCCCAATCGTTTTTAGTAGTGGTACTTTAAATTTATTACCAACTAAATTGCCTTTTAAGGATAATTGTACTGTTAGATGAAACATTCCTTTATTTCTTATTTTTAGCTGCTTATCTACCAAATAATCTATGCCTACAACTTTGATAATACTCTTTGCATTTGCCTTAACTTTGTAAATACTTGTAATTTTTTTTGTATTTAACAAGCCAATATTAAAATACATACTAAAAGCTTTTATATCACCTATATTGTTTTTGACAACTGCCATTGCATTTCGCGTTAGCTGAAATGTTAAAAGTTTTAAGGTATTATGTTCTTCCAACTCACCCAAAGGCATTTCAATCTCATCTATTTTATCTTTATATGCTTTATTTATTTTCTCAAAACGTATAATAATTTCCGAAACATATTTTTCATCTAATTGGTATCTATATTTAGTTATGGCCTTCATAAAAATAGCGAGTCTTTCAAAAAAAATGAATTCTTACTAAGGTGGAGTGAATGGTAACCATCAGGGAAAAACTCTAAATATTCATTGCTATTAGCTTTAAATTTATTATTTATAATGCTGACCTTGCGCTCTACATATTTTTTAAATTTATTAATTGCAATTGTGTGCTCCGAAATTTTTGGCTTGGTGGCCTCATCTAAATTTTCTTTTGCAACCGTTTCAAATATTTACTTTATGCAATTTTCAGTTGAATTAATATTACTATCATAAATAGCATTGGGATTATTTTATCATTCTTTTGATGTGGTCTTCGCTAAAAATGATATATTTTTTATTGCTAATTTTTGGGTCTTTAAAGAAATCTTCAAAAAGGCTATAAACTTTGTGCATGGTGTTTTATTTTCCGTACAAAAAAGATGTATGAAGGTTAAGTTATTGTAAAAATAAAATGAAAGTGCTTTTAATAAAACTACAATCGAATTATTTAAAATAATATCTTGAAACCAATATCCTGATGGGGATTATTAAGGTTTAGCAAATCAAATTTTAGTAACATATCGTTAACTTAAACTTTATGTTTTGACAACATACTCAAAATAGGTTTGCATCAAAATAATTAAACAATGATTAAAAATTACTCAACCATTTTATTAATTGCAATAGCAATATTATCCGCTACAAATGTCAATTCGCAAGTGTTAAACTCAGAAAATTTTGATGGAACAATTGCACCAGTGCTTCCAACGAATTGGACTACAACTACAATTTCAAGTATTGGTTGGCGTACCGATAGTTCAAATTATTCAACTGGCTATACAAATGCATCGGGTTTAAAAAACATGGTAATCAAAAACGTCGATTCTTCAGGCACATATACTTTAACCTCACCAAGCTTTAGCACAATTGGCCAAAACAACATTAAATTAATTTGGGCTTCACGTGTTTCAGCTAATTTTCTTGCATCAGGCAGTACACCTCCTGTGCTTGAGTATAGCATAAATGGGGGTACTAGTTGGACACTTGTAAACTATACCGAAAATACTGCCAATAGCATCTGGGCACTTGTAAATGCTGGAACTCCTATACAATTACCAACCAATGCAAACAATATTTTAGACCTAAAATTAAGATGGTCTATAAGCATTGTAAATAATGCAAACGGATCATACCGCATGGATGATTTTGCTTTGTTAAGCGACACTACAACAGGATTAATTGACAATGAAATAAAAGACAATACAACGCTATTTCCAAATCCATTTAATAATCAATTTACTGTATCATTTCAGGATGTAAACTCAAATAGAATCATTGCTATTTATGACCTGCTTGGTAATAAACTAAAAGAAGAAAAGGCAAAAACAACAGTATGCAATATCGATTGTAATGATATTGCTAAAGGCACTTATATAATGGTTACCAACAATGGAAATACTATTAAGAAAATAGTAAAAAACTAAATCCATTTTTACTAATTAGTACTAACAATTCATTTCATAATGAAAAAAATATTATTTGGTTTTGCAATTATACTTATTGCATCATGCACAAAAGATACTCCTATACCACCAATACCTGTCGATACAAATACTAGTAATCCATTACCAAATCCAAGCCCAACTCCCATAGGTGATAATCCATTATTTATTAATGAGTTTATGGCTAAGAATACTACCGTTTCATGTCCTGATAGTGGCAATGGCAACTATAAAGAGGCAGATTGGATAGAGATTTATAATCCAAATAATACTGCAATTAATTTAGGCGGTTATTACCTTACGGATAGTTTACCCTATCCAACCAAATATCAAATACCAACTAATGATGCGGCAAAAACAACCATTGCGGCAAAAGGTTATTTATTATTTTGGTGCGATAGCAGGCCTTTAGGAGCAGCACATGCTACATTTTCATTATCAAAAAGTGGCGAACATATTGCTTTAATAAAACCTGATGGAACAACATTTATTGATTCACTTTCATTTGGTGCTCAAACAACCGATGTATCATCAGGAAGGGTTAGTGATGGCGCAAATACTTGGAAATTCTTTTCACCTGCAACACCTGGCGCATCAAACCAATAATTAAATTACTAATATGATTTCATCTTTAAAATGCGTTGCAATATGTTGCGTAATTATTTTTGTAAATATTACAAGATTGTTTGCAGCTCCAAAAACTCACTTAAAAATTCATAACAAACACTACATCAATATTCCCGAACCATCCGATGTTTGTTTAGCTGCAAATAAAAGTAGTTTATTTATAGTAAGTGATCAAGGACTATTGTACCAAACCGATTTGCAAGGTAAAGTACTAAAACAATCAACCCTTACTGGCGATGACTTTGAAGCTGTTTATGCTGATGATAATTTTGTTTATGTTGTTGATGAGAGTGATAGAAAACTATATAAAGTAGATGCAACAACATTAACACTTTCAAAAACCATTGATATACCTTACAAAGGCGAATTAAATGAAGGTGCCGAAGGTATTTCATACAATACCAGCAACAATCACTTTTATATTGTTACTGAAAAAAATCCTATTTTAATTAGAGAATTCGATGTCAACTTCAATTTAATTTCTGAAACAAAATTTAAGGATGCTTCTGATGTTTCATCCATGCAATTTTATAACAATCAATTGTATTTTTTAAGTGATGAAGACCATTGCATTTTAAAACTTGACGATACTTATAAGGTAATCCAAAAGTGGAATTTCAATATACCTAATCCCGAAGGTTTTTGCTTTGATAAAGATGGAAACATCATCATTCTTTCCGATGAAATGGAAGCAATTTTCTTTATTAACAAACCCGAGTAAATAGTCACTTTACTTTTCAATTCTTCAAACAAATGAAATTCAAAATATTAAATTTATTATTTATTGTGTGCATCGTTCAAATAACTAATGCACAGTTTACATTTAATAATGGCGAAAATTCAATGACTATTTCATCACGATTTTCAATGTATGCGCAACGTAGGTTAATACTTGATTCAGGTCAGGTAAGCCGAAAAAAAGATTTGATGAATATCAATCGTTTACAACTAGTTTTAAAAGGTAATAGAGGAAAGCATATAAAGTACGATGCAACCTTTGATATTGCAGCACTTATCATAAAAGCAAACGACCCACAAAACCCTGCTATACTTGATGCTAATGCTACATATACTGGCTTTAAAGCTTTTGACGTAATTGCTGGTTGGGGCAAAGTTCCTTATTCGCGTCAAAATCAAGTTTCTTTTTTTGAATCAGCATTTTGGCACCGACCCGAAATTACTGGTGGTATTTTATTTAGTAGAAGAGATGCTGGTGTTACTTTACATAAAAATCTTTTTCATAAACTAATCAATTTATATGGCGGCGTATACACTGGTTTAGGCGAAGCAACATTAACAAATGGCAATGACCCAAGTGGAGGTGTTGAATATATTAGTAGGGCCGATTTTTCATATCCAACAAGATATAAATATACCGAAATTGATATTTACCATTCAGTAGTTCCAATGTTTTCATTGGGTGTAAATGGCCGATATGCTAAAAAGATTTTACCCGATGGTACTAATTTCGCAGCTTTATCAAACGGCGAGTTTGGTAATAAGGTAATTAATGGAGAAAAATATACTTACGGTGCCGACTTTTCATTTCAATACCAAGGGTTTTCATTTCAAGCCGAAATACATCAGTTAAAAAATGTAATGCAAGATAGTTTAGATGCAAACCTGCAACCTATTCAAGGACGCATTCTTCCTGTTAGTTTCACTAATAAAACATTTTACAGTGGAGGTGCATTTGTGCAAGCAAACTATCATTCAAAAAAATTGAAATCAGCTTTTTGCGTTCGCTATGAACAAATGAATTTAAACAACTTTGTAGAAGGCGAACAACGCAGACTTTCATTTGCTTATGCCTATATGCTTAAAGGAACTAAGAGTATGGTAAAAGTATCATTCTACACCATTGATAGCAAAGAAGTTATTGATCCATTTGGTTTTAGACAAGAAATAAGACTAGGTTGGCAAGTTATTTTGTAGTAATTAAATTAACTTCAAAATTTATTTAGGAGCATGTAAAAAAAAGGAAAATAGTTTCTATATATTCTTTTCCATAATTGTGGAGAATACCGGAGTCGAACCGGTTACCTCTTGCCTGCCAGGCAAGCGCTCTAGCCAAATGAGCTAATCCCCCAATTATTTTTTTCGAAAAACGAATGGCAATGATAATTAATTTTTAGAACTAGCTAAATAATAATTTTTACTTCATCCATTTCACTGCTTTAGGTAATCGGTTTAGTTTAATAGTTGGATATGGATTATTTTCAGAACCAAAGCTTTTGTAAAAGTTTGCCAGCCCAATTTGATTGCTTCCTTCAAAATCCAAAATCAAATCTTGATTGCAATACGTTTTAATAACATGGTCAATCAAATAGAACATCGCTGCCTTTTGCTTTCCTTCGGATGAATTACCCGAAAACAAAAATGTGATTTTGCTTTTTGTAAAAATAAAAACCGCCCCAGCTAGTATTTTGTTTTTCTCATTCGCAACACCTAACCTTAATACTTTTGTTTTTATTTCTGCTTCAGTAATAAGTTGCTCTAACATGGCATATTGTGGCTTCTTTAAACTTTTTATTGTTGCACCTTTATCAAGTTTGAACAAGTCTATAATCTTTTTTGATGGCACATTTTCTTGAATCTGGAGCTTAAATGTATGGGCCTTTTTTAAGTTTCTTTTGTTATTGCCAGAATATCTATTTTTTAGATACTCGTATGAATGCTGAAGAGAAAGTTCGTAGTTTTTATTTTCATACACTTTACCTTTTTCAAGGACAATTTGATTGTCATTATTCAAATTTATTTCAACAAACTTATACTTATCAGGAATGGCATTCATAAACTGTTGCACCAAATCCTCATTACTATTATTTACTAAAAATACACCCAGCTGTTGAACAAAAAAAGGATTATACAGATAATTAATGGTAAATTTTTTCTTTGCTGTTAGAGGCATTACAGCTTCATAATTTCCAAGAACAAGTGCTTCCCAGTTTTTGCAAACAACATCCAAGTACCAAGAATAAGCATACATCAATTCATTGATTGAATTAGTAATTGCTTTGTCCCAAAGTACTTTATTTATTTGAGTATGTGTGAGGTGTTTAATCAATTAAAATAGGCTTATTCTAATTTAAAAGCTCAAACACACCAGCAGCTCCTTGCCCAGTACCTACGCACATTGTAACCATTCCATATTTATTTTTTCGGCGTCGCATCTCATTAAATAATTGCACCGAAAGTTTTGCACCACTACATCCAAGTGGATGTCCTAAGGCAATTGCTCCTCCATTTACATTTACAATATCTTTATTCAAACCCAAAGTATTTATTATTGCTAATGATTGTGATGCAAATGCTTCGTTTAACTCAATCAAATCAATATCATTTTGCTTTAAATTCGCCATCTTTAATGCTTTTGGAATAGCCTCAATTGGTCCAATACCCATGATGCGTGGAGGAACTCCAGCCACTGCAAAACTAACTAAGCGTGCAATAGGTGTTAGGTTATGTTCTTTCATAAATTGTTCGCTTACCACCATTACAAACGCAGCACCATCACTAGTTTGAGATGAATTACCAGCAGTAACCGAACCCATTGCATCAAAAACAGGTTTCAGTTTGGCCAATGCTTCAATTGAAGTGTCAGCTCTTGGACCTTCATCCGTATCTACAACATAACTGCGTGTTTTGCGCTTTTCGTTTTCATCAACGTAAGTTTCATTAACTGTAATAGGAACTATATCACCTTTGAACTTACCTTCAGTAATTGCTTTAATTGCTTTTTGGTGCGAGTGAAATGAAAATTCATCTTGTGCCTCGCGAGTCACTTTGTATTCTTTGGCTACAGCTTCGGCTGTTAACCCCATTCCCCAATACCAGTCAGGATTATTTTTTGCGATAGTTGCATTTGGTACAATGCGCCATCCTCCAAAAGGAATTGGACTCATTGTCTCAACACCACCAGCAATAATACAATTGGCCATACCGCTTTTTATTTTAGCTGATGCGATTGCAATTGTTTCTAAACCTGATGCACAATATCTGTTTACTGTCATGCCTGGAACTTTATCTGTATCCAAAGCCAGCAATGAAATCATCCTACCGATATTTAAACCCTGTTCTGCCTCAGGCGTTGCGTTGCCAACAATCACATCATCAATTAATTCTTTTTCTACTGATGGAACAGATTGCATTAAATGCTTAATAACATCTGATGCTAAATCATCTGGACGAGTAAATCTAAAAACACCTTTGCCCGATTTACCCACTGCACTCCTGAAACCTGAAACGATATATGCTTCCATAAACTAAAATTATTATCGTACGAAAGTGAGAAATATTTGTGAATAATTACAATTCACAAAAAATGTTGTTTCGCACAAAATTTGAATTTGTAAACTAAAATCGAATACTTTTGCACTTTGAATATATAAAACATAAATATCATGTATCCCGAACCATTAGTATTACCAATGAAAGCCGAGTTAACTAACTTAGGTTTTGAAGATTTAAAAACACCTGAAGCCGTAAATAATGTTCTATCAAGTAATGAAGGAACTGTTTTAATGGTTGTAAACTCTGTTTGTGGTTGTGCAGCAGGCGCTGCTCGTCCAGGTGTAAAGTTAGCATTAGAAGGTGCTACAAAAAAACCTTCAAAACTTGCCACAGTGTTTGCTGGCTTTGATTCGGAAGCTGTTGCCGAAGCACGCAAGCATTTTGCACCTTATCCACCATCATCGCCAGCTATGGCAATTTTTAAAGATGGTAAATTAGTTCACTTTATTGAACGTCATCATATTGAAGGAAGAAATGCACAAATGATAGGTGAGCATTTAAAAGCAGCTTTTGAGGAATTTTGTTAACCAATAGGTTTTGATAATTAAATTAGGCAAAATTTTGTAGTTATAATTGAAACTATACTTTTGCTCCAATTAAATTTATTAACCCAATTAAATAATTAACAAAATGAGAAAGTTAGCTCTTTTAACAATCGCAGGTTTTATTGCGGTAACAAGTTTTTACTCTTGTAAAAAAGATTACAAATGTACATGTACTTTTGCTGGTATCTCTGGAGATACTACTTACACAAAAGTTAGCAAAAGTGATGCTCAAAAGAAATGTGATTCTGACGGTGCTCCAATTGTAGCGCTTGGCGGTTCATGTTCAGTTTCTGCAAAGTAAAATAATAATGTAGAAAAAAGCTACCAAATTTTGGTAGCTTTTTTTTTGCCTATTTTTAATGTAACGCCGCATTTTATTTACTTTAGCCATCAAAATATTTTATAAAATATATGAATAAAGTTGTAGCAAACGTAGCCGAAGCTATAGAAGGAATTGAAAGTAATATGACTTTGATGTTGGGTGGCTTTGGGCTTTGTGGTATTCCTGAAAATTGTATTAGTGAACTTACCAAACACCCAGAAATAAATGGCCTAACATGTATCAGTAATAATGCAGGTGTTGATGATTTTGGTTTGGGTTTATTACTACAAACTCGTCAAATAAAAAAAATGATTTCAAGTTATGTTGGTGAAAACGATGAGTTTGAAAGACAAATGCTTAGCGGAGAATTAGAAGTTGAACTTATTCCTCAAGGCTCATTGGCTGAGCGTTGCAGAGCCGGTGGTGCTGGTATACCCGCATTTTTTACACCTGCTGGTTTTGGAACTGAAGTGGCAAATGGAAAAGAAGTTAGAGAGTTTGACGGTAAGATGTATTTACTTGAAAGTTGGTTACGTGCTGATTTTGCAATTGTTAAAGCTTGGAAAGGTGATGCACATGGTAATTTAGTTTATAAAGCTACAGCCCGAAATTTTAATCCAATGATGGCAACTGCTGGTAAAATAACTATTGCCGAAGTAGAAGAATTAGTTCCTGTGGGTGAGCTTGACCCAAATGAAATACACACACCTGGAATTTTTGTACAACGTATTTTTAAAGGTTTAAATTACGAGAAGCGCATAGAACAAAGAACAGTAAGAAAAAGAGAGAATACTTAGACAAGATATTATATAAAAGATGGCTGCAAAATTATGCAGCCATTTTTTATTTATTTAAGAATCGAAATGCAACTTATTTCGTCATCAATTCTTTTATATATTTAACAGGAGCACTGCCATAACTCAAAAATTGTTCGTGCCATTTTTTAAGATTAAATTTTTCTCCTTGTTGCTTCTTCATTTCTTCACGTAGATTATATATTTCTGTAAAGCCAGTAAAGTAGCAACACAATTGTACATTTGTTAATGATGCTCTTCTCCACTTGTTTTCAGCTTCAGTCTTTTGTTGGAAGGCTTCATCAATAAGAAGTTTTAAAGCATCTCCTTTGCTCATGTTAAGGCATTGCACCGAATGGTCAAGTATAGTATTGCAAACACTACGTAAATGCCATTTGTAATACATCAACCACATTTCATCACTACTGTTTCCATCTAAATTAGGATAACCAGATTCTAACATCATGCGTTCTCCGTATACAGCCCATCCTTCAATCATTGTTCCATTACCCAAAATTGATTTGATGATAGACGGTGAATTATTAGAATAAACTAGTTGTGTATAATGACCCGGAATAGCTTCATGAATATTCAATATCTGTAATATATATTCATTGTATTCACGCAAATAACTTTCTGCAGCTTCTCTGCTGTAAGATGCCATGCTACCAACATTGTAATAAGTATTTCCGTTTTTATCATAAGGACCAGGTGCAGAAATAGACGCACCAGCTACACCTTGCATATAAGCAGGCTCTTTGCGCACCACCAGCGGTTTTGATGGATCAATATATATCAAGTCTTTTTTCTTGATGTACTCTACTAAACTTGGAATTTGTCTTTCAATTTCAGTTTGGAAATTTTCTGGTTTTACATGTTTCTCACTCAATTTATTAATCATAGCGCGCGTAATGGCTGCATCATCTTTTGGCATTGGTTTGTTTGCAAAATATTTGGACCATAGCTTTTTACTTAACTCAGCCATTTCGGTATGCAATTCATCTTTTCGTCTTAACGCTATGTTATAAATTTCATCAGCACTA